>Ga0209694_1001239_pt1 | contig 29820 bp, 20 predicted proteins | sample GluameincwithD2O_FD_187499 | JGI IMG/M metagenome (GOLD analysis project Ga0209694, IMG submission 187499) | Mouse cecum microbial communities from Vienna, Austria - Glucosamine amended microcosms incubated with D2O (SPAdes) (version 2) | ecosystem: Host-associated > Mammals > Digestive system >... | reverse complement strand
AAAGCACAGCAGAAAGCGGCGCGGGCGCACACCGACCTTGCATGGCAGACCGCCCTGCGGGATAATCCCGAACTGCAACGCAAAAACGCGCTGGCAAAATGGGTGCAGAAACAGAAAATCAAGCGGAAATACGCCCAGGCCGCCCATGAAGCCAAACAGAGCGCGAAATTTACCCAAAACGTCCTGACCGCCACCGGCAAGATTGCCCGCGCCATCGCCCAGTATGCGGCGGCGCATAAGGCGGTCTTTCTGGCGGTTGCAATGCTGGCGCTGGTGGTGATGTTCTTTTCCACGGGCCTGACCTCCTGCACCGCCATGCTCTCCGGCTTCCAGTCCTCCTATATTTCTGCGTCCTACATGGCCGACGAGGGGGAAATCTGCCAGAGCGACCTTTACTACACCGAAAAGGAAACGGATTTACAGATTGACATTGACAATACCGAGGAAAATTACCCCGGCTATGATGAATACCGCTACAACATCGGTGAAATCAGCCACAACCCCTATGAACTGCTGGGCTACCTTTCCACGGCGTTCAATGCCTTTACCTTTGCAGGGGTTCAGTCTGAAATCGACCGCATTTTTTCCGAGCAGTACACCCTCACCCGTGAAGTGATTGTGGAAACCCGGTACGACGATGACGGCGACCCCTATGACTGGTACGTCCTGCAAACCACATTGACCGTGCGCCCGCTGTCTGCCGTGGCACAAAGCCATCTCTCTCCCGGCGAACAGACCGACCGCTACAGTGTGTATATGCAGACCTACGGCAACCGGCAGGCATTTGGGAACCCCTTTGATTTCTCATGGCTGGGGAACGTGAGCAGCGGCTACGGCTGGCGGGTACACCCCATCAGCGGGGAAAAGAGCCTGCATCGCGGCATTGACCTTGCCGTGGCGCAGGGTACGCCGATTCTGGCGGTGCAGGACGGGCGCGTGGTATCGGCTGGCGACGCGGGCAGCTACGGGCTGTGCGTGGTGATTGAGGACGATAAAGGCTACCAGTCCCGGTATGCCCACTGTTCCAGCCTAAACGTCAGCGCAGGCCAGGAAGTAAAACGCGGGGATGTGATCGCCGCCGTTGGCAGCACCGGCAACAGCACGGGGCCGCACCTGCATTTAGAGGTCATGCTAAACGGCGAATACTTAAATCCCTATTTCTTCGTGGACAACGGCGACGATGGAACCGGCGCAATCCCCGGCACACCCGGCGGGCCGGCTATCCCGGACTATTCCGGCGAACCGATGGGGGACGGCAGCTTTGAAGCGATGCTCCATGAAGCAGAAAAATTTTTAGGATGGCCTTACGTTTGGGGCGGCAGTTCCCCCTCCACATCCTTTGACTGCTCCGGCTATGTTTCGTGGGTCATTAACCAGTCCGGCGTGGGCAGCGTGGGACGGCAGACGGCGCAGGGGCTTTATAACCTGTGTACCCCGGTATCTTCGGCAAACGCACAGCCCGGTGATTTGATTTTCTTCACCGGTACATACAGCTCTCCGGGGCCGGTCAGCCACGTTGGGATTTATGTGGGCGGCGGGCGGTTCATTCACTGCGGCGACCCGATCTCCTACGCCAATACGGGAAGCCCCTATTGGTCTGCCCATCTGTACGGATATGGGCGTCTACCCTGAAACACTTTTTTAAGCATTTTTGCCAGAAACGGAGGTATGATTTGAAAATTGGACTGATTGATGTGGATTCCCACAACTGGCCGAACCTGTGCCTGATGAAGCTGTCCGCGTACCATAAGGCGCGGGGCGACCTGGTTGAGTGGTGGAACCCAGGGAACCACTACGACCTTGTTTATAAAAGCCGGGTATTCACAGATACCTACTCGAAAGATACGATTGCCGTTACCAATGCCGATGCCGTCATTTCAGGCGGCACGGGCTACGGCATAAGGGAAAATTTACCGGATGCGGTGGAACACACCCGCCCGGACGCTTCTTTATATCCGCAGTTTTCCGATACCGCCTATGGCTTTTTGAGCCGTGGCTGTCCGCGAAACTGCGGATTCTGCATTATCAGCGGCAAGGAGGGGCGCAAAAGCCGCAAAGCAGCCGACCTGTCCGAGTTTTGGGACGGGCAGAAAGAAATCAAGCTGCTGGACGCAAACCTCCTCGCCTGCCCCGACCATGAAGCGCTGATTTTACAGCTTGCCGAAAGCCGCGCATGGGTGGACTTCTCCCAGGGGCTTGACATCCGCCTGGTTACGCCGGACAATGCGGCGCTCTTAAACCGGGTACGCACCAAAGCGGTGCATTTTGCCTGGGACAATCCAAATGAGGACTTGACCGGGCATTTTAAGCGTTTTCTGGAACTGACCGCCATTAAGAGCGACCGAAAGCGGCGCGTCTATGTCCTGACCAATTACGGCAGCACCCATGAGCAGGACTTGTACCGGGTGGAAACCCTGCGAGGCATGGGCTATGACCCCTATGTGATGGTCTACGACCGCCCCACCGCGCCGAAAATCACCCGCCAGCTTCAGCGCTGGGTGAACAACAAGCGGATTTTTTACACTGTCAAAAACTTTTCCGATTATATTCCAAACAGAACAGGAGGGACAACGTGAAGATTGACCGATTAAAAACCGACCTGGCGAAAGCCAAAGAAAAAGCCGCCGAGTGGCAGGCCCGTGTGCGGGACTTGGAGAAGCAGATCACCGAGCAGGAAAACCTTGAAATCTTGCAGGTGGTGCGCGGCGTGGCGGCTTCGCCGGAGGAACTGCGGGGGCTGCTGGATATGATACGCGGGGCGAAGATGCCCCCGGCTGGCAATGCCCGAACTTTTGAAAACATGGATAAGGAGGAAATCTGAGTATATGAATATGAAAACAAAACGCTTTCAGCGCACGGCGGCGATGCTGCTGTGCATTTTTATTTGCGCGTGGACAATGTTCCCCCTGATGGGCGCGGCCTTTGCCGCCGAGGGGCTGCATGACACCGCCGAGGCAGAAATCACCTGCTGTTGTGATATTCGCTGCACGGCGGATACCCTCAACGCAGACTGCCCGGTTTGTACGCAGGATGTGAATGCCTGCACCGGCACGGAACCGGAAGCACCCACCGAAACAGAAACACCCACCGAGCCGGAAACCACCTGCTTCTGCGATACCCGCTGCACGGCAGATACCCTCAACGCAGACTGCCCGGTTTGTACGCAGGATGTAGCTGCCTGCACCGGCGCAGAGCCGGAAGTACCCACCGAGCCGGAAATCACCTGCTGTTGTGATATTCGCTGCACGGCGGACACCCTCAATGCGGACTGCCCCGTCTGTGTGCAGGAGGTAGCCGCCTGCATTGGCAAAGAGCCGGAACCGCCCACGGAACCGGAACCCGTCTGCATCTGTGAAACAAGGTGTACGGCAGACACGCTCCATGCAGACTGCCCCATCTGTAAGCAGGATGTAACCGGCTGCATTGGCAAAGAGCCGGAACCGCCAGCGGAGCCGGTCTGTATCTGCACCGCCCACTGTGAACCCGGCGCGGTCAATGCGGACTGTCCCGTCTGCCTGCTGAACCTGGCCGGCTGCACCGTCGAAGCCCCTGCGCCTGTCCCGGTCTGCGTCTGCGAAAACAAGTGCGAGCTTGGCGCGGTCAACCCCGACTGCCCGATCTGCAGAGCCGACCTGACCGGCTGCACCGGCAAAGCCCCCGCGCCCATCCCGGCATCCAATCTCTCCATCAAGATTACACCGCCCTCCGGCTGGGCGACCGGCAGCGCCGCCGCCGAGTTTCGCATTACCGATGAAAACGGGAACGGCTTTGCTCTCGTTCAGGTAAAAATCGAGAAAAACGGGCAATGGCGCGATGTGACAGACAGCTTGAAGCAGAACGAAAACCGCTGGTACGGGGAAATCGACCTTTCGGAGAACTGCACCGTCTATGTCTGCGCCACCGGCCACGATGGGAAAGTTTACGAGAAATCCCGCTATATGGAGTGCTTCGACCGCACCGCGCCTACCTTACGCGCCAGCATGGACGGGCGGCTGCTCCGGGCAGAAGCCAAAGACGACCTTTCCGGCGTGGCGGCAATCTACATTGACGGCGAGAAATACACCGATTTAACCAACGGCACACTGGACGTACCGCTGCGGGATTTGCCCGATGATTACGAGCAGCTTTCGGTGCAGGCGGTGGACGCTGCGGGAAACAAATCAAAAATCGTGCAGGTCAAAAACCCCAACTATCAGGCGGAGGATAACAAACAGAAGCCCTCCACCGGCCAGACACAGCCCCCGGCAACCACCGCGCCGGGTACATCCGCCACGCCTGGTACAACCACCACGCCTGCGGCTACAACACCCACAACGGGCGCGACAACCTCACCCAACACGCAGACTACCGCCCCGGCAACAAGCGCCACAAAACCGGCTGCTGGCACGGGCAGCACAAAGCCCTCCGCTTCGGCAAGCGCCGACCCGGACGAGGAAGCAGACACCACGCCCCGCGACCCGGTTCCCCTGACCCCGGACGGCCAGGCCACGGTGCTTGATAACGCCACCAATGAGGACGGCAAGGAGTTTTACACCATCCAGACGCCGGATGAAAACGTGTTCTACCTGATTATCGACAACCAGCGGGACACGGAAAACGTGTATTTCCTCAACGCCGTCACCGAAGCCGACCTGATGGCGCTGGCAGTCAAGGAGGACGATGCGCCGCAGACGGACGCAATCCCCGACCCGGAGCCGGCCTGCATCTGTACGGAACAGTGCGCCGCCGGCGAGGTCAACACCGACTGCCCGGTCTGCACCCTGAACCGGAAAGACTGTACCGGAAAAGCCCCTGTGACCGATACGGAAACCGAACCCGATAAAAAGCCGGAGAAAACGAAAAGCGGCGGTTCCGGCACACTGATTTTAGTGCTGCTTGTGGCGCTGGCGGCTGGCGGCGCGGGCTACTACTTCAAAATCTATAAGCCTAAAAAGGACTTGGACGATGCGGAGGACTTTGACGAACTGACCGGCGGGGACGAGGAGGAAACGGTCAACGAGGACGAGGATGTGGACGCGCAGGAAGAAACCCGGCAGACGGGCTATGAGGAACCGACAGCCTATGATGAGCCGGAGGAACCGGACTATCCTGAAAACTACGGCGGGGAGGACGACTGATGCGATTTACCAACAGCCCTTTTGAGCGGATGATGACCCAAAGGCCGGCTCCTGGCCGCGCCGCGCCTGCTTCCCCCGTCCATCCGCCCGGACATCCCTGCCACCGCTGTCCCTATGGGCTAAATGCGCCCTGCGTGGGGATATGCTACAAAAATCTGAAAAAGGAGCGTGAGAAAAATGCAACTTGTGATCGCGGAAAAACCGTCGGTAGCGATGGCTCTGTCTAAGGTGTTAGGCGCAAAAAGCCGGGGCGACGGTTACATGGAGGGCGGCGGCTGGCTGGTAAGCTGGTGCATCGGCCATCTGGTGGAACTTGCCCCCGCCGATGCCTACGACCCCCGCTATTCCAAATGGAACTATGCCGACCTGCCGATTTTACCGGAGCCGTGGCAGTATCAGGTGCTGCCGGACACCAAAAAGCAGTTTGAAACCTTAAAAAGCCTGATGCACCGGGCCGATGTCACCGCCTTAATCTGTGCAACGGACGCAGGGCGCGAGGGGGAACTGATTTTCCGCCTGACTTACCATCTGTGCGGCTGCACAAAGCCCGTCAAGCGGCTGTGGATTTCCTCAATGGAGGAAACCGCCATCCAGAAAGGCTTTGACCGCCTGCTGGACGGGAAGAACTACGATAATCTCTACGCCGCCGCCCTCTGCCGCGCCAAGGCGGACTGGCTGATCGGCATCAACGGTACACGTTTGTTTACCACGCTGTACCAGGGCAAAACCCTGAACGTGGGCCGGGTGCAGACCCCGACGCTGGCGCTGTTAGCAGAACGGGAAGCCGCCATTTCCGGCTTTCGGAAAAAGAAATTTTATACGGTGGAGCTGGAACTGGACGGATTCCATGCCGCCAGTGAACGCTTTGCATCCAAAACGGACGCAGGCAGGCTGCGTACCGGCTGTGTGGGCAAGCCTGCAACGGTACAGACGGTTTCCCAAAAGGAGAAAACCGAGCGCCCGCCCAGGCTGTACGATTTAACTACCCTCCAAAGAGAAGCAAACCGGCTGTTTGACTACACCGCCCAGCAGACCCTTGATTATCTGCAAGCCCTCTATGAAAAGCGGCTGGCGACCTACCCACGCACGGACAGCCGGTACTTGACCGAAGATATGGCATCAGGACTGCCCTCATTATGTCAGTCTATCGCCGCATCGCTGCCCTTTGCGGCAGATTTGTCCTTGCCGGTAAACGCTGCGCAGGTAATCGACAACAGCAAAGTCACCGACCACCATGCCATCCTGCCCACGGCAGAAACGGCAAAAACCGACCTGTCCGCGCTGCCCTCCGGGGAGAAAAACATCCTCTTTCTTGCTGCCGCCCGTCTGCTGTGCGCGGTAGGCGAACCCCACACCTATGCGGAAACTGCCGTCACGCTGGAATGTGGCGGCGCTGTCTTTTCCGCCAAAGGCAAGACAGAAATCGCGGCGGGCTGGACGGCTTTGGAGCAGGCTTTCCATGCCACACTGAAACAGAAACCGAAGCAGGCGGAACCGTCCCCGCCTCTTCCTGCGCTCACCGAGGGACAGAAGCTGACCGCCGAGGGCGCGTCCGTCAAAGAGGGCGCGACCTCCCCTCCAGGCCATTTTACCGAGGACACGCTGCTCTCCGCAATGGAACACGCCAGCGCGGAGGATTTTGCAAAGTTGGAGGACGTGGAGCGCAAGGGGCTTGGCACTCCGGCCACCCGCGCCGGCGTGATTGAAAAGCTGGTGCGCTCCGGCTTTGTGGAGCGGAAGAAAAAGCAGCTTCTCCCCACGGAAAAAGGCACGGAACTTATCAAGGTAATGCCCGATGCGCTGAAATCCGCAAAACTGACCGCTGAATGGGAGGAACGGCTGGGCGCGGTGGAGCGCGGGGAACTCTCCCCGGAGGACTTTATGGCGGGCATTTCCGCTATGCTCACCGAACTTATCAAAGGCTATCAGGGCGTGACCGTGGCAAACGCCGCCCTGTCTGCATCCGGGCGCACGGTAATCGGTATCTGCCCCCGCTGCGGCAAAAACGTGGTGGAGGGCAAAAAGAGTTTCTTCTGCGAGGGCTGGAACGCCACGCCCGCCTGCGGCTTTGCCCTCTGGAAGAACGACCGCTTCTTTACCGGGAAGCGCAAGGAGCTGACCCGCAAGGTTGCCGCCGCCCTGCTGAAAAACGGGCGCGTCGCCATGACCGGCCTGTTTTCCGAGAAAAAAGGCGTCCTCTATGACGCGACTGTTGTGATGGAGGACACCGGAGAGAAATTTGTCCGCTTCAAGCTGGAATTTGACCCCAAAACCCCCAAAAAGAAAGGAAACTGACGCTTATGGAAAAGAACATGAACGCATTTAACCGCAACCTGCACAACCTCCTGGCCATCAGCGGCACGGACGCCGCTGAACTGGCGCAGGCCCTGAACGTGGAACTGCCGGAAATGAACCGCTGGCTGAACGGCTCCGCCGCGCCGGATGTGTACCAGCTTCAGGAGATCGCCAGACGGTTCGGGATGCCCTACTCCTACTTCTTTGAGAGCAGCCAGAGCCTGCCCAACGTGCCGGAAGTGGCGGCATGGCTGGGCTTGTCCGAGGAAACGGTGGAAACCCTGCTGGCAATGGCCGATACCGAGCCGGAGGAAGTCATGGACGCGCTGGACGATGCCATTTATGCAATGGCTGCCGCTGTCCGTGCTGCGGGGGAGGTGGATACGGAATGAAGAAAGAGGAACAAAAAGACCTTTTGATTGGGGAAGAAATCGCCATCCGTCAGATTGGCGTCCCCTATGGCTGGCTCTACCGGCGCACGGAACCCGGCTATCTTCTGGCAGACGGAACCGCCCTTTTGGAGTGCGAGCGTGACAGCGCAGGCCGCTATAAAGGTGGCGCGGGGCTGGACGGGGTGTACCTGCATACCGGGCGGCTCTATGTGCCGGTGCTGGCGGAGGACGGCAAAGTCCGCGCCTTTCAGGAGGTGCGCCCGGAAAACTACCTTGCCGCCGCTGAAATGAGCGCGGAGGGAAACTATAACCAGATTGACGGCATCATCAACAATGAACCGCCGCCAAAGCCCTCTGTGCTGGATGCCCTCAGCCAGTGCCGGCAGGATGCCGCCAAAGGTCACGATACGCCAAAGAAGCCCCCGCGCGGACAGGAGGTGGAGCGATGAAGCTGTCCGGAACCGAGAGGGAAACCATCGTGCTGTATAACGAAGCAGAAGCCGCCGCCAGCATCTACACCCACAATGCCGCCCTTTGCCGGCAGCTTTCCGAACTGTGCGGCACTTACCCCGGACAGGTACGGCAGACCGGGGACAATGGATATGGCGGGCTTTCCTTTGAACTGCCGAAAAAATGGGTACGCATCACCCCGCCCCGTGTCCTTACCCCTGCACAGCGGGCGGTGCTGGATCAGATGAACGAGAAAAGGCGCGGCGGCTGATTGTCCCCGCTGTCCGGCTGTGGTATAATCAAATCCGGCAGACAAATGGGAAAAACGCGGAGGATGCAGAACGTGAAAAACAGCACTACCCCCAAATGGGCAAAACAGAAGAATAAAGCGGCGCGCCACGCTGCCCGCATCCGCATGGCGCGGCAATGGCTCCCCTCCTATACGGGGACGCACCTTGTCCGCGCCTACCGGGAAAAATTCAAGGTCGATGTGCCGACCGCGCTGAATGACTTAGAGGAAATCGGCGCACTGACCCCGGAGCAGGCAGCGGTGAAGCGGCAGGCGGAACAGAAACGCCAGGAGCATCTGCGGCGGGAACGGGAGGCAAAGAAACAGCAATCCTTTTATGACCGCTTCCCGGATTCGGACGACCGCTTTTATTTTATCGCCGGTTACACCTCCGGCGGCGCACCCTATGGCGTAACATGGGAAGAAATGGGGCTTTCCCCCTGGGAACTCCCCGGAGAAGAATCATAACAACCATCCACACACCCGGAGCAGGACGCACCTGTTCCGGGCTTTTATTTTGCGAAAAAGGAGGGAAACATGGCGAATAAGCTACAATATGTGTCGCAGCTTGCAGACCAGACCGCCAAAGCGGTCACAAGGAACGCCCACGGCTGGAAAAGCTATCTTACCACTGCATCGCGGCTCTATAAATACTCGTTTGATGAACAGCTTTTAATCTACGCCCAGCGCCCGGACGCCACCGCCTGCGCCAGCATGGAACTGTGGAATGAGGATATGCGCCGCTGGGTCAAGGCCGGCTCCAAGGGCATTGCGCTCATCAATAAGGACGGCATCCGCCCGCGCCTGACCTATGTTTTCGATGTGGCGGACACCCGCCCGGTGCGGGGCGCAAGGATGCCCTATCTGTGGGAACTGAAAGACGAACACCACGCCGCCGTCCTGGATACGCTCGTGAAGCGGTACGGAGAAACGGAAAACCAGGACATCGGGCAGGCGCTGATGGAGCAGGCAAAACACGCGGTAGAGGAAGTGTACCCCGAACTTCTGGCCGACCTTGCCTACGACACCCAGGGCAGTCTTTTGGAGGAACTGGACGACCTTAACCTGGAAGTGCGTTTCCGCAACCTCCTGACGGCCAGCGTCCAGTACACGCTTCTCACCCGCTGCGGCCTAAACGCCGCCGACTATCTGGACGATGAAGATTTTGACGGCATCAGTGAATTTTCCACCCCCGCCGTCCTCCACCACTTAGGCAGCGCCGCCAGCGAAGTGTCCATGAATATGCTGCTGGAAGTGAAAAAGGGCATCCGGCAGGCAGAGAAAGAAAAAGCGCAGAACCGTCAAAAAAACAGGGAAAAAACCCTTGCAAAAGAGCCGGTGATCGGTTATACTAAAGGCAAGGAAGAATTTAGCACGTTAAAGCATGAAAGCGAAGAAAGGAGCATAGAAAATGGCAGAACTGGCATACAAGAAGATGGGCGATTACCAGATTCCCGACCTGATGATGGACGGGGAGGACGGGATGGAGGAAATGCCGCTGGGCAAGTACGGACGGATGCGGCAGACCTTTCTCCAGGAACGGCACAAGGGACGGTACACCTCGATGCTTCTGACCGGGCGGCTGGAAGCCCACCTGCGGGAGATCGACCAGCAGGCACAGGAACAGATAGACCGGATCGTGGCGGACTTAAAGAAACAGAACCACGTGGACGAAGCGATGAAAGCCCGCGACCAGATGGGATGGGTGCAGGCGGTCAACAGCTTCACCGCACAGGCGGAGGAAATGGTACTGAACGAGATCGTTTACAAGTAAATCAGGAAAACCAGCAGGCGGCGGGCGAACAGCCCGCCGTTTCTGCGTCTGCAAAGCCGGCATTTACACAGTTTTCCCTGTTCCCTACCGTGGAACAGCAGATTGAAACCATTGCCCATGTGCAGAAAACCGAGCAGGAACTCCGCCCCGCCGCTGCCGCCGGAAAAGTGACGGATGCCGTCATCGGGCGCGCCCTCACCAGCGGCAGCAATGAGCGAAACAGTATTTTGCGTATCGTGGCCTTTTTCCAGAAAGACCCGCCGGAAGAACTTGCCGCCGATTTTCTGCAAAAGGAATACCGCACCGGCGGCAAAGGGCTTAACATTGCGGGGCATGAGTATTCTTTGTGGTTCAGTCAAAGGGGCATCCACATCGCGCCGGGACGTTCTGCCGGGGGAGGTTCCCTTGTCACATGGAAGCAGGCGGCGGCACAGATTAGCCAGCTTCTGAAAGACGGCCAGTTTGCCAGCCAGGACAACATCGACGCGGCGCGGGACAACGAGTTTCGGGAACTGTCCGAAAAGCTGTGGTATCTGCGCCAGAATTTCAGCGACGAAGCAAGGGAAAAGGGCTTACTGCCCACCATTGACGCGCTCTACGGCGGTTTCCCGGACAGCACGGAAAAGATTGCCGCACTCTTAAAAGACCCGTCAGAACGCGCCAAAATCGCGCAGGAGGTAAAGCAGCTTGCAAGCGCCCATCAGCGGAACCCGGAACTGTTACGGTTCCGCCAGCAGATACCGCCCCATGATTTATATACCCGCCTGACCGATATGGATAAGCCGGTAACGGCTTTTCAGGCGGTGGAGGGTTTTTCCCCTGCCCGTGGCGCATTTGTCACCGAGGATGAAATCACCCGCCAGCTCACCGGCGGCTCCGGGGTTTCCGAGGGCAAGTTCCGCATCTACTCCTACTTTATGCAGGGCCATGACGCCGCCGAGTGTATTGCCTTTCTGAAAAATGAATACGGCATCGGCGGGCATGGCTACATTGGATTTGACGAATGGCACGACGGCAAAGGAATCAAGCTGTCCCGCGCTGACGATTTTTCCGAGGGCAATTATGATACGGTCATGCTGAACTGGAAACAGATACACAAGCGGATTGCAGGACTAATCAAAGAAGATCGGTATCTGAACCGCAGGGAAAAGGCATATCTGCCGGAATATGAAAAAATGCGGCTTGCCAGGAGCCTGTATTCATTCCAATACTACGACCCCAACGATGCCAGCAAAACAATCCCCCGCGACTGGGATGTTGACGCGGCAAAAAAGGTATTCCGCCCGCTGTTAGACGACCCGGAACAATGCGCAGCGCACTATGAAAAAATGGTGAAAGCCCTGGCAATGGTATCCCCGGACGAGCGCGCCTATTCCCTGATGGAGCCGGCACTCCAAAAAATGGGCGAATACCTGCGGGGCGAATACTCCTTATTCACCCCTCTGCCCGATGCCGTCTTGCAGGAGGAACGCCAGAAAAAGCAGGAGCAAAAACAGAAAGAAAAGGAAAGCGCCGGCAAGCATACGGAAGAACCCGCCGGCAGTCTTGCAGCGGCGGCAAAAGCCCTCTCACGAAAGAAAAAGCCCGCCCCGCAAGAGGACAAAGAGGGCCAGCAGCTTACCCTGGATATGTTCGGGCTTTTGTCTGACCCCGCCACACCATCCACGCCGGAAATGGAACAGCCGCAGGCAGAGCCAGCCGCACCGGAAACAGCCGCAGCCGCCGAGCCGGATGTACCCGAAGCTACTACAAACGCGGAGCCGGATATACCCGAAGCTGCCGTGAACACGGAACCGGAAAACCCTGCCGCCCGGTATGACCTGGGCTATGGACACCTGGGCAACGGCCTGACGGTCTGGAACCGTTTGGAAGAAGTACACGGCGATTATAAGACGGTTGCCCATATCGACCCCGACCGCACCGTAACCTTTTATGACGCAGGCTTGCCGGAGGAAATCCGGGAAGAAATCCAGAAGATTGCCGCCACCAGCGAAATGACCGTTTCCGCGACCCAGGACACGCCGGTATTTTCCACCCCGCCCCAGGAGCCGGAACGGGTGCAGGATAAGGAGCAGGCCGGGAACCCGGAGCCAGAGCCGGAAAAGGCGCAGGACGCGCCCGTTTCGGACAATTCGGAGCCGGAAACCGCAGGCGGCAATATCGTACCATTCCCTGCGCCGGAGGACGGAACGGAACCCACCGGCACGGGTGCAGGGCAGACACAGAAAACCCCTGAAACAGCTACCGCAGACGAGCCGAACCTTACGCCCAATGTAGAGGAATACCTGAACCTCAAAGCGGCGCATCCTGACAAGCTGGTAGGCGTTCAGGTGGGGGAAACCATCCTCTTTTACGGCACGGACGCAGAAGAAGCCGCGCCTGCCCTGGGAAGAAAAACCGTTACCCGCGAAATCCCCGATTTGGGGACAGTTTCCGTCACCGGCGCGGCTGGCTGGCAGTCTGTCCTGAAAAAGCTGCTGGAACACGGAAAAAGCGTGGTGCTGGCGCGGCCTGACGCAGAACGCGGCAAGGATGCGCCCTATGAAATCATCAAGGAGCGCAGCGCGGCGGATTATATCCCTGTCGGCATGGAACTGACCATTGACGGGCGGCTGATGAAGATTGACAGCGTGGACTACAACGCCGGAACCGTCAGCCTGCAAGATATGGAACTGCGGGGCTGGTTCCCCATTTTCCGCAGCGAAAGCATCCCCTTTGTGCGGCAGTTTGTGGAGGAAGTCCAGCAGGAGCATTTTACAGCGGAACCCATGCAGGAGCCGGAACAGCCCCAAACCTCCGATTTAGACAGGGCAAAGCAGCTTATTGAACAGTTTGCCTATTTTGAATACGGCAGCGATGATGTGGATTTCTCCGACTTGGAGCATATCGGGATTGCCTATACCACGATTACAGACGATGAACTGGAAATCCAGGTCAATGTGGATTTGGTGCATTTCAGTGTTAGCCAGCTTGTAGAGGGCGTATGTGTGGAAAGGCGGGACTATGACAGCCTGCGGGAACTGATTGACCATGAACTGGCAGACCTTGATTTTGACGACCTGATTTATCTGTCCCCCGAAGCGGAAAGGCGGCTGGAACAGCAGACAGAAAAAGAACCGGAATCGATGGAGATTGACGGCGGACAGATTACCGAAACCCCGGCGCAGAAGCAGGCCCGCCGCCGCGCCCAGGAGGAAGTGGGCGGCAGGGTATTCCCCAGCAAGATTATTTTACAGCCCCTGCGGTTTGAACCAGAGCGCCACAACTTCCAGATCACCGATGAAAATTTAGGCGTGGGCGGTGAAAAAACCAAGTACCAGTACAACGTGGAAGCCATCCGCACCCTGAAACAGATTGAAGCCGAAAACCGGCTTGCCACCCCGGAGGAACAGACTATTTTGTCCCGCTATGTGGGCTGGGGCGGCATTTCCCACGCCTTTGAGCCAAACGACCCCAAGTGGGCAAAGGAATACGCCGAACTGAAAGAACTGCTCACCCCTGCGGAGTACCAGTCTGCACAAAGCACGGTTCTCAATGCCCACTATACCAGCCCCACCGTTATCCAGGCAATCTACAACGCGGTGGAACAGATGGACTTTACGCCTGGGACAGTTTTGGAGCCGTCTATGGGTATCGGAAACTTTTTCGGGATGCTGCCGGAAAAATTGGCGGCGGCAAAACTCTATGGCGTGGAGCTGGACGACCTGACCGGGCGCATCGCAAAACAGCTATACCAAAAGGCGGATATTACAGTAGACGGCTTTGAGCGCACCGACCACCCGGACGATTTCTTTGACCTGGCGGTGGGCAACGTCCCCTTTGGCAGCTATCAGGTACATGACAAGCGGTACGACCGCCAGAACCTGATGATACACGACTATTTCATCACCAAAACGCTGGACAAGGTGCGTCCCGGCGGCATTGTGGCCTTTATCACCACCAAAGGCACGATGGACAAGAAAAACAGCAAAGTGCGGGAAGCGCTGGCGCAAAAAGCCGATTTATTAGGCGCAGTCCGACTGCCCAGCAATGCGTTCAAAGCCAACGCCGGAACCGAAGTCACCACGGACATCCTCTTTTTCCAAAAGCGCGACCGTATCCCGGAAAAACTCCCGGAATGGGTGGAGGCCGGGCAGACGGAGGACGGCATCCCCCTGAACCGCTACTATTTGGAACACCCGGAAATGGTGCTGGGGACAATGACAATGGGGCGCAGTATGTACGGCAATGAAACCGAAACCTCCTGCCAGCCCATCCCCGGCGCAGACCTTTCCAAGCAGCTTGCAGACGCTATCCGGCATATCGCACCGCCTGACCGGGAACTGCTGGAAGTGGATGCCGGACAGGACGGGGAAGAACTGGAAAGCATCCCCGCCGACCCATCTGTACGCAATTTCAGTTACACCCTATCCAATGATAAGCTGTACTTCCGGGAAAACTCCCGCATGACCCAGGCCGTCCTTGGCAAAACCCCCACGGAGCGCGTCAAGGGCATGATCGGCATCCGGGACAGCGCCCGCCGCCTGATTGACTTGCAGCTTGCCGGCGCGGACGATACCGAAATCCAGTCCGAGCAGGCAAAATTAAACCGGCTCTATGATGCGTTCAGCGCAAAATACGGGCTTCTTAACAGCACCGGCAACAAGCTGGCCTTTGAACAGGATTCCTCCTACCCGCTGCTCTGCTCCCTGGAAATCATCAACGAGGAGGGGAAACTGGAACGCAAGGCGGATATGTTCACCCGGCGCACCATCCAGACCCACCGCGCCGTTACCAGCGTGGACACGGCTGTGGAGGCGCTGGCGGTATCTATCGGGGAGAAAGCCTGCGTGGATTTGGGCTACATGGCGTCCCTGATGGGCGGCTCTGAAAAAATCCCGCAGATTGTGGAGGACTTAAAAGGCATCATCTTCAAAGACCCCTCCACCGGCCCCTTTGACCTGGAGGACGGCGGCACACACTGGCACCAGGGCTGGCAGACGGCGGACGAATACCTTTCCGGCAACGTCCGGGCCAAGTTAGCGATTGCCCGCGCCGCCGCCAAGGAAAACCCGCAGTTTGCCGTCAACGCCGAAAAGCTGGAACAGGTGCAGCCCAAAGACCTGACCGCTTCTGAAATCAGCGTCCGGATCGGCGCGTCCTGGATAGACCCCAGGTATTACCAGCAGTTTATGTTTGAACTGCTCCACACGCCTGCATACTTGCAGGAGCGGAAAATCAAGCTGCAATATGCCCCCGTCACCGGCGAATGGAACGTGCAGGGCAAAAGCGCGGACAACCGGGATAACGTGCGCGTCTACGCCACCTACGGCACGAAGCGCATCAACGCTTATGAAATCTTTGAACAGACCTTAAACCAGCGGGATGTGCGGATCTTCGATACAAAGATGGAGGACGGAAAGGAGGTGCGCGTCCTCAACGAAAAGCAGACCGCCATCGCCCAGCAGAAGCAGGAAGCCATGTGCGAAGCGTTCAAGGACTGGATTTTCAAAGACCCGGAGCGCCGGGAAACCCTTTGCAGGCGTTACAACGAGAAATTCAACTGCATCCGTCCCCGCGAATATGACGGTTCCCATATCCGTTTTGCGGGCATGAACCCGGAAATTGCCCTGCGTACCCATCAGGAAAACGCCGTGGCGCGGATGCTCTACGGAAAAAATTCACTGCTCGCCCACTGTGTCGGCGCGGGCAAGACCTTTGAAATGATTGCCGCCGCAATGGAGGGCAAGCGGCTGGGCCTGAACCAGAAATCCTTATTCGTCGTCCCCAACCACTTAACGGAACAATGGGGCGGCGATTTTTTGCGCCTTTACCCCGGCGCAAAGGTGCTGGTTGCCACGAAACGGGACTTTGAGCCTGCCCGCCGCAAGAAATTCTGCGCCCGTATCGCCACCGGCGACTATGACGCGGTGATTATCGGACACTCACAGTTTGAGAAAATCCCCCTCTCCCCGGAACGGCAGAAAGCCGTCATTGAGGGGCAGATCAGCGAAATCGTCACCGCCATTGCCGAAGCAAAAGCCGAGGACGGCGAGCGCTACACCATCAAGCAGATGGAGAAAACCAAGAAAAACCTGGAAGCCAAGCTGCAAAAGCTGGCGGACGGCAAGAAGAAAGACAGCGTTGTGACCTTTGAGGAATTGGGCGTTGACCGTCTGTTTGTGGACGAAGCGCACGGGTTTAAGAACCTCTTTTTACACACAAAAATGCGGAACGTGGCGGGGATTGCACAGACAGACGCGCAGAAATCCAGCGATATGTTTGCAAAATGCCGCTACATGGACGAAATCACCGGCGGGCGCGGCATCGTGTTCGCCACCGGAACCCCGGTCAGCAATTCAATGGTAGAATTGTATACCATGATGCGCTACCTCCAGTTTGATACCCTGGAGCAGAACGGACACCGCCACTTCGACGCATGGGCGGCGGACTTTGGCGAAAAGGTCACGGCGATGGAATTAAAGCCGGAGGGCAGCGGCTTCCGCTCCAAGACCCGGTTTGCCAAGTTTTACAACCTGCCGGAGTTAATCTCTATCTGGAAAGAAGCCGCCGACATCCAGACCGCCGATATGCTGAACCTCCCCGTGCCAAAAGCAGAATATATCACCGTCACTACCGAACCCAGCGGATTCCAGAAAGATATGGTGGAGGAACTTGGCGAGCGTGCGGAAAAGGTGCGCGGAGGCCAGGTTGACCCCCATATCGACAATATGTTACGCATCACTTCGGACGGGCGCAAGCTGGCGCTGGATCAGCGGCTGCAAAACCCGCTTTTACCCGACGACCCGGACAGCAAGGTCAATGCCTGCGTAAAAAACATTGTGCAGGAATGGCAGGCAAGCACAGAGATTTTGGGGACGCAGTTAGTGTTTTGCGACCTCAGCACACCCAAAGGCGACGGCTCATTCAACGTCTATGACGACATCAAGGAAAAGCTGATTGCCAAGGGCATCCCCCAAGCGGAGATAGCTTTCATCCATGACGCCAACACGGAAACCCAAAAGGCGGAACTGTTCGCCAAGGTGCGGCGGGGGCAGGTGCGTGTTTTAATCGGCTCCACGGCAAAAATGGGCGCAGGCACGAATGTGCAGAACCGCATTGTCGCGTCCCACGATCTCGATTGCCCCTGGCGTCCTGCCGATTTGGAGCAGCGCGCCGGCCGTTCTCTGCGCCAGGGAAACAGGAATGCGTCAGTGAAAATGTTCAAGTATGTCACCAAAGGGACGTTTGACGCTTACAACTGGGGGCTGGTGGAAAACAAGCAGAAATTCATCGGCCAGATTATGACCTCCAAAAGCCCCGCCCGCTCCGCCGAGGATGTGGACGCCACCGCCCTTTCCTACGCCGAGGTCAAAGCCCTTGCCACCGGCGACGACCGCATCCGCGAAAAAATGGATTTGGATGTGCAGGTTTCCAAGCTGAAAATGCTCAAAGCCAACCACACCTCCCAGCAGTACGAAATGCAGGACAAGGCGCTGAAATACTACCCGCAGAAAATCGCGGAAACCAAGCTGTTAATCGAAGCGCTGACGGCGGATTTGCCAACGGTGCAGGCCCACCCGGTCAAGGACGATGCCTTTTCCATGACTGTCATGGGGCAGACCTACACGGAGCGCAAGGCGGCGGGCGAAGCGGTGATTAAGGCGTGTATGCTGATGGACGACCCGGAAAAAATCGTGGATTTGGGCGAGTTTCGCGGCTTCCCCATGCAGCTCAGGTGTGACGGCAGCAAATTCCGCGTCACCATGAAGCAGAACCTGACCTACTCCGCCGAACTGTCCGACGATGCGGTGGGCAACGTCACCCGCATTAACAATGCGCTGGAAAGTCTGGCGGAACGGCTGGACGCGCAAAAGGCACGGCTTACCACACTGGAAAGCGAACTGGAAAACGCCAAAGAAGAAGCCGGCCGGCCATTCCCAAAAGAAGAAGAACTGCGGGAAAAATCCGCCCGCTTAAACCAGCTTAACCGGGAACTGTCCAGGCCGGACAAAAAGGAGGATGAGCAGGAGCAGGAGGTTGAAGAAAGCCCTGATTTGGAGGACGCCGGAGAACCCGCGCCGGTTGTGCCGATGCCCGCTGCGGCGGCTGGCCATAAACCCTCTATCCGTCAGGCACTCCGTAACTATGAACCGCCCGCGCCGGTACAGTCCGGCATGGAGCGCACCCCGCGAAAGGAGGCGGTGCTGTGAGGGCAAAGGAGGGGCGCACGGTGGGGCTGTTCACCAAGGTTTCCCCGGAAGAAAAGGAGGCGATTGACCGCAAAATGGAACTGCTGGGGACTTCCAACCTGCGGGCATACCTGCGGAAAATGGCGGTGGACGGCTACATTGTGCAGCTTGACATGGGCGCGGTGCTGGAACTGGTAAAGCTGCTGCGCTCCGTTTCCAGCAACGTCAACCAGATCGCCCGCCGCTGTAACAGCACCCACAACCTGTATGAGCAGGATGTGGAGGACTTGCGGCAGGGCTACGCTGAAATCTGGCAGGGCGTGAACGACCTGCTGAAGAAATTTGAAGCACTGTAAACAACTGCGGCGGGAGCGATTTTTCTTTTGCTCCCGCCGCTTATTTTTATATCTGGAGGTGATTACTTGGCAGGCGTAACCAAAGAGCAGATTGCAAAAGCAAAGGAATGGGACTTGCTCTCTTATTTGCAGGCTTATGAGCCGCAGGAACTGAAAAAAAGCGGCCCCCGCGAATACTGCACCAGAACCCATGACAGCTTAAAAATCTCCAACGGGAAATGGTGCTGGAACAGCCGGGGCATCGGCGGGCGCACGGCGCTTGATTATCTGATTAAGGTGCGCGGCATGGACTTTGTGGGCGCGGTGGAAACCCTGTGCGGGTACTCTGCGCCGCCGCCCGTAAAGCAGACGTTCACAAAACCCACGAAGCCGCAAAAGCCGTTTAAGCTGCCCGAAGCCAGCCGGTGCGCGTCCGCCGTGGTGGGCTATTTGCAGGATCGCGGCATTGACCCGGAACTGCTTGGCGTGTGCATGGAAGCCGGGATTTTATACGAAAGCCGCCGGTATCAGAACTGCGTCTTTGTGGGGCGCGATATGCAGGGGAACGCCCGCGCTGCCAGCCTGCGGGGGACGCGGGACGGCTTCCGTATGGATGTGGAGGGAAGCGACAAACGGTACAGCTTCTGCCTGCCCGCCAGCCGCCCGGACTGTCCCCGGCTGGCGGTGGCGGAAAGCCCCATTGACGCGCTCTCCCTCGCCACGCTGGTGAAGCTGTCCGGCGGCGAACCACGGGACAGCCACTATTTATCCCTAGGCGGAACCGGCCCCCGCGCCCTGATGCAGTTTCTCCACGACCATCCTCATGTTACACAGATCAGCTTGTGCCTGGACAACGACAAGGCCGGCTTGAAAGGTATCGAACGGCTCACCCAGGAAATCCAGAACGACGCGGAACTTTCCGGGCGGGTGAAGCTGGTTTACCCCAACCCGCCGAAGCTGGGCAAAGACTACAACGAGTTTCTCTGCATCCACGTGAAAGCGGCACGGACGGCACAGCGGCAGCGGGATGGGGCGCGGTAACGCTATTTAATTTCCGGCTCTAAATTTTCAAATTCGGGCGCATCGAAAAAATCTATCAGCGTCATATCCAAACCGTCGCATATTTTCTTGATGGTTGAAATTTTCGGGTCGGTACTCTTGCCATACAAGATGTTTTTGACGGAGGATGGCGGCAGCGCCGACATCGTAGCCAGTTTGTTGATGGTAATGCTGCGCTCCGCACATAAACGGAGTATCCGGGTCTTAATCGCTGAAATCGTATCCATAGCTGTATCCTGCCCCCTTTTTTATCAAGCATACAAAATATGGCTTGCAAAAGTAGGCTACCCATGCTACTATTTAGGCTATGGATAGCCTTTTTTAGAAAGGAGGAACCTTTGGCTATTTCCAACATTTTACCACGAAAGATTATGAAAAACCGCACCCGTCAGCAGTCAATGGCAGAACGCCACGACTATGACCAGAAAGAAGAAAAGACAGACGGCGGCGAACTGGTTTCCTCCTATATGTGCAGCCCGGAAACTGCCGCCGAAGAATTTGAAATCAGCAAAAAACTGTACGCCCAGCTTACCGGGCGCAGCCAGTCAGAAAAGCACGACATTATTATGTACCGCATTATCCAGTCATTCAAGCCTGATGAAGTCAGCCCGGAGGAGGCGCACAAAATCGGCTGCGAGCTGGCGATGAAATTTACCGGCGGGCAGCATCAGTTTGTGGTGGCCACCCACACGGATAAGCGCCACATCCATACCCACATTGAATTTAACAGCACCAACCTAAACTGTGACGCAAAATTCCAGAACGTGAAAAACTCCGCTTTTATCCTGCGGCGCATGAACGATGAACTGTGCCGCGCCCACGGCCTTTCGGTAATTGAGAACCCGAAGAAAAAAGCCAAGTCCCAAAAGGAAATGGCGGCGGCGCAGTATGGCATCAGCCACAAGAAGCAGTTACAGCAGACCATTGACAAGGTGCTGCCGGAGTGCAATCATTATGAGGAGTTTCTGGCAAAGATGCGGGCTGAGGGATATGAGGTTGTGGACGGCAAAAATCCCGGCTTCCGTCTGCCCGGATGGGATCGCCCTGCAAGGGTGAACCGGCTGGGCGGCGATTATACCAAGACCGCCCTGCGCGCCAGAATTACCAGCCAGCGCGGGCATTTGGCGGCAGGAAAAACAGCGCCGAAACGAACCGGCAGAAAGGTCAATCTCCTGATTGACATTCAGGCGAAACTTGCCGCCGGAAAAGGCGCAGGCTATGAACGCTGGGCGAAAATTTTCAACCTGAAAGAAGCGGCGAAAACGCTCAATTTCCTGATGGAAAACGGACTGGCCGATTATGATGAACTGGCGCTTCGGGCAGCGCAGGCCGAGGACGGTTTCAATGCGGCTTCACAAAAAATCAAACAGTTGGAGGCGCGGATGGCAGGCGTGGCAAAGTTAAAAACACACATCATCCAGTATTCCAAAACGCGGGAAGTCTACGCGGCTTATAAGAAGTCCCGCCACAAGAAAGAATTTCTCGCGGAGCATGGCGCGGAGATTGCCCAGCATGAAGCCGCGAAGAAAGCCTTTGACGCTCTGGACGGCAAGGCCATTCCCAAAGTGGCGCAGCTTTCAGCGGAATATGCTGCGCTGCTGGAAGAAAAACGGGAACAGTACGAACAGTACAAGGCGCTGCGGCAGGATATGATTACCTACCAGACCGCACTCCGCAACGTGGATAAGATTTTAGGATTGGAACCGCCGGAGCAGGCGCAGGAAAAAGAACAGCCCAAACCGGAACGGTGACGCAAAAGTGCCGCCCCTTTCCAACCGGGACGGCACTACTTTTTTTGCAGCATTTGTTTTGCTTAACCGGCAGACGGGCGGCAGGATTTGTTTTTAAGTATTCGCTAATAAGCAACAATAAAATACGAAAGGGGAACAGAAATGGAACTGAACTATTTTAAGGACAGGCTTTTTGATTTACTGAATGACAGCGAGGGGATGGGGATTGCCGACCTGAACACAGACGAGCGGAACGGATTACTTACTGTCATGACTGACGACGGGAATGTATTTGAAATCGTATGCCGGCAGGCAGCGGGAAAGGGGGACGGATGGATGACCGCAAGCTGACTGTATGTAACGGGCGCGGCAATTATAAAAAGGCTCCGCCACAGATTCTTTTACAAGGCAGATGGCTGGAACAGACCGGATTTTCCGCCGGGGACAAAATCACCGTGAAATGCCAGCAGGGGCAGCTTACCATTACAAAGAACGGAACAAGGAAAGATTCAGAAAAATAAAATTTCTATCAATCCCGGAAACCTCCTGACGGCGCAAAATGCGCCGCCCCTCTCCTGCGCGGATGTGCAGGAGGAAGCGACCGCAGGGAGCGCAAAGCCACGCCGATAGGCGTGTTCGGCCGGACGCGCAGGCGGACGCCTGGGGCTTGGGGGAACCCCAACAAGCGAGCCGGAATATCCCAAAAGGATATTCCGGCTCATTGCTTGCCTACGTTATCGGAAATTTCCTATAACCACGTTGTCCCGCACTCTGGGACAACCCACGCACTTCGGAGGCTTGGGGTATCTGTCAAGGCTTGTTTTGAGCAGATAACATGACCGAAACATAAAACATCCCGTCTTTCCATTCAAAGCGGGTATCGCCGCTGTAACGCTCCACAGTCACCCGTACCGATTCCGTCCCAACGCCAAAGCCATCGTGACTGGAGGAAAGGAACCGCCCGTCATCGGACTTTGGCGGCTGGTCGCTGGTATTGTCCAGCGTCAGATAAAGGGCCTGCTTTCCCTGCTGGCGGATATGCAGGCGAATGATGCGGGGCGCTTTGGAACCGGCGCAGGCATCAATGGCGTTTTCCAGCAGGTTCCCCAAAAGGGCGCAGAACTCCGGCTGTGGGATGATGGTTTCTTCCTCCATCTGGACAGAAACCTCCATATCGGTCTGCTGCCTCACCGCCTGCTCCCCATAGTAATGCAGTACGGCATCCACCGCATAATTTTTGCAGAACCGGCGGACTGCATCCGGCGGCAGGCTTTCCCCATAGGCTTTCACATACTCCGCAACCCTGTCTATATCACCGCTCTCCACACAGCCCTGCAATGCCTTGAAATGCTGGCGCAGATCATGGCGGGCGCGCCGGGTGTCCTCAATGCTCTTTTGCAGGATGCGGTACTGGGCGGCCTGCATCTGCAAAAAACGGTTCTCCTGCGTCAGACGCATATTCTTTGTCAGCCCCCTTGCCATCCAGTAAAACAGCGCGTAACAAAACAGCAGCAGCGCCAGAAGCGCCAGCATCAGAACCGGATAAAACATCATAACCCGGTTTGTGTAAAGAGTGGAATATTCCTGGGGCCGGATGACAATGTTCAGGCTCAGGAACACCACCGGAAGAATCCAGAATACATACCATGTCCCCGGCATTTCAATTTCATCCAGAAGCCATCTTGCGGCATGGGTGGCCGGATACCACATAAGCCCCAGCAGCGTCCAGCAAAACAGGGCATAGGCCGCTGCCCCGCCCAGAGAAAAAACCACAGGGCCGCTTTTGGGCGAAAGCAGGGCGTCCGCCAGGACTGCCAGATTTCTCAAAGTGGAAAACGTCCCGCAGACCGCCAGAAATACGCTGACGGTTTTCCAGTAAGACAGCGTGATTGTCCGGCAGTAAAACAGGGCAGACAGCGCCAGCGAGGGAACCAGCCAGAGGTTCGTATCCCACCGGAATCTGTAACAGGCAGCGCCGCCCGCAACAGCCCACAGCAACAGAGCGGGGATTCCCCACAAAGCGATCCGTCTGCCCTTTCCATTCAGGTGTCCTTTCATGGGCAGATAACACAAAACAGCGCCGGGGATTATAACCGAAAGCTCCAGCATAGGGCGGAGAACGGTATCATTTCCCATCTCTAATGCCCTCCTCTCATCCGGGCATAAGTAAAAGCGAGAAACTGTTCCCGCACCTCCCGGTATTTTAACCGGCTGATTGGAACCGCTGTCCCGTTTTTCAAAAGAAAACGGTCAGCCAGCAGCTCCTCCACCTGCTCGAAATTGACCAGGACGCCCCGCGTACAGTCACAGAAATAGGGATAGTCCAGCAGCAAAGCCGCAAAATCCGCCTGCCGCATGGGGACGGTTATCTTTTCCCCGCTGGTGATATGGACTTCCACACAGCGTCCGCAGTATTCCGTATGGGTAATCTGGTGAAGCAGGAGCGGCTGCTGTCCTGCCGCGCCCGGAATCATCACACACTGGTTCTGTTCCAGAAGCTTTGCCCCGCACCGGGTCAGGGCCTGTGCCAGCTTTTCATAGGAATAGGGCTTGACCAGGTAAAATGCCGCCGCCACATCATAGCTGTCCACAGCAAATTCCCTGGTGGTTGTCGTAAAGATTAGCTGGCAGGCATCGTCCTGCTCCCGGATTTTTTTCGCCGCTTCCATGCCGGACATGCCGGACATATAAATATCCAGAAAAATCACATCAAAGGTATCCGGGGCAAAGCCTGCAAGCAGGGCTTCGCCGCTTTCAAAAACTGCCGGGGCCGGAACCAGGACAATCCCCTGCTCCCGCGCCCAGCGGCAGATAAATTCCCGCAGTTTCCCAGCGTCTGCGGAAAGGTCGTCTGCAATGGCAATTCGCATCATTTTCGCCTCCTAACACAAAAGACTTCGTTTGTCAAGACCCATTATACCATATTTTCAGCGTCCTGACCTACATCTCATGCAGATTTTTGACATCTCATGCAGAGCCTATTGACAAGAACGGGAAAAACGCTATGCTAAATATATAACCGATTCCTTAAAAGGGTCGGTTTTTTTGATGCCATTTTTTCATTTTTATATACTGCGGAAAGGAGGAGCCGGATTGAGGATTGCACTTTATAATGAAAACCCCGGAGAGCTGAAAGCGCTGGCAGGGCAGCTTGACCGGTGCGCCAGGGAATACCTGCGTTTTGCGGAGATCGTCCCCTATGCCAGACAGGAGGATTTTTGCAGCATGGTGCGGGACGGGCCAGATTTTGACCTGTTTGTGGTGGCGCAGGACGGCACGTTCAGCCTGGAGGTGGTGGAACTGCTGCGGGAGGAACGGCCAAAGGCGCGGATTTTCTGGTTTTCTGACCTGGACTTCGCCCTGCGCGCCTACCGCTACAACGCGGACTGGTTTGGGCGAAAGCCGGTTGCCCTGCCCGCCATGCAGAAAGCCTTTGGGCAGCTTCTGCGCCGCAGAGGGCAGCTTATGACGCAAAATACAAACGCTTTGTGAGCCGCCCGTCCCAAAACCAAAAAGCGCCTGCCCAGGGCGCGGGATTCATCCAAACACAGGGAATTGGGAACCATACATTTTTCAAAATATCAGGAGGGCATTTTATGAGAAACAAGTTAAGGAGGCCGTTGGCGTTCCTGCTGTCTGCGGTGATGATTGTCACCATGTCAGGAACTCCGGTTCATGCGGTGGCAGACAGAGGACAGCCGGAAACCGGGCTGTGCGAACACCACACCGCGCATACGGACGATTGCGGCTACACGGAAGAAACGCCGGGAACGCCATGCGGCCACGAACACACAGAAGATTGCTATATTGAAGTGACCGAGTGCGTCCACGAGCATACGCCGGAATGTTACCCAGAGGAAACAGAGGACAGCGTATCGGACAACGAGGCTACCCCGGCAAATGCAGAGGAACGGGAGCCGGAAAACTGCCCCCATATCTGCGATGGGGAAAGCGGCTGTATTACGGAAAAATTGGACTGCCGGCATGAGCATGACAGCGAGTGCGGCTACACCGAAAGTACGCCGGGAACACCATGCACCTATGTGTGTGAAATCTGCAATCCGCAGGACAGCGGCGAAGCCGACGAGGAACCGGAAACAGGAATCATCAAACAAGAGCAATGCTCTTGTTTGACCCTCTGTACAGAGGGTCAAATCAATCCTGACTGCCCGGTCTGCGGCGCAGAGGATGCCGGCCTGTCGGACTGCAAAGGGAAAGCTGAAAAAGAAGATACAAAACAGCCGGAAGATACCGGCATCTGCAAGCATCATCAGGAACATGACGATGCCTGCGGCTACCAGCCGGAATCGGAGGACAGTGAAGGAAGTCCGTGTACTTATGAGTGCCGTATCTGCCCCATTGAGGACTTGATCGCCGCCCTGCCGGAGCAGGTGACGGAGGACAATGCGGACGACGTGCGGGCGCAGCTTGATAAAATCCTTGCCCTTTACCGGGAACTGGACGAGGGCGAACAGGAGGAAATCGACCTCTCCCGCGTCACCAAGCTGCAAGAGGCCCTGGATGTGGCCAACGCGCCGATGCAAGCTGCGGGAGAAATTAACATATCCCAAAATTCTCAAAATAAATTGACCGAAGAGGACGGAGACTGTCCGGGGCATACCTTTACCGGCACAGCCCAAACGGCAATGATTTATGTGGAAAGCGGCGCCCATAATGTGACGTTTTCCCGCTTAAATATTACCGGAGCGGCATATGTAGGCATCGCTCCCGGCGCAACGATGAATCTGACCTTAGAGGATAGCAATACAATAAAGGGTTTTGAATGTGGAATTTATGTACCGAAAGGGGCAACCTTAGTAACTACCGCAGAGAGCGCAGGTTCATTGGATGTTTCTGGACCATATAGTGCTGGCATTGGTGGTTCACTTTATGATTTAAATAGTAATGACGGCGATATTGACTGTGGAACAGTGATAATCAATGGCGGAAACATCACAGCTACTGGTGGAAGTGCAGGTTATGCGTCCGCCGGAATTGGTGGTGCAGCGGGGGATAATACTAACGATGGTAATGGTGGTAATATCACTATCAATGGTGGCAAAGTGACCGCAAAGGGAGGCTACAATGGAGTCTCCAATGCTCCCGGTATCGGCGGTTCCACAAGCGCAAAGAGCGATGGAACCCTGACCATCAGTTCTGCCGATGTGCTGGACGGCAATACTACCCTTGGCGCTAAGGGGACTTATACCATCACCGGCGACCCCACGGCGGACATGATCGTGGTGTCGGAGGACTTGATCTATAACGGCAAAGTGCAGGAGCTGGACGGAAAAATCTACATTGACGACTCCAAAACCGGAACCGGCACCTATTTCGGTCAGACCTTTACCGTAAACGCCAGCGCGGACGGCTGGACATACACCATTGACCCGGCAGTGGTAAAAGCGGCTGGGGACTATACCGTGACCTTCTCCAAAGAGGGGCATACGTCCATCAGTAAGACCTTCACCGTGGCGCAGTCCGGCACACAGTTTGTCGGGGACGGCGAGGTAAAAACCTTCAACGGCGAAACGCAGACCGACACTTTCACCGCCGGCGACACCATCACCGTCAAGGCCACGCCCACGCCTACCGGGGCGGCTCCCACCAACTCCGCCATGTTCGCGGCCAGCTTCACTCCGCCGACCACGGGCCAGATGGCGGTGTTTGTGGGTGACACCCAGGTGTCCCAGCCTGCGGAGGCGGTGGACGGCAGCTACACCATGGAGGTCAGCGCCGCCGATGTGCTGCTTGCCGCGGGAGGCCCGGGGACGGGAATCACCCTCACCGCGAAATTCGTTGGGAATGACAATATGGCGGACGGCACAGGGACGGCAACGGTCAACATCACCGCCGCGGCAAAAGCCGAGTTGGACGGCAAGGTAATCGGCTACTATGGCGAAAGCAACCTTGACAAAGCGTTTGCCAACGATGGCGCGACCGTGACGCTGCTGGATAATATAACGACCAGTATGCATGTAGGGGTGGACACTGGAAATCTCACATTGGATTTGAATGGAAAAACAATCACCAAGCCCGCATCCTATGGTCTTTACGTGTCGGGCAGCGGCCATTTGACCATAAGAGGAAATGGCAAGGTCATTTGCACTGGAACAAGCGGTTTTTATCCTGAAGCCATTACTTCAGTTGGAGGCACACTAACGCTGGAAGGCGGAACCTTTATCGGCCTAATGTATGGTGTGCGCGTCGATTGGGAAATGTCAGTTCTATCCGTCACAGGTGAGAGCGTGTCCATACAGGGTGAAAGATATGGATTACTTGTCGCTTCGTCACAATCCGTCCAGCTCTCCGCCGGGACTTACAGTAGTATTTCGGCGGGTTCTTCCCATACACTTGCCGGCCTGCTGGCCGTAAACTGCGCCTATTACAAAGGCAGCACCCCTGTCCCCCTGTCCGAGTTGGAGGGGAAAACGGAGCTGACCGGCCCCGTTACCGTGCAGGCGTGCCAGCATACTGCGGCGGAGTATACGCCAAATGAAAACGACGCCAGTACCCACACCAAGACCTGTCTGGCCTGCGGCTATACGGAAACGGGTGACTGTGGATTTGAAAAAACAGCCGATCCGACTGCCGACAGTCACACCGGCCAATGTCCCGACTGTGAAAGAGATCGGTCAGGTGCGCACAGCTTCTCGGACTGGGCCGGCAACCCCGTGGCGCGGACCTGCACCGTCTGCGGGTATGAGCAGACCGCCGTTGCGAGGGTAGAAAAGAACAGCACCACCACCTATGTGGGCGCGTTGGCCAATGCGTTCACAGAAGGAAACTCCGGCGCTACAGTAACCCTGCTGTCGGAGGTGGATTTAGGTAGCAACTACATTGGAATTGGAATCAGAGGCAGCAGCACCTTCACGTTGGATTTGAACGGTCAGACTGTCAAAGCATCTTACCATGGCGCATTTGATATCTCAGACGGCAGCCTTACGATTCAGGACAGCGGAACCGGCGGAAAGATTGAGAGTTCTAATATTACAATCGAAGTAACCGGCGGAACGCTATCCATCCAAAGTGGGACTGTTTCAGGATATACCGGTGTGCAAATTTCCAGTGGAGCGGTCAACATTTCCGGCGGAACTATCTCAGGGAGTGATACAGGATTGAAGGTGACCGGGGGTGGAAACATAGCCATTTCCGGCGGAACATTCAGTGGAGTGATAGCGGTAGAGATACACAGCAATGCGTCTGTCACGCTGAAGGATCTGCTTGCAGCCGGGTACGCCTATCACCAAAATGATATACCCGTTGCAAATGCAGAGGGGCCTGGGGGCGAAGTACCGCTTGACGCAAAACCCGCATGGCTGCCCGGCACCGTGACGGTGAAGAAGTGCCAGCATAACGGCGAGGGCGTCTGCGAGTACACCCATGCCACCGGCACCACCACCCACCAGCAGACCTGCCTTGCCTGCGGCAAGAAATGGGACGAAGAAAATTGCAGCTACACTAACGGCGGGTGTGCCTGCGGCTCTACGCTGGCGGTCACACTGCCCGCTGATTTGGCTTTAACCTATGACGGCACAGCAAAGACACCTGCCGTCACTGTCACAGTGGACGGGACAGAGTTAGCGGCGGAGAAGTATCAGATCAACTACGACAATAACATCAACGCCGGAAATACGGCAAAAGTGACCGTCACTGGCACAGCTTTTAACGGAACAGTGGAAAAGACTTTCGCTATCAAAAAGGCTACACTGACCATCAAGGCCAGCGACCAGACCATCACCTATGGTCAGAGCATCACCGAGGGAACAGGGCAGGTAACTGCCACTGGGCTTTGCGCTGGTGATAGTTTAAGTAGCATTACCCTCGCCGCCAGCACCAGGAATGTACCCGGCGGCACCATCGAACTCTCCGCCGCTCAAATCAAGAACAGCAGCAGCGCAGATATGACCGCCAATTATACAATTACTTATCAGCCGGGAACGCTGACCATCAATAAGGCAGCAGCCCCCGCCATTACCTGGCCTGCCGCCAATGGTCTGACCTATGGGCCAATGTCATTTACTTAACGAGAATTCGGATATTATGTCCGAATTCTTTTTTTCTACCAGTAACCCAAATTTTTTAATTATTACTTGACAAGTACCTCAAAATGTGCGGCCTTTTTCTGATTACTCAGAAAAAGGCCAATTAATCAGGAACTGTTTATTCATTATTTACTTTCACCTGATTAAGGAGGTACTTTTATGA
>Ga0209694_1001238_pt1 | contig 29859 bp, 30 predicted proteins | sample GluameincwithD2O_FD_187499 | JGI IMG/M metagenome (GOLD analysis project Ga0209694, IMG submission 187499) | Mouse cecum microbial communities from Vienna, Austria - Glucosamine amended microcosms incubated with D2O (SPAdes) (version 2) | ecosystem: Host-associated > Mammals > Digestive system >... | reverse complement strand
AGAAAGCCAACGAGAAATTGAGAGCGTATGGATTCACAATGGAAGAAGACCAAAGGAGGGTGAGGAAAATGTGCAACTTGAGCCAGGGATTGATTGAAAAAGGAAGAGAGGAAGGACGAAATGAAGGGCGAAAAGAAGGCGCCGTGAAAGCGTCGGTCGACGCCATCCGGCGCTTCTCCAAAAAATTCAACATTCCGATCGAGGAGGCGTATCAAACGCAGGCCGAAGGGCTGACCCGTCAGCAGGCGCGAATCGTCCGGTCGCGTTTAAATTTGAAATAAGACAAACAAAAGAGTCCGCAAGGACTCTTTTACTGTTGCTGCTGGTCGAGAACTTTGGCCGCGTAGGAGCAAACGGGAACAAGGGTGAAGCCATGCTCTTTCGCTTTGCGCGCGACCATCATGACGAGTTCGCGGGCGATACCGCGACCGCCAAATTCGGGCTGGACTTCCGTATGCGTAATGATCCAGCGGTCGCCGTCGACCTGGTATTGGCATAAACCAATGAGCTGGCCGTCATTGTAGGCGGCGGACCGGCTTTTTGTCCCTTCAAATACGTATTGAATCATGTTTTTTACCTCTTCTTCTAACGATATTTTACTCCGGCAAGAAGAAGGAAGGGAACCGGATGCCCGAATTAAAAGAGTCCTTTCGGACTCTTTCATGTTATTGGATGAATGTTTTCTCGTCCTTCTATATGTACCACGTTTTGATGTGGATTTTTCTCTTCCTGTTTTCGCATGCCCTGGACTTATTCTTTTCGCTTGGTTATCGCGTCCATCTTTCCTTTCAGATGCTTTCGCTTGTGACGATTGATCTTCTTCATCATTCGTATCCGCCTGCTGCCATTTTCATGCTGTCGATCGGTTTGGATTCCTTTATATTGTCATTGTGCTTGATGAGATTTCCTCCTCATCTTTTTTAATGAAAAGATTTCCGTTTTCGATCGTTGTTGACGTTTCATTTTAGCGACTTTTGTGTCGAGGAAGTTTGACGATTTTTCATTCGATCCGACATAGATCTTTTTCTATGCGCCCGGCGAATACAACTTGTTAAGTGTTTGCCAGGGGATCAAATTACTTCGCCTATTGGGTTTGATTCGTTCCGTGTTCACACGCTTTGGAATCCTGCTTCTTCCATTTTTTCATTGACTTTCCGGCTGTTCCTTTCGAAATCTCGTCTTTCTTTACAAACAAGATCTGCTCATTCGATTTGTTGATCGTTCAATGCCGTTTCCGTCTTTTTCTTTTGATCTCTTCAATCCGGTTTTTTGAATTTCGCTTGTTGTAACGAGAGTTTTTCCCTCATCTCATTCTTTCCAAATCGGCTCGTCAAGATCGTTTTGTTCATTTTAGCGACTTTTGTGTCGAGGAAGTTTGACGATTTTAATGTTGATCCTTCATAGAATTTCTCTATGTTTTAACCGTTTTTTTCTTGCCGTTTCTTTTGGCACCTTCATCATAACAGCCCGTTTTCATGATGACAAGAAACTGGAAAAAGTGGCCCTAAAACTGGAATTTTCATGAAAAACAATGGATTTTCGGACTTGCCATTCCGCAAATCATTCCGTATACTACGTTTGAAAGAGGTGAGAAGATGTTGAATGGTTCTGTTTCGAAAAAAATTTAAAAACAGAAAACTTCCATCTTTTTACTATGCCAAATCAAAGGATCGTAAAGCCGATCCGTTTTTCAAATTCAAATCAGTTCACAAAAGACCGCCGAAGTTTTCTTCGCGGTCTTTTGTGTTATTGGAGGTGAAAAACTATGGCGATGATTACCGTCAAACATTTAACGTTTCAATATGAATCCATTGATGATCCCCTTTTCCAAGACGTGTCCTTTTCCATCGACACGAACTGGAACTGCGGACTCATCGGAAAAAACGGCAATGGAAAAACGACCCTTCTAAACCTGCTTTGCAAAAAACTTTCCGGAACCGGAACGGTCGACTGTCCCGTCCCGGTTGAAATTTTTCCTTACGCCATTGCCGATCCATCCCGGGTCACGACCGACGTTTTAGAGGATGTGTCCGGCGCGCAGCCATGGCAAATCCAAAAGGAATGCGCCCGGCTCGAATTGCGCTCCGATCTTTTATGGCAGCCATTCGAGACGCTTTCGCAAGGAGAAAAAATCCGCTGTATGCTAGCCGCCCTCTTCTTAAAAGAAGGCGCGTTCGTGCTACTCGACGAGCCAAGCAACCATCTTGATGAAAAAGGGAAACAAATTCTCGGCGCCTATTTAAAATCCAAGCGTGGGTTTCTGCTTGTTAGCCACGACCGCAAACTGCTCGATGACTGCGTCGATCACGTCGTCGCCCTGACACCCCAGGGCGTGGACGTGCGAAAAGGGAATTTCTCCGCCTGGCATCTCGATCATGAAAACATGCTCGCCAAAGACCGGGCTGAAAACGAGCGGCTCCGCCATGAAATCAAGCGGCTGGAGGCTTCAGCCCGTATGGCCGGCAGCTGGTCGAATGCCAAAGAAAAACAAAAGATCGGCGCCGCCGACAAAGGGTTTGTCGGACACAAGGCTGCCAAACTCATGAAACGCTCCAAAGCCATCGAAGCCCGAAAGGAAAAAGCCGTCGAGGAAAAGCGAAAGCTCATCAAAAGCGACGAGCAGCCCGAGACGTTGCGCATCCAAACACGCGACTATAAAAAATCGACGTTGATGCACTTGACACGCGTTCGCGTCGTCTATGAAACCTGGTCGACGCCAAGCCAGACGTTTTCGATCGGGCAAGGCGAGCGGATCCGGCTTTGCGGTGCCAACGGGTCGGGAAAAAGCAGTCTGCTTAAAGCGATCGTCGGACAATGCCCGTATGAAGGGACAATCGAGGCAAGCGCTGATTTAACGGTTTCCTATGTCGCCCAAACCGTGGAAGAGGCGCAAGGATCCATTGAACGCTACATCGCGCGCTACGCCATCGACCGGACTTTGTTTATGACGATTTTACGCAAGTTTGGCTTTTCCAGAGCGGAACTGACCCATCCGCTTGAAGCGCTTTCCGCCGGCCAACGGCGAAAAATCATGCTGGCCCGCAGTTTGTGCGAATCCGCCCACCTCTACGTGTGGGACGAGCCGCTCAACGATTTGGATATCGACAGCCGCGAACAAATCGAACGCATGCTGCAAGAAAGCGGCTACACGATGCTGTTTGTGGAGCACGACACCATGTTTTCCCAAAGCGTGGCCACGAAAGAAATTGATTTTGACGAAAAAACAAACGAGGAGGTTCACATTCAAAAAACGATGTGATAGACTATTGGAAACGGCGTTGAATAAAAGGAGTAGTCTGGACGGATTGATAGAGAGTCTTCGGGTGGTGGAAGAAGATATGAAAGGCAGGCGAAGGTAGTTTAGGAGCCGTTCTCTGAGCTTAGTAGGAGAAACCGTGCGACCGCGTTAAGGTCTTGAGGCATACGTCCGTATGCGAATTAAGGTGGTACCACGTGCAGCACGTCCTTAGGGATGTGCTTTTTTTTATTTGGAAAGGAAGAGAGTATGCTAGAACCAAAATACGACCACACGAAAGTGGAGGAAAACCGCTATGACCAATGGATTGACCAGGGGTATTTTACCGCGGGGGATTTGACGAAGAGCCCGTATTGTATCGTCATCCCGCCACCCAATGTAACTGGCAAGCTCCATCTCGGACACGCCTGGGACACGACGATCCAGGATATCTTGTCGCGCTACAAGCGCCTGCAAGGCTTTGACGTGCTGTGGCTGCCCGGTATGGATCATGCCGGCATCGCGACGCAAGCCAAAGTCGACGCCCGCCTCAAAGACGAGGGAATTTCCCGCTACGACATCGGCCGCGAGAAATTTCTGGACCGGGCGTGGGAGTGGAAGGAGGAATACGCCTCCACCATTCGCAAACAGTGGGCCAAGCTTGGCTTGTCGCTTGACTACACGCGCGAGCGCTTCACAATGGATGAAGGACTGTCGCAAGCCGTTCGCAAAGTGTTTGTCGACCTGTACAACGACGGGCTGATTTACCAGGGCGAGCGCATCATCAACTGGGATCCGCAAGCCCGCACCGCGCTGAGCAACATCGAAGTTGAGCACAAGGAAATCATGGGCCACATGTATTACTTCAAATACAAAGTTGTGGAAACCGGGGAAGAACTCGTCATCGCCACGACGCGCCCGGAAACGATGTTCGCCGACCAGGCGATCTTCGTTCATCCAGACGACGAGCGCTACAAGCACCTGGTTGGCAAGCACGCCATCAACCCGGCCAACGGACAGGCGCTGCCAATCATGGCCGACGACTACATCGACATGGAATTTGGAACGGCCGTCATGAAATGTACGCCGGCTCACGACCCCAACGACTTCGCGCTCGCGAAAAAATATGGACTCGACATGCCGATCTGCATGAACGACGACGGCACGATGAACGCCATGGCCCACAAGTACGAAGGCATGGACCGGTTCGAATGCCGCGAGGCGCTCGTGGCCGATTTTGAAAAGGACGGTGTGGTCGACCACATCGAGGAGCACCCGCACCAGGTCGGGCATTCCGAGCGCACAGGCGTGATCGTGGAGCCGTACTTGTCGAAACAATGGTTTGTCAAGATGCGCCCGCTCGCCGACGAGGTGCTCAAAAACCAGCAAGGCGAGCAGCGAATCTCGTTTGTGCCGGAACGCTTTAACCACACGTTCGAGCAATGGCTGGAAAACATCGAGGACTGGTGCATTTCCCGCCAGCTGTGGTGGGGACATCGGATTCCGGCATGGACGAACAAGGAAACCGGTGAAATTTATGTCGGCATAGAAGATCCGAAAGATCCGGAAAACTGGATTCAGGACGAAGACGTGCTCGATACGTGGTTTTCCAGCGCGTTGTGGCCGTTTTCCACACTCGGTTGGCCGGAAGAAACAGCCGATCTGAACCGGTATTTCCCGAACGATGTGCTCGTCACCGGATACGACATTATTTTCTTCTGGGTGGCGCGCATGGCGTTCCAGACCCGCTACTGCATGAACAACCGGCCATTCAAAGAAGTGCTCATTCACGGCTTGATCCGCGATCCGCAAGGGCGCAAAATGTCGAAGTCGCTTGGCAATGGCGTCGATCCGATGGACGTGATCGCCGACAAGGGCGCGGATGCGCTGCGCTTCTTCTTGACGACCAACTCGGCGCCGGGACTCGACTTGCGCTACGACGAAACAAAAATCGACGCGTCGTGGAACTTCATCAACAAGATTTGGAACGCGTCGCGCTACGTGCTCATGCAGCTGGATGGGCAGGACTTGCCTTTGCGTGTCGACGACTTGACGCCGGCGTCGAAATGGATCTTGGAAAAGATGAACGAAACGATCGAGAGCGTGACCGTCAATATGGATCGTTACGAGTTGTCGATCGCGGGCAACGAGCTGTACAACTTCGTATGGAACGACTTCTGCTCGTGGTTTATCGAATTGTCCAAGCCGGCGCTGCGCAGCGACAACGCGGCCGAAGTGGAAAGCACGAAAGCGACGCTGGCGCTCGTGCTCAAAAACATTTTGATTTTGCTGTCGCCATTCATTCCGTTTGTCGCCGAGGAAATTTATTCGAATTTGCCAAACGCCGACGATTCGATCAACACGGAAGCGTGGCCAAAACCTGTCGACGTGAAAATGAGCGCCCAGGAAATGGACCGGATGGAGATGCTGATTGGCGCCATCAGCGCGGTGCGCGAAATCAAAAACGAATACCACCTCAAGCCTTCGGAAACGATCGAAATTTCCTTGCACGATGAAAAAGGCGCGGCCATCGAGCTGCCGGAAAACCTGAAAAACCTGCTCGAAGGCATGGCGCATGTGCAAGTGTGCGCCCAGCTGCCAACCGAGGATGTGCTGTCCCGGACGATCGACCACGCGATTTTGACGGTCGCCATGGCGGATCTCATTGATTTGGAAGAAGAGAAGGCAAAATGGGAAAAGGAAATCGTTCGTCTGGAAAAAGAAGTGATTCGTGGAGAAAAGATGCTTTCGAACCCAAGATTCGTGGAGAAGGCACCAAAGGAAAAGGTCGATGCGGAGAAAAACAAGCTGTCCACGTATCAGGAACAACTCGCGATCGCGAAAAAACAGCTAGCTTCGATCGAGAAAAAAATCAATGGATAAAAAACAAACACAGCCTGAATTGTCCAATGAGCGGAGATACGAGCTCATGCTTTTGATCGTGCAGCGTATTCGAAAAGCCTGGAAGGATCAGCTGAAGCTGTATCCGACGATGAAATCCAAGGATCTGGATATGCTGGCGTACATTTATACCGCGAAAACGCCTATCACGATGCAGGACCTGGCGTCCTATTTAAAGGTATCCGCGGCCGCGGTTTCGCAAATGGTGGCTTCTTTGGAAAAAAAGCGGATTTTGCGCAAGACGCCAAGCGAAGTCGACCATCGGATCAACGAGTTGTCGCTTCATCCGGAACTCGTCGAATCCATCGAGGAGGACCAGCGTCATATGGCGGCGCTTCTGCGCGAATTCGAAACGTTTTCGAATCATGAATTTGATTTGGAGGCGCTGTTTGAACGCGTCCTTGCCTTTGCCGAGCAGCATGAAAAAGATTCTGTTTGATTGCGAATCGGTAAAGGATCCGTACGAGTTCTTGCGCGAGGCGCTGGAAATCGAGCCGATGGACAAGGCGCAGCTGAAGCGCCGGATCCTTGGGTTTCGAACGCCGGCGATCGTGGAGGTGGAGCACCGGTTTGAAGGGGTGAAACGATGGAGCGAGTTCATCAATTTTTTGGAAGAAGTTTCGCAAAAGAACCGGTTTCTCTACATTGTCTGGGGCCCGAAAAAGGTGGAGAACCTCATTGCCGAAGAACAAATGGGGCAGGTTTTGAAGCCCGGTTGACATTTTCTTGTCCGCTTTGAAAAAAGCGGACTTTTTTGGTGGAAGCGTGTGAAACTCCATCCGGACTTGATTGTGCTAAAATAAAAAGGAATCAGAGATCATTAGGGATTTTTCTGGAAAGGATCAAGTATGACACAAGGATTGTATGAAGTATTGGGGATCTCGAAAGGCGCGACCGAAAAAGAGATCAAAAGTGCATATAAAAAACTGGCGAAAAAATACCATCCGGACTTGAACAAAGGCCCGGAAGCGGAAGCGAAGATGAAGGAAATCAACAAGGCGTATGAAATCTTGTCGGATCCGAAAAAACGGGAAATGTACGATGAATTCGGTGAAAAGGCGATCGAAGCCGACTTCAACGAGGAAATCCTGAATTCCTATAAATATTCCTGGTCCAACCAGGGACAGCAAGGCGGATTCGGACCAGGAAACGGATGGCCGTTTGGTTTCGACGACGACTTCCTCAACAACATGTTTGGCGGCCAGGGCGGCGCGGGCCGGGGCTCCTTTTACCAGGACTACTCGCCACGTCCGATGAAGGGGGAGGATTTGAACGCCACGATCAACATCGACTTTATGAAAGCGGTGCAAGGTGGTCCGGAAACGGTTTCCTTCACCATCAACGACGGCGTCAATCCGCCAAAGAACGTCACATACGAAGTGAAGATTCCGCAAGGCATCCGCGAAGGACAAAAGATTCGTTTGTCCGGAAAAGGACTGGCCGGTTTGAATGGCGGACCGGATGGCGATTTGTATTTGAACGTCCACATTCGTCCGGATCAAACGTTCCGGCGTGAAAACGAGGATATCTACGTGGAAATTCCGGTTGACTTTACGGACGCGCTGCTTGGAGCGAGCATCGACGTGCCGACTATTGACGGAACGGTTTCAATCAAGATCCCGGCCGGAACGCAGCCTGGACAAAAATTCCGTCTAAAAGGCAAAGGGGTCAAGACCGCCAAGGCGACAGGCGACGAATACGCGCAAATCAAAGTGACGCTGCCAAAAGAAATGAGCGACGAGCAAAAAGAGCTGATCGAAAAATTCAAGGCGACCCAAAATCAATAGTTCGCGACAGACTTCGAAAGAGGTCTGTTTTTTTTAATAATTATTCCAAATTCTCCCATAAAATAATTTATTTAGATTAATTGATAAAAACAACATAGTCACGTATGATGTATGTAGTTAAGCAAGACTTAAACGAACGGGAATCACAAAGAGAGGAGATTCTTTTTATGTTCATTCCTTATTTAGAAAAAAGAAAACGGGAGAATCCAGCCGCGAACCGCCGGCAAATCGACTTGCACGACAACCGGATGGCGGCGTTTGTGCCGGTGTGCACGCTGCTGCTTTTGTTGCTAGGCACCTCGGTTTTCTCCCTTGCGACCGTGCAGGAGTGGTTTCGGCCGCGATACTTTATGACGGGCACGTTCTTGTTTTTTTGGCCGATTTGGTCGTATTGCCGCGGACTGTTCATGTTCGCGAGCGTGCTCGTCGTGCAAACACTCATCGTCGTCTCGGGATTCATGCTTGGCATGCCGGGAACGCTGGCGGTTTTTCTTTACATTTTTATGCCTGGGTGGCTCGCTTTCAAAGACGCGTATCGTGGTTTTTTTCACTGATTCCGGTTTTTTTGGAAACAATCGTGTATACTGGTGAACAGAAGGATGTGATGAAACAATGAATGGATGGGCTCAGCTTGGCGTGATTTTGCTAATTGGCGTCGTCATTTACTCCGTCGTCAAGCGAATCGTCCAGACCCGGACGGAAAACCAGTACATGCAGTGGTTTGGGGAAGGAAAGTTTGACCGGATTCTGGCCTCGATCGACTCGTGGAAAGGAAAGTGGCTGTTTCCACTGTACAACCGCGACCACCTCAAACTGCAAGTCGCGCAAATGACCAACGACAAAGAGCAAATCGACGCGCTGCTGGACAAAATGCTCGCCATGAAGACGACACCGGAACAGCGCAAGGAAATCGTCATGCGCGCGTTTGAATACTTCATATACGAGCAGGACCGGCGCAAAGCCAAACCGCTTTACCAGGAAATCAAGCAGCACTTCGACAAGAAGACAGCGCACCGCGCCAGGCTCATGTACGAAGTGTATATTACCCATAAAGGCGATTTGGTCGACGAGCTGCTCGAACTAGCCAAAACAATTCCCGATTCCGAAAAGGGAACGTGCTATTTGCTGCTGGCGCAGTCCTACAAAAACAAGCACGATGACGAAAAACAGCGCGAATACGAGCAGCTTGCCAAACAATACCTCTAAAGATCCGAAGACGGGTCTTTTTTTTCGCCAAACCGACAAAACCGTCATGATTTCACCTGGATCGTTTTTTATACTCTTGAAGAAGGAAAGGAGGTGGGAGCATGCGAAAGCTGACTTTGTGTGCCGCAGTCGTGCTGCTGGCAGGACTGGGCGGCTGTTCGAAAGCGGAATGGCTCGAAACATACAACGCCGTCGTGGAAACGACTGGCACGCTCGCGCTCGATCCGGATGGAAGCCTGGTCGGAGATCGCAAGCTGGAGGATTCGTATCAAGGGACGTATTCGGCTTTTTACAAGGATTTCAGTGGTGTGGAAACGATATTTGGCGGCACGTCGATCGAGGCGCAGACATTGCGAATCGAGGCGGTGGCGCAAGGGGAAAGTGGAAATTTGGAGATTCGCTGGCAAAAAGGGGATCAAAGCGAAGTGCTTGGTGAAGGGGAATCGTTCATTCAAACGATCGAGTGCGAGGCGGGAACGAATTTGATCGAGATTGACGCCAAGCATTTTACCGGCGCGCTGGAATTGCGCGTACAATAAAAAAAGAGTCCGCTTTCGCAAGACTCTTGGTTGGGTTTATCCGTTTTTCTGCGCCATTTTCTGACGGTACAAGTTTCTGCGATCTTGCGCTGTCAATCCTTTTTTGCGGATACGAATCGCGTCCGGCGTCACTTCGACAAGCTCGTCATCGTTGATCCATTCCAGCGCCTCCTCCAAAGAGAACACGCGTGGCGGCGTCAGGAACATGCCTTCGTCGCGTCCGCTGCTTCGGATGGCGGTCAGCTTCTTGTTTTTGAGCGGATTGACATCGAGGTCGATGTTTTTCGCCGACTCGCCGATAATCATACCTTCATACACATCCGTCTGCGGCGAGATGAACAGCTGCCCGCGTTCCTGTAAATTCCACAACGCATACGTCATGGCCGAACCCGTTTCCGTGGAAATCATCGCACCCTGCATACGCTGCGTGATCTCGCCCTTGTATGGCTCGTAACCCGAAATCCGGCGCACCAGCGTGCCTTCGCCGTGCGTATCGTTGATAAACTGCGTCCGGAAACCAAGCAAGCCGCGGGTCGGCGCGGTATACGTGATTTTAACGTAGCCGTTTTCCTCTTCCATGTCCTGCATGATGCCTTTGCGCAAGTTCAGCTGGTTGATAATCGTGCCCTGGTATTCGGCAGGCGCGATGCACACGACTTCCTCGACTGGCTCGACTTTTTGCCCGTTCTCATCGCGGTGCAAAATGACTTCCGGCTTCGAAACGGCCAGCTCGTACCCTTCGCGGCGCATGTTTTCGATCAGGATCGAAATGTGCAGCTCGCCACGGCCGCTGATTTTAAAGCAGTCGGCGCTCTCGGTCGGCTCGACTTTCAAACCGACGTTGACTTCCAGCTCTTTTTCCAGACGCTCCTTCAAGTTTCTGGACGTCACGTATTTTCCGGATTGTCCGGCGAAAGGAGACGTGTTGACGTGGAAGTTCATTGACAACGTCGGCTCCTCGATTGCGATGTGGTCCATCGGCTCCACGTGGTCCGGATCGCAAATCGTGTCGCCAATCGAAATGTCCGGCATGCCGGCGATGACGACGATATCGCCCGAATGGGCTTCTTTGACCGGCGTTCTCGAAAGGCCTTTGTAGACGAAAAGATTCGAAATCGACTCCTTCTTTTCCAGCCCTTCCTGATTGCAGCGGATGTACGGCTGGCCCGGCTTCAACGTGCCTTGATAGACGCGGCCGATTCCTAAGCGGCCAATGTACTCGTCGTAAGCGAGTGCCGAAACCTGCATTTGAACGGGTTCCTCGTCCAAATCGGGATACGCCTCGCAATGTTTGAGAATCGTGTCAAACAGCGGGTCGATATTTTCGCTTGGCGTGTCCATATCGTACTGAACGATCCCTTCGCGCGCCACGCCATACAAAATCGGGAACTCGAGCTGCTCGTCGTTGGCGTTCAAGTCGAGGAACAGCTCGTACACCTCGTCCACGACTTCCTCGGCCCGCTGGTTTTTTTTGTCGATCTTGTTCACGAGCAGGATCGGCTTCAAACCGATTTCCAGCGCCTTGGACAACACGAACCGCGTTTGCGGCATTGGGCCTTCGCTGGCGTCCACCAGCAGGATGACGGTGTCGACCGTCCGGATGATCCGCTCCACCTCGCTGGAGAAGTCGGCATGGCCCGGGGTGTCGACAATGTTGATTTTTACGCCATCGTGAATGACGGAACAGTTTTTTGAATAAATCGTGATTCCGCGCTCCCGTTCCAAATCGTTGGAATCCATGACGCAGTCCACGACTTCCTCGTTGTCGCGGAACACATCGCTTTGGCGCAAAAACGCGTCGACCAGCGTACTCTTGCCGGCGTCAACGTGGGCAATCACAGCTATATTTAAGATTTTTTCTTTTTCAGGCATCGTTTCACTCGCTTTCATAATTTTTAGCACTGCCATTATACTCTTTGCCTGCTAAAAACACAACGAAACCCACTCAAAACGAAAGAATCGCCATTGTATGGTATAATGGCACCGGGAAAGGAAAGGGTGAGAATGATGCAAATTCGCTATTTTAAAGAATACTCCCGGTTTCTGAATCGGGATATGGAATTCAAAATGTATGGCCACGCTGGCCGTTTATGCCTGGTCGTGCCTTGTCAGGATGGACGTTTTTTTGAATGGGAGGACCGGCACATGTTCGAGCTCCTTCAAGATTTGATCGACCAGGGCCGCATTCAATTCGTGACCGTCGATTCCGTCGATCTGGAATCGTGGTCGAGCTTTGACGCCACGACGCCGCGCATGGAAAAACAGGAAAACTGGGTGCAGTACGTCATGCAGGAGCTGCTTCCCAGCGCGAAAGCCAAAGCCGGAAAAGACGCGGGCGAAAGCGTGATGGTGATGGGAGCGAGCATGGGGGCATTTCACGCCGGCAATTTGTTTTTCCGGTTTCCGGACACGTTCACGCAAGTGCTCGCGCTCTCGGGCCTTTATGACATGTCGCCGTATTTTTACGACGGGCATGTTGATTTCAACGCCTATCAAAACAACCCGTGCGGTTATTTGTCCAACATGGATCCGGCCCACGGCTACATCCCGAAATACAATCGGGCGCAGGCGGTTTTCGTCGTCGGGCAAGGCGCGTGGGAAAACGAGTGCGCCGCCGATTTGCGCAAGCTGGCCGATATTTGCTGGAGCAAGGGAATTCAGATCCAAACGGACTTCTGGGGATACGACACGCCGCACGACTGGCCGAGCTGGGAGCGCCAGATTCGGGAATATTTGCCGCAAATGTGCTAATGTCAAATCCCTTTGACATCGCTTCGCGCAAAAATGGCGTATAGTGAAGGGGAAAAGGAGGATTTGAAATGAAAACGCAGGAACGTTTCGTGGAAACGTATCGCCACGGGATAGCCAACACGCAAGTCATTCTTGTAGATCGGGAAACGGGCGTCAACTATTTGATGGCCAGCAACACCTTGGGCGCCATGGGAATTTGCGTCCTGGTCGACGCGCAGGGAAATCCCGTCGTCACCCCGGTCGAGTCCGAACTCGAATGAAAAGAAAGGAAATCTGAAGAAAAGCGGATTTCCTTTTTTTTGCGCGCGAAAGGATCCGTTTTTTAACGATGTCTTGGTATTCGGCTTGCATCTTAAATTCGAAATTTTGTACACTGGAACTATGAAAGTCAATCGAAAAGAAATGAAAAAAAGAGCGAGAGAAAATCTTTCGCGGCATTATGGATTGTATGTGTTCGTGTGCATGGTGGCCGCCTATTTGGGCACAGAGCAAGCGCGCGCCTTCCGGTTTTTGAGCGTGTTTTCCACCGGACAGGGAGCCATGACCGGTCTGCTGATTCGCGGCGGGATCAACCCGGCGCTCAACGATGTGGTCAATTTCGTCCAGACCCACTTTGTCCATGACATTGGCAGGATTCCCGAACTGGGCACGACCAACGGCGTGTTCGCGCTACTCGTGCGCACGATTGCCGACGGGACGATTCCGAGTTATTTCGTGCATCTGGCCGATTCCCTGACCCGATCGCCGCAAGCGGGCACCTTGATTTTGATTGGATTCGCAGTGACTGTTCACGCGCTTTTCTGGGTGTTTGTCGTGCAGACGCTCAGCGTCGTCAACCGCCGCTTTTTCGTGGAAGGCAGAATTTACGAAAAGGTGCCCTTCGATCGGTACTTGTTTTTCATCCGGGTGAAAAAATGGTGGAGCGTGGCCAGGGCGCTGCTTTGGAAAAACGTGCTGTGGTGTCTTTGGGCGCTAACGATTGTCGGCGGATGGATCAAGCATTACTCGTATTTGCTCGTTCCCTATATTTTGGCGGAAAACCCGGAAACGACAGGCCGGCAGGCCGTCGCTTTGTCGCGGACGATGATGAACGGCCACAAATGGGAGGCGTTCATGATTTCGCTCTCGATGCTTGGATGGTACATTCTCGATGTGGCGACGCTGGGCGTGTCGAGCTTGTTTTGGACCAACGCGTACCGGCAGGCGATCTTTAGCGAGTTTTTCGTCCGGATCCGGGCCGGGTATTTGGCGGAAAATCCAAAAGCGGAAACGGTGTTTGACAACCCGTATTTGTATCGGCTGGCGCCGCGCGGGCTGTTGGAAAAAGCCTACGCCAAGGAAATCGTGGATATGAAGAAAATCAATCCGATCCAAAACGCCTACACGGGATTCAAAGGATTCCTGGAGCGCAATTTCGGCCTGGTGTTCCGGCTGTCCAGCCAGGAGCGGGCGTATGAGCGCTACAATTTCACGCAATGGGACTTGAAAGAGATGAAATGGCAAGTCGAGCGCAAGGAATACCCAATCAAGCTGTCGCCGATTCCGGAAATACGACACCGGCATGTGCTGCGTTCGTTGTATCCGGGACGTAACTACACGGTTACGAGCGTGGCGTTGCTGTTTTTCTTCATGTCGTTTGTGGGCTGGTGCTGGGAAGTGTCGCTCCATTTGATCCAAAACGGCCGGTTCGTCGACCGCGGCGTGCTCCATTTGCCGTGGCTGCCGATTTACGGGTTTGGCTGCGTGTTCATTTTGCTGCTGCTGCGCCGCTGGCGACAGGAACCGTTGAAGGAGTTTCTTTACGCGATCGTTTTGTGCGGCGTTGTCGAATATTTTACGAGTGTGTATTTGCAGGCGGTATACCACACCGAATGGTGGAGCTATCAAGGCTATTTTCTGAATTTGAACGGGCGCATTTGCGCCGAGGGGCTGCTCGTCTTTGGGCTGGGCGGTATGGCTTTTGTGTACATCGTCGCCCCGCTTCTGGACAACTGGTTCCGGAAAATCGGAATCGACAAGCTGAACAAGGTGGCAATCGCGCTAGGCGTCGTCTTTGTGGCGGATGTGATTTACTCCCATTTTTATCCAAACGAAGGGCAGGGCGTGACGACGGGAAAAGTCGTGACGGAGCGTGCCTCCCACAAGGCAAGCGGATGAGAACGTCCGCTTTTTTTCTGGAACGATTTCTATTCGTTTTTCGCATAGATTTCGATAAAAAATAAGTATTATTCAATCGCTTTTTGGAGCCGTATAATCACTTTCAGATAGAGGGAGGTTTGATGATGGCAAACAAAGAAGCGAAACTGAGTGCGCAGACGATGGGGGTCTTTATGATTATGAACTTTACGATGTCCTTGTCGGGAACGCTGTTTAACGGAATCCTGGACCGGATCGCGCTCGAGATGGGGATCAGCGTCGCGCAAACCGGGTATTTGACGTCTATGTACGTGTATGGCGCGATTGGCGCGCCGGTATTGCTCGCGTTGTTGCGAAACGCCAAGCGCAACGCGATGCTCGTGGGAACGCTGCTTGGAAATATCGTTTTTGGGCTTTTCTCAATCGTCGCGCTGGATTTTTTCCTGCTGCTGGCTGCGCGGTTTGGACTTGGCCTGATGGGCACGACGTATGGCGTCGTGGCGACCACAAGCGTCGTGGCGTTGTCGGATGAGCGGCAGGTCGGGCGCAACTTGTCGTTGCTGATTACGGGCGCGGCCGTATCGCTCATGGCGGGCGTGCCGTTGTGCCGGGTGTTGATTCGCGATTTTTCCTGGCAGTCGATCAACTTCGCGCTCATTGTGATCATGGGACTGGGTGTATTGTATTTCGTGTTTTGCCTGCCGACAATCAAAGCGTCGGGCGATTCGCTTCACTTGAAGCAAGAATTGGCCATGTTGAAAGAGCGGCGCGTTTTACTGGTCGTGCTGGGCAGTTTGATTACCTTTGTCGGGTATGGGGCGTTTTACACGTATGTGACGCCTTATCTTGTAGAACGGTTTCCTTTGCTGGAACCGTATATGAGCGGATTGCTCGTCTTGATTGGCGCTTGTTGCTTTTTGGGAAATCTTTTTGGCGGCGTCGTGTGCGACAAGATCGGTTTCGAAAAAGCGTGGTGGATCGGATCCGTATTGCAGACGGTGCTTGGCGCGGCGATTCTCGTGTCGCAGCGCTATGTCGTTGTCAACGCGCTGTTTGTGCTGGTATGGATGTTTAACGGCTGGTTTATTGGCTTGCAGCTCAATACGGGGATCAATCTTGTGACGGGACGTAAATCCAATTTGGTTGTTTCCATCAACAACTCGATCATTCAATTCGCGCAGGCGCTTGGCGCCTCGATTGCTGCTGTTGTGATCGCCAGAGCGGGAATCTCGATGGATATCGTGATTTCGATCGTCACGTCCGCCGGAGCTGTGGCGTTGATCCTGTTGTTGAGCGGCGGGCGCATAATAAAAGCCAGCAAAGACGCAACCTTGCTGGCGAAAGGGGAGTGAGTGTTTCGCTCCTTTTTTGTTTTACACTAAAACGACATCCCGAAGACCGGGAATCTCGTCGAGCAGCAGCAGCTTGATTCCGCCGCTGAAATCGTCGGCCGCCATCATACAGCCCGCGCAAGCGCCCCGGAAGGAGACGTACGCGATGTTTTGCTCGTCGATGCCAAGCAGCTCGACGTCGCCGCCATCGTGTTGAATGTAGGGCCGGATCTTGTCGAGGCATTCTTCGACTTGCTCCTCTTCCACGACGATGTTTTGCGGATCCTCTTGTGTTTTGGCCGCCGGCTCGTTTTGCGGCTGCTCTTCGACAGGCGCCGTGTCGTTTTTTTCCATTTCGGTTTCTTTGTTTTCTTCTGCCATCATAACCTCCTATGCGATAAATAAGGGAAGCAGGATCATCGGCACGATGAGTCCGACGCCGAATCCGCCCACCACTTCCACGCTTTTATGTCCTAAAATCGTTTTGAGTTTCTCTTGATAAATCGGATCGTCAAGGTGAAGTCCCATCATCGACTTGAGGTCTTTGATGAGCTGCTGGGTCAGCGCGATGTTTTTGCCGCTGTAGTAGCGAACGTGGCACGCGTCGTACATGACGATGAACGAGAAGATCGCGGTCACGGCGAAAATCGCCGAGTCGAATCCTTCCTGAATGCCGATCGCCAGCGACAGCGCGGTGACGGTCGAGGTGTGCGAGCTTGGAAATCCGCCGCTCGCCATGACCCAATGTAAATCCCATTTGCCGGTACGATAATAGTATACGAACGTTTTGGCGACTTGCGCGACCACGTTGGACAGCAGCGCGCTCACCAAAGGGAACAACGATGAAGGAATCATAAAATACCTCCTAATCAATACGCATTATAGCATAAATTCCGAATAAAACGAGATGAAGTGATTTTGTCGGCAAATCAATAAAATGAAAGCGTAAAAAATAGAAAACCAAACGAAGAAGCGGTATAATGAAGTCGTCTTAGGCACGAAGGGAGAAACAAAGCACTATGATTAAGTTGGATTTAAATCATGCATTTTTGAAAGAAAATGTCAAAGACTATCAAGAAGAAGTGTGCCGCATTGACGAGTCGCTCGTTCAAGGCACCTGCAAGGGAAATGATTTCATCGGATGGCTGACTTGGCCGCAGGATTACGATCGGGAGGAATACGCGCGGATCAAGGCTTGCGCCAAACGCATCCAGGACATGGCGGACGTGCTGATCGTCTGCGGAATCGGCGGATCCTATCTTGGCCCTCGAGCGGGAATCGAAATGGTCAACGGTCTTTATCCGACCAAACAAATCGAAGTGATTTACATGGGAAATACGTTCTCGAGCACGTACATCGCCCAGGTCATGGACTATATCAAGGACAAGAGCGTCGTTGTCAACGTCATCTCGAAATCGGGAACGACGACGGAAACCGCGATCGCGTTCCGGATCCTGAAGCAGTTCATGGAGAAAAAATACGGAGCCGAGGCGAGCAGCCGGATCATCGCCACGACGGACAAGGCGCGCGGCACGTTGAAGACGCTGGCCGACAAGGAAGGCTATGAGACATTCGTCATTCCGGATAATATTGGCGGACGCTTCTCGGTCATCACGCCGGTTGGCTTGCTGCCGATGGCCGCGGCCGGACTGGATATCGACGCCTTCATGAAAGGCCTTTCCGATGGAAGCGGCGAATACGGCGACGCGGATCTGGATAAAAACCCGGCGTATCGCTACGCGGTGGCGCGCCGGATCTTGCAGCATCAAGGCTACGACGTCGAGTTGTTCGTTGAATACGAGCTGCAAATGCAAATGGTGGCTGAATGGTGGAAACAGCTGTTTGGCGAAAGCGAAGGAAAAGACGAGCTGGGCATCCTGCCGGATTCGGCTTGCTTCTCGACCGACCTGCACTCGCTTGGACAATTCGTTCAGGACGGCAAAAAGGTTTTGTTTGAAACGAATTTATATGTCGACCAGCCGGCCATCGACGTGTTGTTCCCGAACGACGACAAAAACGAGGACGGCATGAATTACCTGGCCGGAAAGTCGATCGACTGGGCCAACAAGATGGCGGCCAAAGGAACGCTGATGGCGCACGAGGAAACAGGCGGCGTGCCAAACATCATCTTGACGATGCCGGGTATGAGCGCGTACGACTTCGGTAACATGTGCATGTTCTTCTTCAAGGCGATCGCTTTGACGACGTTGATGAACGGAAGCAACCCTTTCAACCAGCCGGGTGTGGAAGTGTACAAGAAAAACATGTTCAAACTGCTTGGAAAAGAATAACGAAAGAAAAAAGAGTCCATGGACTCTTTTTTCTTGTTCAATAAAAGGGATTGAGGAGGATATCGGTGCTTGAAACTTTATTCACCGGTTCCAAGCATTTGTGTAAGCCACACAATAAACGCAAACATAGCTAACTCCTTTCAATAATGAGCAGTTCTTGTTATGTCCCTTATAGGATATACCATTTGAAAGGGGTTTCAAAGCCGTATGCCCGCTTAAAGGACGCGTTCGATTTCAAAGGGCTCGAGCGTGCCGTCCTGGACGAACCGGATGATTTGGCTTGTCAGGTATTTTGGCGTCGAGGCGCCGGACGTGACGGCGATGGTTTTTCCGTTCCAGTCGAAGGCGCGCAAGTCCTCGACGGTTTCCGCTTTGACAACGGTCGGGATTTGGGCGAGCCGGGCGATTTGGGCGAGCTGCTCGGTGTTGTTGCTGGTGGGGTCGCCCACCACGATGAGCACGTCGACTTCCTGATTTTGGAGGGCGAGCACGGCTTCCTGGCGGACGCGGGTCGCGTTGCAAATCTCGTTGTGGAAGCAGGCGGAAGGGTAGCGGCGCCGGATGGCGTCGAACAAATGCTCGATGTCCAGCGTGGACATCGTCGTCTGGTTGGTGACGAAAATCGACGGGGTGTCCAGTTCCGGAATGTCGGCCTCGGTTTCAATCAAGTACACGCGGCTGGATAGCGTGTAAATCGACTCCGCTTCCGGATGCTTGTTTTTGCCGATGTAAAAGACCACAGCGCCATCCTCCAGCTTTTCCTGGACGATGCGCTGGGTCTGGACGACGAAACGGCAGCTCGCGTCATAGACGCGCAGTCCTTTTTCTTCCGCTTTTTTATAGACATCCGGATGCACGCCGTGGGCGGTAAAGATGACGATGCCGTCGTCAATCCGATCCAGCAGTTCCAGACGGGTTTTTCCTGTTTCCTCGACGGTTTCGATGTTCCAGTGCCGCAAAGCGAGCTTGACGTAGCGGTTGTGGACGAGGTTGCCTAAAATCGTGATTTTCTGGTCGGGATGCTCGGTTCTGACTTCCTTGGCGATTTTGATCGCTTTCATCACGCCGCCGCAGAACCCTTGCGGCATGACTTCGATGATCGTATTGTTTTTCATAGTAAAAATTATGGCAAAACGACGGACGTTTGTAAACGAAAACGAGCCAAAAGCCGAACTTTGGGTTCAACCCGATGTCCACGGGCGCGAAAAACAGGTATAATAGGACGTGAACCTATTTCAGGAGGCAATCATGGATAAACTACAAGAAATCATGGAGTACGAGCATTTTAAAACACTGACTCCTATACAAGACGCGATGCTGTCGCGAAAAGACAAAAACCGGGATTTTATTGGAATCTCGTCTACGGGTTCGGGAAAATCACACGCTTTTTTTATCCCGATCATTGAAAAAATCGATCCGACGCAAGACAAGGTGCAGGCGATCATCTCGACACCGACAAGAGAGCTGGCGTACCAGCTGTACGACCGGTTCAAAGGCTTGTGCGACCACTTTGGCATTCGAATGAAGCTGGTTACGGGCGGTATGGATAAAAATATTGGCACGTTGGCGCCGCATATCGTCATCGGAACGCCGGGACGGATGAAGGACTTGTTTTTGGATGAGAAAAATCTGCGTCTGGATACGGCGAAGACGGTTGTCGTGGACGAGGCCGACATGACGATGGAGTTCGGCTTTTTGGAAGACATCGACCAGATTTTGTCCAAACTTGACGAAAACGTGCAGGTCATGGTTTTCTCGGCCACGATTCCGGAAAATCTGGAACCGTTTTTGAAAAAATACTTGCGCAATCCGGAAATCGTCCGGATCGACCAGGACGAGGACTACCAGGCGAATATCGAGAACGTTCTCGTTCCGTGCAAGCACAAGTCGTATACGGAAAAACTGCTTGAGGTGTTGCCGGCCATCAATCCGTACGTGTGCCTGATTTTTTGCAACACGACGCAGGAGGCGGCGGAAACGGCCAAGCGCATGCGCGAGGAAGGATACGACTTGGTCGAACTGCATTCGGGTCTGGAATCCAGACAGCGCGCCCAGGCCATCCGGCAAATCCAGTCGCAAAAAAAATCGTACATCGTGGCGAGCGATATCGCTTCGCGGGGAATCGACCTGGAAGGCATCACGCATGTCATTAGCTGCGGATTCCCGAAAGATTTGAAGTTTTTCGTGCACCGGGCCGGACGGACGGGCCGCGCCAACCGCGAAGGCACGTGTATCGCGTTGTACAAGCCGTCGGATCAGCGTTCGATTGACTTGCTCATGAAAAAAGGCATCGAGTTCGAGCACAAGGATGTCCGGGGCACGCAATGGATCACGCTCAAGCCGTTTGGGATGAAGGCGACACGGCGCGCCGATCCGCTCCAAAAGGAAATCTCGAAAATCGTGCGTTCGAAATCGAAAAAGGTGAAGCCGAACTACCGCAAAAAACAAAAGCAGGAAATCGACCGGCTGCGCCGCAAGAAAAAGCGTGAAATTATCCAAAAGGACATTCAACGCCAGAAAAAAGAGCGGGCAAAGGAAAAACAGCGCGCGAAACGGACGGGTGAACGATGATCTATCTTGGAAGCCACGTTTCGATGAAGGCGCCCGACTATTTGCTGGGCTCCATACGGGAGGCGCTTTCGTATGGCGCCAACGCGTGCATGATTTACACGGGGGCACCGCAAAACTCCAAGCGCGTGCCAATCGAAAAGTTCAAGCTCGACGAGGCGAAGACGCTCATGGAGGAAAATGGCTTTTCGATGGAGCGAGTCATTGTCCACGCGCCGTACATCATCAATTTGGCCAATTCCGTCAAACCGGAAACCGCGCAGTTTGGCGTGGAGTTTTTGATTGAGGAGTTGAAGCGGGTGCGAAAGATCGGGGCGAAGACGATTGTCCTGCATCCTGGCGCCCATATGAAGGCGGGTGTGGAAACCGGCAGCGAGTGGATCGTGAATGGATTGAACGAAGTGCTTGATCAGGACGAGAGCGATATCGTCATCGCGCTGGAAACGATGGCGGGCAAAGGAAGCGAAGTTGGCTCGAAATTCGAGGAGCTGGCCGAAATCATCCGGAACGTCCACAAAAAAGACCGGGTCAAAGTGTGTCTGGACACGTGCCACATTCACGACGCGGGCTACGATATCAACGAATTTGACGCCGTGCTGGACGAGTTCAACGACGTGATTGGCTTGGATAAGCTGGCGGTCGTGCATGTCAACGATTCGAAAAATCCGCAAGGCGCGCGCAAGGACCGGCACGAAAACATTGGCCAGGGCTATATCGGATTTGATACGCTGGCGAAAATCGTGCACCATCCCAAACTGGGATCCATCACGAAAATTTTGGAAACGCCATATATCGACAACAAGCCGCCTTATAAAGAGGAGATCGAGCAGCTGCTCGCCTGGAAGGAATGATAGCTAACCGTTTTGCCTGTCGGCAAGGCGGTTTTTTTTGATAGATCCCTAGATGGTCTAAGACCAAAAAGCTTATGTCAGGTAATAAAGTAGTTTTGCCAACGATGAAAAGAGAGAAGGTTTTCAAATACCACTAGATAATCTAGTATAGGATTCATGATTCCTATAGAGTTATTCTTTTTAAAGAAAACTTCTATCTCGGTAATTTCGAAATAATAAAAAGTAAAAAGGAACCCACCCTGAGCTCCTTCTTTTTGAATAAGTTAATAATATCTTTTCCGCTCTGGAAAAAGATCTCTTTGCACTTTTATATTACTTGTCCTCTGGATTCTTGTCAAATGTGAATTTTATTTTTGAAATGGATTCTTTTATAGACGCATCATTTGACAAATTAAGCATTTTTCGGAGCTCTAAGAGTTCATCCTGAGCATGGTTACGTTCCTCTTTGATTTTTTCGATAAATTGTAATTTATCATCTAGACGCTTAGACAAATCAGAATAGTATCCCATTAGGTCAACAGTTCTTGCTATTGATTTATCAATTTCTTTCATATCATGGCTTGGCAAAGAGCCAATAAGATTACCGAGTCTTGCTTTGCTAACACATATAATATTAGAACTGTTCGCTTGTCCATCAAGAACGACATTACCGGCAGCATCTGTCAGTGGTGTAATATTTGTCACACAAGGGAGAGTGCTTGTGTCATGTGTAATTGGAATGACAATGGTGTTCCCGGAATGAGAGTTAGCTATATTATTTTGAACGATGACAGCAGGTCGATTTTTTTGCATTTCACTACCGATTCCACAGCCAAAATCGCAATGGTATACTTGTCCTCTTTTTACTGTTCGAGAATGTGCCTTTTTCGCGATAGAATCTAAATATAATTTTGTTTTTAGCCATTCTAACATTTTTTGAACTTGCCCAAGTTCGACTTTCATTGCTATCCCTCCTTTTCATGAAGTGCTGGATCAACAAATATTAAAATCCTAGTATATAGAATTAAAATGGATGATTTTTAATTTTGTATCGAGCAATCCACTCTTAACACGATTCATACAGGTATAATATCATTGTTTTGCTGGATTTTATACTTATTTTAACATTTTTTCTGATACTTAAACTAGACAATATCTATATTTTTTGCAAGGATATAAATTGTTTGTATTACGCTCCGAATACGTTTTTTTGCTATAATTAAAAAAAAGAAAGGAAAAAGGATATGGACGTGGTTTGGGAAGTGTTGTTCGCGCTCGGCTTTCTCGGGTTGTATGTTTGGCGGCGCAAAACAAAAGGAGGCTGGATCTGGCTGTTGTTCGTTCTGTTGGCGCCCGTCGTGCACGGGGCGATGACAAATCATTTCATCAACAACGTGCCGCTCGTATACGGAACGTTGTGTTTATGGGTGGCCGGGATGATCGTGCCATGGTATCGGCTGAAAAAAGGCGTGGCTTTGGGGTACACTTTGCTTGATTTGGTGTCGTGGCCGCTTGCGTTTTTTACCGGCATGCAATATGGCGGGTTTTCCCCTCGCTACGCCATAGCGTGCGCCGCGTTGTTTCTTTTGCTGGGATGCAACGCGATTTTGCTTGGAAGACTGGGAGGGAAATGGATCCAATGAATCAGCCGAGGGAAGAAACAAAACAGGATATCGCTACGGCGCTGCTTTGGGAACTGGAAAAGACGCCGCTTAAAAAGATGACCATCCAGCAAATCGCGAAGCGGGCGGGTGTGTCCAAACAGACGTTTTACAATCATTTTCAGGACAAGGAGGCGCTCGTTCAATACGTGTACGACACCGTGATCATTCCCGATTTTGACGAGAAGCGGTTTCCTGAACGTTTCGCGCCAAGCTATCTTCGCGCGCTAGAAGCGATGAAAAAGCATGGCGAGTTTATGAGGCAGGCGTTGCTTCTGGAAGGGCAAAACGATTTGAAATCGTACATCACGGCGCATTGCGAACGGTTCGATGTGGCTTATCATACCCGAATGTATGGAAAGGAACTGCCGGAATCGCTTCGTCTGGCGACGATTTACCACGCCAACGCGTCGAGCGCGATGACGTTTTCGTGGATCCTGGGTGGTTTTTCGACGCCGGCTGCCGAGCTGGTGCATCTTGTGTGCCAAATGCGGGCGATGGGTATGGAACAAACGCTGGCCGATTTGTATAAACTGGACGATTGAGGCGAAATGTCTATTGAGGGCGTTTCGCCTTTTTCTTATAGTAAAGACAAAGAAGGAGGAGCGGGAATGCGAACCATAGAAAAGAACGCGAAAGGACAGGCGGTGGCGCCGGCCGCCGTTCCAATGACGAAAAAAGAGTTTGAAACGGATGGCCAGACGCGGGTGTACTGGCTTGGGGGAGGGGGCGCGATGATTCACTCACGGGATACGAACGTGCTCATCGACCCGGTTTTGGAAGGATTCGATATCGACTTGCTCGTGGACAATCCGCTGCCGGTTGAAGAAGTTGGAAAAGTGGATGGCGTGCTCATCACCCATATCGACAACGACCACTTTTCCCGGATGACGCTTGGTGATATCGAGAAGAATGTATGTTCGATGCACGCGCCAGGCTACGTGGGCGATGTGATGGTCGAGGAAGGGTTCAAAAACGCGAACAAGCGCTATATTGGCGAAACGTTCGTGGTCGGCTCGTTGAGGGTGACGACGACGCCGGCTTGCCACAACTGGCAAAACGGCTCGGCGAAGTACAACACCCGGTACTGGAAAGAGGAGGACTATTGCGGATACTGGATCGAAACGAAGGACGGCACGATTTGGATGCCGGGCGATTCCCGGCTGCTGGGCAGCCATCTGCATATGTCCGATCCCGATGTCATCTTGTTCGACTTTGCCGACAACGAATGGCACATCACGCTGGAGGGGGCGATCGAGCTGGCGAACGCGTATCCGGATGCCGATTTGATTTGCATCCACTGGGGCACGGTGGACGCGCCCGATATGACGCCGTTCAACGGCGATCCAATGGATTTGATGGATCGGATCGTCCATCCGGAGCGGATCCATGTGCTGGCGCCGGGAGAGGCGTTTGTGCTGAAAGGAGAGGAGAAACGCTATGGATAAAACAAGATTGGGAACGACCGATGTGATGGTGTCGCCGGTTTGTCTGGGCTGCATGGGCTTTGGCGAACCGGAGCACGGACAACACGAATGGACGCTGGATTACGCGCAGACGAAACCAATCCTTCAACGCGCGCTGGAGGCGGGAATCAACTTTTTCGACACCGCACCGGTGTATTCGGATGGCGATTCGGAAGCGTTCATTGGCAGAGCGCTGAAAGAGCTGGGCGTGCAAAGAAAGGATGTTGTGCTGGCGACGAAGTTTTACCCGAAACCGGTGGAGAGCGAACAGACGACGTTGGCGTATATTGAAAGCTGTCTGGACGCGTCTCTGGCGCGCTTGCAGACCGATTATGTCGATTTGTACATTTTGCATATGTGGGACTACAACACGCCAATCGAGGAAACGCTGGAAGCGCTCGATTCTCTCGTGAAGGCGAAAAAGATACGCCATATTGGCATTTCGAACGCGTACGCGTGGCAGGTGGCGATGGCGAATACGATGGCCAAAGAGCGGGGACTGACGCCGTTTGTGTCGATACAGGGGCACTACAACCTCATCTTCCGCGAGGAGGAGCGGGAAATGATTCCGTGCGTGAACTTCTTTGGCATGGCGATCACGCCGTATTCCTCGCTGGCGGGTGGTCGTCTGGCGCGAAAGAAAACCTTGGATACGAAGCGCAAGGAGCTCGATTCCTACGCCCGTTTCAAATACGACAAGACGGAAGCGGAAGACCGGAAGATCATTGACGAGGTGGAGAAGATCGCCGGCGAACTTGGCGTTTCAATGGCTTCGGTGTCGCTGGCGTGGCTCATGGCCAAAGGGGCGGTTCCGATCGCGGGCGCGACCAAACCGGAACAGATCGAGGCGATGAAAGCGGCGATGTGTTTACAGTTGAATGAAGCGCAGATGGAATGTCTGGACGCCAATTATATCCCGCATGCGCTGGTGGGCGTCATGGCGCAAAACAAGCCGGGCAGCTCGCCATTCAGCCGGAAGGACGCGGATTTAAAGCATTTGGAAAAACAATGAGTTGGTAATGAGAGAAGTGGAAGGAAATTCGATTCTTCCGCTTTTTCATATTGACGCTAACATTTTTTTCATGCTATAGTTTATCCACATCCACCTTCCGGCGGATCCTGATTCCAAATATCGAAAGATTCCGTTCTTTTTCCCCAGGTTCTTTCCTTTCTTGTCTTTTTATGGCTTCCTTTGATTTTTTCCTCTTCACTTTTTTAGATCAAAGCACCGCATGAAAACAGAAATGGATCTTTTGCGATCTTGGTTTCATTGAAATAATTTTTTGGAGGTGCTTACTTGAACAATCATCAATACTATTTAATGATCCAGCAATTCACGTTGTTCAGCGACTTTTTTATGCACGCCGTCTTTTCTCACAGTAGAGAAGCCGTGCAGCTGCTTGCCCGGATCTTAACGGGTAAAGCCGACTTGATCGTCGTGGAATGGGGACTGGAAGTCAAAAAGGGATTTCCGTTTTTTCGAAACGACCGCTACGACTTGTTCATTATCGACCAGTATGGCAATGTCTACAACATCGAGATCGAGAACACGCTTCGAGCCCTTGGCAAACGGGCTTTTCACAACATGTGCCTACTGGGCTCTCAAGGCTTAAAACCGGGCGAAGAACACAAGGATTTGCGGGAAAACTGGGTTGTCTTTTTGACGAAGAAGGATTTTCTTAACCAAAACGAACCATTTTACTCGTATGAATGCTTCAACCGGAAATGGAAGCGGATCCTGCATACGAAAGCGCATATCCGCTTTGTGAATGGAGAATACCGGGGCGATGACGCGATGGGAAAGCTGATGCATGATTTCCACTGTACAAACCCGGATGACATGTTTTATGATGAGCTTAGAGAAGCTGTATCGTATTTTAAAAAGGAACCGAAAGGAGTGAATGCCATGTGCGAGATCATGAATGAATTTAAGCGAAAATCCAAGAACGAAGGACGTAGACAAGGGCGCGCCGAGGGACGTGCGCAAGAACGTGAAGCCATTATGCGCAATTTGCGCGAAGAAGGCATGTCTTATGAAAAAATCGCGCGAATCACCAATCAATCTTTATCAAAAGTAAAATCGTTTTTTAAGACGCAACAAACCGCGTAACAAGCAGGCATCATGGCATACGTCATGATGCTTTTTGATGAAAATTTTCTGGTGTACAAACCCGGATGACATGTTTTATGACAAGCTTAGAGAAGCGAAAAAAATCCGAAATCATTCGATCCCATCGGGTATCGGTTTGCGCCAAAGCGTATGAAAAAAGCCGGCAATCCGGCTTATTTGGCAAAGTATTTTTCTTTGATGATGTCGACGGGCATGTCGTGTCCGGTCCATAGTTTGAACGAAGCCGCCCCCTGATACAACAACATGTACATGCCGTTGGCCGTTTGGCATCCGGCCGCTTTCGCGTCTTTGAGCAGTTTGGTTTCCTGCGGGTTGTAAATGACGTCGAAAACAAACAAATCCTTGTGGAACATCGTCGGATCGGTGATGATGGTGCGGTCGGTGTTGGGCGTCATGCCGACATTCGTGCCGTTGACGAGGATGTCGCTTTGGGCAATCGAATTTCGCAAAATGGATTCGTCGCTGAAGTCGTGCAGCGTGACGTGGCAATCGGTTCGCTCGTTGAGCGTATCGACGATTTCTTCGGCACGTTCGAAGAAGCCATCGCGAATATTGAAGACGTGGATTTCCTTGAGTCCATCGAGGGCGGCCTGGACAAGGATGGCCGTGGCGGCACCACCCGCGCCTAGAAGGGTCATTGTTTTTCCTTTGAGGTCGACGCCGTTTTCCGCGACGGCGTCCATAAAGCCAACGCCATCGGTCGTGTAGGCGGTCAGTATGCCGTCGTCGTTGACGATCGTGTTGCACGCGCCCGAAATCTCGGAAGCGGGGGAGCGTTTGTCGGCGAGCTGACACATGATGTTTTTGCACGGCATCGTGATGTTCCATCCGCGCGCGCCCAGCGTTTTCAAGCCTTCGACAGCCGTTTTCATGCCGTTTTCGTCAACGTCGAACGCCAAGTACGCGTAGTCGAGGCCAAGCTGTTGGCACGCCTCGTTGTGCATGGCGGGGGAAATGCTGTGGGCGACTGGACTGCCCAGCAAACAAAGCAGGCCGGTGTGGCCGCTAATGGGTTTTGTCATAAGGGATTCCTTTCTATTGATTCAGTGATGCGGCGAATGATTTCCTCGCCAATTTCGGATGCCGATTTGCCGTCGGTTTCGACGACAAGGTCGGCGGCTTTCTCGTAGGCGGGACGTCTGGCTTCCATGAGCCCGGCAATGTGTTCGATGGTCTTGTTGTTTTCAAGCAAAGGACGGTCGTGACTGTGCTCGACGCGTTCCAAAATCGTTTGCGGCTTGGCCGTCAGCAGCACGACGGTCCCGCTTTTTTTCATTTCGGCTACGTTTTCCTCTCGCATGGCGACGCCGCCACCGCATGAGACGATGACGTTTTGTTTGTTTTCGCATTCCTTGAGCAGGTTGGTTTCCTCGTTGCGAAAATACGGCTCGCCGCGCTGTTCGAAAATGTCGGGAATGCTCATGCCGTTGCGTTTGGCGATGATGTCGTCCATTTCGATGATTTCCATATCGTATCGTTCCTGCAAGGTGCGGGCGATCGTGCTCTTGCCAACGCCCATGAAGCCAATCAGGAAAATGTTCTTGTTCTTTGTTTCCATGAGATCCTCTCTCTTTCGTATCCATTATAGCGGAAACGTTGAAAAAGAAACAAGGCTCTTTCATTTTGTTTCTTTTCTTCTCATTCGACCAAAAATCGTGATAAGATAAAAAAAATCGAAAGGATGGAAACCAAATGGAAACAATCACGGTTCGAAATCAAACGATTGGGTCGGGAAAGCCGAAGGTGATCGTTCCAATCGTGCAAGGGACGCCTGAAGGGATCGAGGCGGCCGCGAAAAAAATAAAGGAAAGTCCTGTCGACCTTGTGGAATGGCGGGTCGACTGGTTTGAGGCGTTTGCCGATTTGGAACGAGTCAAAGCGGTCGCGAAGCGGCTGCGCCAGGTTTTAGAAGACATTCCGCTGCTGGCGACGTTTCGCACGAAGGCGGAAGGAGGAGAACAAGCGCTGGATGGTGCGGCGTACGAGAAGCTGAATCGGACGCTCATTCAATCGGGTGCGATCGACTTGATTGATGTCGAGCTGTTTTCCGGAGAGGATATCGTTCGCTCTTTGGTGGAATGCGCCCATCAAAACGGTGTAATGGTCGTCGCTTCCAGTCATGATTTTAAGCGGACCCCATCAGACGAGGATATGGAAAGCCGTTTGCGAACGATGCGAGATCTGGGTGCGGACGTGTTGAAGCTGGCTGTGATGCCCAATACAGAAGACGATGTTGTTCGTCTGCTGGCAACGACAAGAAAGCTGGCCAATGAAAAGGAAATGAAGCCGCTTGTCACGATGGCGATGGGCGAAACGGGAAAAATCAGCCGGGTGACGGGCGAGCTGTTTGGCTCGACGATGACGTTTGGCTGCGTGGGACAGGCTTCCGCGCCCGGGCAGATCCCAATCGAAACGCTACATTCCCTGTTGGATGTTGTCCATGAGAGTTTGGAAGATTGTTAAGAAGTGGATTGAAGTCGGAGAGATCCGGCTTTTTTGTTGTTGTTTTCAAATGAACATTTGAACGGAAATCAATTTAAAAAAATAAAAGATTGACAAAAAATGGGGGGGGGGGTATCTTAGGTTTAATAGAACAATAGAGTGGTTGAAAAACATATAAGTATATATCGAATTGCGAGTGAGTGGTATCAAGGAGCGGTTCATAAACTTTTATGATTTTTCAAGGAAATTCAATGTTCTCGCATAGAACGGAAGTTGGGATAAGGAAAAGAAGTTTTGGGAGGAAAACAAGGGAGATAGAAACAAATCATACAGGAAAGACAACTATATAGGAAGTCAAGTATAAAATCATGAAATAGTTTGAAATATTATTGCTTGATTTGTTGTCGATTTGATCTTTGAAATTGTAAAAATGTGTACACTAAAAAGAACTATGGGGAAATAGCTTTTTTAAAGATGACTTTGACTTATTTATTATCGTAAAAGGGCTGGATCAAATTCTTTGCCGGTCGTCAAAATATGATAGATTATTCGAAGCAGTTTACGCACACAGTGGCCTTGAGCGC
>Ga0209694_1001230_pt1 | contig 30067 bp, 29 predicted proteins | sample GluameincwithD2O_FD_187499 | JGI IMG/M metagenome (GOLD analysis project Ga0209694, IMG submission 187499) | Mouse cecum microbial communities from Vienna, Austria - Glucosamine amended microcosms incubated with D2O (SPAdes) (version 2) | ecosystem: Host-associated > Mammals > Digestive system >... | reverse complement strand
AGTGCGTTCAAAAATTGACTTGAGCGGAAAAACACATCATAAAACAGGATTGAATCAGATAAAAAGCATAGAAAAAGGGGCTGTAAATCTCGCTGATGAAAAATCAGTCGAAATTTAACAGCCCCTTTTTTTCATTTTGCCTGCACTGCCTAACCATGCACCACTATGAATGAGATCTGGCGATAGTAAGTGAGTCAAGATTGGAATGAACGTTGATTATTCAGCAGAAGATGCCACTTAAGGACTGTTTACCTAAGTAAACATTTGAAGGAAGTGGAATGAATTTTAAACAGGGCATGCAAAAGGAGTTAGTTAAAGCAAACATGCATTTGAATTTAGCAGTTAGTCGTCGTAAACTCAGTTTGTGAATTAGTTAGCTATCGCAAACTTTGGAGGTAAGGGATATGCCATTGATTTTTGTTAAACCACTCGAAAACTGTGTGATTACAAAAATCAGAGGTCAGGATAAAGATTTGAAACATCTTAGATCTCTGGGGCTGATTGAAAGAACGCCTGTGCGGGTTCTGCAGTCTTGTAGAAGAAATATGATTATTGAAATTCGTTCAAGCCGATTGGCACTGGATAGCCGTCTGGCAAAGCGAATCGAAGTTGAACTTACTGACTAGATGAGGAAAGGAATAAAAATGCTGACACTGAAAGATCTTAAGCCGGGAACCAATGCTAAAGTTCTCCGGATTCATGGCAATGGAGCTTTAAAACGACGAATTATGGATATGGGAATGATCCGAAATACAGAGTTTTCGGTTCGAAAAGCGGCCCCATTGGGAGATCCGGTTGAAGTTCATGTTCGGGGATATGAACTGACCATTCGCAAAAACGAAGGTCAGCTTATTGAAGTTGAAACAATCAATGCCTGAGAAAGGATAAGGAACAGATGATGAAAATTGCATTAGCTGGAAATCCAAACAGTGGAAAAACGACTTTATTCAATGCATTGACCGGTTCCAATCAATATGTTGGAAACTGGCCAGGTGTAACCGTAGAGAAAAAGGAAGGAAAATTAAAAGAGAATCCAAAAGTGATTGTTCAGGATCTGCCTGGCGTTTATTCGCTTTCCCCCTATAGTCCTGAAGAGAGAATCGCAAGAAATTACCTGATTCAGGAACACCCAGATGTGATCCTGAATATTGTGGATGCTTCTAACCTGGAAAGAAATCTTTATCTATCCACACAGCTGGCTGAACTGGGTATTCCGATGGTTATCGCATTAAATATGATGGATGTTATCGAGAACCGAAATGAAACAATTGACGTAGATGCTCTATCGAATAATTTAGGAATACCTGTGATCGAAATGAGCGCTTCTAAAAACAAAGGAACTAAAGAAGCTGCTGCAGCTGCCTTAAAAGCAGCCTTACATCAACCGGTTAATTGCAGAGTTCAATTTGATCCAGCGATTGAAGAAGCGATAAAGAAAATTGAATCGATGATTATTGAACCGGTATTTTAAGCGCTGGAAAGCCATACGTCTTCTGGAAAATGATGAATATATTTTAGAAAGGCAAAATCTGTCTTCAGAGCAGCTGAACCATCTTGAAAAGGTCCAGAAGGAGCTGGAACAGAAATTTGATGATGAACCTGAAGGGATTATTGCGGACCAGAGATACAGCTTTATCGAAAAAAATCTTCAAAATGTTTATAAGAAGAAAAAAGGTTTCCATTTGACGATCAGCGATAAGATTGACCGGATTGTAACCAATCGTTTCCTGGCGATTCCGATATTTATGGCAGTAATGGCAGTTGTCTATTATTTGTCCTTGAATCTGGTTGGAACGCCAGCTACAGATTTTGTCAACGATGTGATCGTTGGTGAATGGCTGCAAGGTGGGATGACTTCCTTTTTTGAATCGGTTCATGCCAGCGAACCTGTCATTTCATTAGTTGTTGATGGAATTATTGGAGGATTAGGAGCTCCATTTGGATTCCTGCCGCAAATGGTAATGATGTTTTTATGTCTTTCGTTTCTCGAAGACTGTGGTTATATGAGCCGCATTGCTTTTATCATGGATCGAATCTTTCGAAAGCTTGGACTTTCCGGAAAATCTTTTATCTCGTTTATGATCTCTACTGGCTGCGGAATTCCCGGAATTATGGCTGCCCGTACCATTGAAAATGAAAAAGAGCGCCGTATGACGATGATCGTTACCACCTCCATGCCCTGCTCAGCTAAGTTGCCTATTATCGCAATGATTGCTGGGGCGATTTCAGGAGTGAGTGCTTCATGGCAGATTGCCTGGGCCACGTATATGTTTGGAATTGTTGCGATCATAATTTCCGCACTGGTATTAAGACATACTCGCTGGTTTGCAGGAGAAACCGCTCCTTTTATTATGGAGCTGCCGTCTTATCACTGGCCCAAAGTGATGAATGTTTTAAGACAGACCTGGGAAAGGTGTCTTCATTTCATTAAAAAGGCTGGAACGATTCTGTTTGCCTGCTGTGTAGTCACCTGGTTCTTATCCACCTATGGAATCACATCTCAGGGACTGCAGATGGTTGATATTCAGGATTCTTTACTCGCAAAAATCGGTAGTTCAATTGCATTCCTTTTTGCTCCTTTGGGATGGGGGAACTGGCAGGCCGCAGCCGCATCCCTTTCTGGATTTGTCGCCAAAGAGCAGATTGTATCTACTATGGGAGTGCTCGTCAACGTAGCAGATGATACAGGAGAAGTTCCTGAACTGTGGTCTGCCATTATGGTGATGTTTCCAAATTTTCTGGCGGCTTTTTCTTTCCTTGTGTTTAACCTGCTGGATGCTCCATGTCTGGCCGCAGTTTCTACTTTGTTTAAAGAGATGAATTCATCAAAGTGGTCCTGGATGGCTCTTGGATGGCAGATGTTCTTTGCATGGTCCATGGCTCTTATCGTTTATCAGCTTGGAAGTCTGCTATTCTATGGAACATTTGGAATCTGGACGATGATTGCTGTTGTGATTCTGATTATTTATATTGTTCGAATGGTTAAACCATATACGGATCGGAAAACTGCTTCTAAAAACCTCGTAGAAGCAGGAGCTTAAATAGATCAAACTCAAAATCCGTTTTTTGTTCTTTTACAGGAACTAAGAAATTTCATCTTTAAAAAATGGAGGTAAATTGAATGAATCTAACGGATATAGTAATCCTGACCGGCGTTCTGATTTTGCTGGTTCTTGCTGTTCGCTCCATTCAACAACGTAAAACCTGCTGTTCATGCGGCACATGCAATGGATCCTGTTCTGGTCAAAACGGTTTTAAATCTTTTAAACGCAAAAAAAATAACCCATCTGATTCAGAAGGAAATTGCTGCTGCCGTTGATTGCGCTTTACGCAAAATAGCAGCTAAGTATCAATTTGATGACAATACAAAAAGTCCCTGGCATTCTGTTCATTCAGAATTCAGGGACTTTTTGTGCTGGTTCAGAGCTGTTTATAAGAGAATTTTCAATTGGAAAATTTTATAACCTGACTAAGAGGAAAGCTTTGCCTTTTTAAGACCAGCCAGGTAATTGATGAAGGCTAAGGCAATTAAAGCAGCATAACCTAACCAGGACATCCAGTCTGCAACCTGACCGAAAAAGAAGAAGCCCAAAATTGCCGAAAATATAATTTGCGTATAGTCACAGATTGAAATCTGAGAGGCTGGAGCAAAGCTGTAAGCGTAAGTAACAGAATACTGCCCAAATGTAGCCATGATTCCAGCCATGATCAGACATACAAGCTGAGTCAGTGTTGGCATTTTGAAATCGAGCATGGTCAGCGGAATAAAAGCCAGCAGGGAAAAGGCAGAAAAGAAGAAGATGATTTTCGATTTATCAACTCCCTGCAAGGTCAGTTTTCGAACATAGACATAGGCTGTTCCAGCTCCGATCGCCCCGACAACCTGAACCAGACTTGCACCCAGATCAGCATTTGAAAAGCTTGGTTTGATGATCAGTAGGGAACAGGCAAAAGCCAGGATGACTAATATCACCTGAAGCCGGGTTGGCTTTTCCTTAAGTAAAAAGACACTGACCACAATGGTGATAAAGGGAACCAGCTTCTGAATCGCTGAAGCATCCGCTAATAAAAGATGATCCACCGCATAGAAGTTGCAGAGAATTCCTAAGGTACCAAAAGCGGAACGAAGAACCAGATTGAGCCAGGCTGCTTTAGGATAATGAAGATTCTGATGGTTTTTCATCAGAACAAATCCGGCAGCCATCACCGCAATCAGATTTCGAAACAGGCTTTTTTCCGGTGAAGGAAGATCCCCGGCGAGTCTTACAAAAACGTTCATCAGTGCAAAGGAAAGAGCGCTCAGTACAATACACAGCATTCCTTTTTGTCGATTCGTCATATTTTAAATCCTTTCGTATAAAAAGAGTTTTTGTTTGTCTGAATTTTCTTCATTGATCAAAAGTGCAGTTGATTCTCGATAAGATATCCTCATATAGATCAGACAAAATCTGTTTTCTGGATCATTTTTTCAGACCTGTGATATCTTCCAAAAACAGAAACTGATTCGATTCCTGAACGGGTTTCTGATGGATTCAGGATGACTTTTATGGAGGTTTTATGAAACGTGCACGCATTCTAACCGGTTTGCTTTGTCTGAGTCTGATCGGCTAAGGCTGCATGGTTCAGGATAAAGATTCGATTGAAGAAGAAACGCAGCAACAAATCAATGATAAACAAAGTGAAGGCCAGATACCAATAAAAGACGGCGCCATATTTCATGCTTTTTCCTGGGACTTCAATACGATTCGGCAGTCTTTACCCATGATTGCAACCGGTGGATTTCGTTCCATTCAGACTTCTCCCATTAATAAAGTTCTTGATGGGGAAGATGGGGGAATGGATCTTTATGGAGATGGAAAATGGTATTACCATTATCAGCCGGTCGATTGGAAGATCGGAAATTATCAGTTAGGAGCTCTCGAAGAATTTCAAAAGCTCTGTGATGAGGCCAACCAGTATGGAATTTCGATTATTGTCGATGTGGCGCAAAACCATACAACCATGAAACAGATGCCGTTTCAGAAAATCTGATTGCAGCGGCTGGTGATTCGCTCGACAGTCTTTATCATCAGAATTCGGCTTATGACATGAATAATTTTTCTGATCGTCTTCAATTGACGACCTATAAAATGGGTGGACTGCCGGATGTGAATACTGAAAATTCCGGCTTTCAGGAGTATTTTTTTAATTTTCTAAAAGATGCGATTGATGCAGGAGCGGATGGATTTCGATTTGATACCGCTAAACACATCGCTTTAGAAGATGATCCAGTGGAATCAAAAGAGATGGAAAATAATTTCTGGACAAACACGATGAATTTTCTTAAGGACAGAAATATTCAATTTCCTATGACGAAGTTTTGCAGGGCGGCAAGGATCGACTGGTCGATTATATCGATGCCATCGGAGCCACAACCGCAAGCAATTATGGCGAAAAGATCCGCTACGCAATTTTGCTGAAGAATCTAAATCCGGGATCTTTATCGGACTACGCGATATCGAATGCGGATCCAAATGTCGTTACATGGGTAATCTGCTGTAGCAGGATGAATCCATGGAAGCAACCGCATTTTCTATCAGTTCCATTAATTCAATGGTTTCTTCTGGTTTAACCACTGGAGGTTTACTATTCACTAATGTTTCGTAAAGCGCTTCATAGAATCTGGCGTAGTTTCCAGGAACAGTTTCGATCTTCTCTTCTACAGTTTCACCTTTGTCGTTGAGTGTATAAAGCGTTCCATAGTCTTCCGGCTTGTCTAATCCAAAATCTGGATGACCTTTTGGCAGATAGAAGCGTTTAATATCCTTTTCCTGCTGATCTTCCTTCTCTTTAATGGAGGTTCCGTTCTTTCCATAAACTCTTAAACTGTCTCTGAGCTTGTTCATAAAATAGCTTGAACGAATGGCTACTTTCAGATTTCTTGAAGGATAGTACATATCGACATCAAAATAATCGTTCATTCTCCCTTCGCCCATTAACTGGCGCAGATCACAGTGAATCTTTTCCGGTTTGTCAAAATAGCCGATGATCTGATCGATGCTGTGGCAATGAGCATATAAGAAGGAAGTAGTACGAGAGAATTTTTCAATATTTTCTGGTACTTCCGGGCGGTAGTAATCGTAGTTGGATTCGATTTCAAAAACTTCACCGGGTTTTCCGCTTTCGGTCATTTTGACGGCTGTCAGAAAGTCGCTGTCGAAGCGGCGATTCTGACAGGCTTCAAGACGCAGATCTTTTTCTTCGGCTAGTTTAAAAAGTTGAATCGCTTCAGCCGTGGTTTCAGTAAAGGGTTTTTCAACCAGACAATTCTTGCCAGCTTCAAGAACTTTCTTTGCATATTCATAATGGGAACTCAGAGGAGTGCTGATGACGATCAGTTTAATCTCCGGATCATTAAGGAAGTCATTTAAATCGTAGATATAAGAAACTCCTTCGATTCTCTCCCAGCTTGAACGTCCGAGATGGCGTTCATAGATTTTTTTTGATTTCAAATTTATCTTGAAGGCACAATACATAAGGAATATGGTAGCGGTTGGCGCTTTTTCCATTTCCAATAAAGTCAATACCTATTTTTCGGTTCATAGATTTTCCGCTGCTTTCTGTTTTTCATTTTATACGGATTAACTTTGTTTCGAGACAGAAAGTGCTTTGTAATGTATAAAGTTCGATTTTACTCATGCTAATAAATATATTAATATTAAAATTAAAACAACAAATAAACAATATTACTTTGGGGGGGTTATGAAAAAATTGATATGGGTTTCGTGCGTCTTTGCAATGATTCTTTGTGGATGCTCAGCTCATCAGACAGATCAGATTGAACCTTATTCTGTTCTGCTTGGAAGCACACCTGATCATAATCAGGAAGAACCAAATGGAAAACTGCTTTATGACTTATTAAGACAGGCCAGTGCCAGTACGGTGAATACCTATCAGGAAACCGGCTTCGTGGTTGATCGCTACTCTGGAGCTAACCATCTGAAAACTTTAGTTTTTGAACAGGATGGATGGACGTATTGCATAGACGAGCGCTTTAACTATCTCGATAGTATTCCGACTGTGATTACGATTAAGCGCTTTAAGGACAATGAGCAGGAACTGATTTCCTTGAATATGAATGAAGATGGCTCGTATCAAACAGCAGAATTTGTAACTCGTAAACCAGAAGTTGATGGAGATAAGATGGTAGTGATGGAGCAGCCGATTCTGGAAGCCGTTGGAGATGATGGCTTTGCGATGATTGAAAAATTCCCTGACTATTTTATAGTCTGGAAAGAAACAGATGAACAGATCGAAGATCCTTTAACAATTATTCTGTGGACAATAACCGATCGGCAAGAGCTCAAAGAACGGCTTTCATCTTCCGAATTTAAAAAGACAGGAATGATCTTTTCACAAGGCTTGCCGTTACGTATTGAATGCAATTCAGAGGGAACGATTATTCGCTGGTCTACCGTCTCTGGTGATGACAAAAAAGGTGAAATCTATCCTTCAGGCAATCTGGATAAAGGTTTTTATGCAGACCTGATGGATCAGCATCCATCAGAAAATGAAATCATAAGTGTACCGGAAAATGCCTTTTTGGATTAGATAATAAAGATTGGAAACAAAAGTTAGAAATACCCAGACAAAGCATGTAGATCTGAAAAATACAGATTACGGATTAAATCGGATACAAAATCAAAGCCGGACAGTTTGCCCGGCTTTTTGAATGAAAATATGGCTTCTTAACCAAGAACTTTTACAGCATATGAACAGATTGGAACAACTTCAATACCTGACTCTGCTGCATTCTTAGCGATCATAAGAACAAGCTTTCTGGCAATGCCCTGGCCGCCAAATTCAGGATTGACTTCTGTATGAGTAATCAGCCATTTTCCATCCTGGTTAACGTATTCGCAGATGCCAATCAGTTCATTATCTGCATAGGCAGCTGAACGGTTCATCTCTGGTTCGAATCGATATTCAATCATCATGGATTCCTTTCATTCTATTGGATCTTTTTTCTGATCGTCTTGTTTAAAGTATATAAGGAATCGAATTCAAGGAGTAAAGCAAATACTTCAGTCGAATTTATACTTCAGATTTCCGTAAATGTAAATGATAAAAAGCCATCGATTTGATGGCTTTAAAGGTTGGTGATCTGATTTTGAAAGTTGAGCTTCTGTTGTTAATTGTTCATGGATTTATCGAATTTTCTGTCCATAGCTTCAGGTAAGCAAGAGAGTTCTCCAGATTTTTTGAATTTTGGATCAAGCCAAGATAAATATCACCACTCAGGTCTAAATTCGCAAGAAGTGGGGTGCTTGAAATGTTAACTGCCATTGGATACTCAATGAATTCATAATTGGCAGGATCAATCTGATTCTCAAGCTCACCTGATAGCAGATCGGGTGAATTGAGATTGGTGATTTCCCGATTTTCTGCTAGCAGATCAGCTAATGATTCATATAGTTCAGAATCCTGGTTTAAAAGAAATTCCTCAAGATTCATTAAAAATCCGCCAGCTGAAAGAATATCAAAGGCCTGTTTGTTCATCAGTATGGCATCGAGTTCCTGCTTTTCGATTAAAGCGGAGAGTTTGATTCGAGAAGACCAGGCATATTCTGCCTGGGTATCTTTTGGATCATCTGTCAGATAGATGCCTTCTAAAATTCGAATCTGATAATCATCAGGATTCAGCTGCAGCTGTTCAAGAAATGCTTCATCTGACGTATTCAGAAGTTCTGATATAGAAGCTACGTTAGCTAAAGCCACCGTATAAGCTGTCTTTTTAGAGCTCATGTTCTTTGCACAAATTGAACCGCTCATGAACAGAACAAAGACGGATACAAGAATTGGAAGTTTGTAATAGTCCCATATATACTGCGGCTTTTTAGAAAAACTCAGCTGTTTGAAGGTTTCTTTATTGTTTCTGTTCATTTATTTTCTCTGTTGATTTTCTGTACTGACTGAATGCAAGATCACCAGTTTTGATGGCTTCAAATACATTCCTTAACAGATAGCAGGACATGAATGAAGCAAACCCAAAGCCAAATACAATCGCTGGAGTGAAAAGAAATACAGTGATGTAGAGCATCAGAGCATGAATCGCCAGCACAAGCAGAGTGCAAAGCAGGTAGCGCAAGGATACGACAATCGAATTTTTAAATGTCTGCAGCAGACTGTTTTCAAAATATGCCATCAAAGGAAACAGATAGACCATGACAAACAGCCATAATGCAGCGGTAACGATCAGAAATGAGGAAATCATCGTCCAGAAGATGCTTTCTGGCTGTAAATGATAAGTGACATATCCATCTAAGACCAGAATAACCAAGACAGTAAGCATGATCAGCCAGGCCTGTGTACTCTGTTTGAAGTTGCTTTTAAAAGCGGCAAAGAACATTTTGGTGATATTTGATTCTTCGTCTCGGCTCATCTTCAGCAGGACGGTAAATAAGGCGGTGGTCGAAGCACCGATTGTAAAAATCGGCAGTGAACAGAAAAACCAGAGAATATTCAGATAAGCACTCTCAACTGCTTTTTCAATCCAGGCAAATACAGGGTTTTCTAAATTAAATAGGGCGTTCATAATCATTCTCCTCTCGATGAAATTGGATTTTTTTTCGAATTTGTTCCGATTCTTCTTTATGCAGAATCAGGATGCATATTTGATGTTTTCTTATTGGGGCTAATCAGTATCTGTAGATTCTCTCCAGACCGGGGTGGTTTCTGTATAAACCGTTCTGTAATTTAAGAATGGATTATCGATTCGGCTAAGAATCAGATCGGCTGCTGAAAATCCCATAATCTGTGTATGAATGTGTACGGAAGTCAGATTGGGAGAAATCAGTTTAGATTCTGGTGAATCATCAAATCCGGCAACCAGAACATCACCGGGAACACAATAACCTCGTGAATGCAAAACATTGATCAGATCGAAAGCGACAAAGTCATTTGCACAGATGAAAACTTCCGGCAGCTGATTCATTTTTTCAATCTGCTCAGATAGATAGACTCGATAATCTACGCCGCTGCGGCGGGATGGATCCGAATGGTGAGCGGTTAGGGAATATTGAAGATCAGCCGGATAACCTGCCAGTTCAAGGGTGTTTCTGAATGTCAGATAACGCTCCATAAAGGACTGGCAATGATGGATCTCTCCGACAAAGCCAAAGGTCTTTTTTCCCTTGTTGACCAGTGATTGAATAATAGCTCCAAGTCCAGTCTGATTTTCCATGTACAGGCGATCCGCATTTAAGGGTTTAGCAGGAGAAAGTACTGGTGTATCGACAAACAATATTGGAATGTTCTGATCGCATAACATATAGGCGTATTCAGGATCAAAGATTTCAAAACAGATAATTCCAGCCACCTGATCTCGATTAAATTGGATGGGCAGGGTTTTATTCTTGATGTCTTCATCAGACAGAAGCTCCAGCTGCATCGTATAGCCGGCTTTTGCAATCTCGGACTTGAATTTATCAAGCAGGGGGGATGAAAAATGAGAATCGTTCAGAAAGCAGGAACTCAGAAGAATAATTTTCTTCTCCTGAAGTCCGGCTTTTTTTTCATGGGTTTCAGAAGTGCGAATGTTCGGACTTGAAGTTGTGATCCAGGAAAACTGACGGTATCCCATCTCTTTGGCTTTTTCGATGACTTTTTGTCTGGTAGCTTCGGATAGAATTCCAGAATTATTAATGGCTTTGGATACCGTATTTCTGGATACCCCCAAAGCATCAGCTATATCCTGGGTAGTAATGCGGTTTGGCACGAATAAATTCCTCCTTGAAGGTAACTGGATTTACAGCTCGGCTTTTACATTTGTAACATCTGAATTCATCCTATCGGTTTGAAATGGATTTGTCCAATGAAAATGTAAAAGCAAAGAACTTTGCTTATTTATTTGTAAAAGAAAAAGGGTAAAGTAGACAGAATTGGATAAATGTAAAAATTTTGACTGGTTCCGGATCATGCCTGCTGTATGTTTTTCAATCTCAATGCGATTATTTGAAGGAAACAAAGAAGAAATGAGATAAAAGATGTAAAAATTTAGAAGAAAATTATGTAAGCGATTGCGCTATGTGACAAACTTTGACATAATCCAATCAGACGAGACAAATGTAAAATAAATTACAAACGTAAAAGAGGAGGAAACCTGATTATGAATTCTGAGAATGAAATTTCTCAAATGACCCTGAGTCAAAAACCCGTCGGTAAGTTCAGTGAGACTATGGATTACTTCAAGAAACACTGGCAGCTGTATGTCATCTTCCTGCTGCCCGCTTTACTGCTGACCATCATTTTCAAATACGTCCCAATGGGTGGTATTCTGATTGCTTTTGAAAACTATAACCCGATCAAAGGAATTCTCAGCAGTTAGTGGGTTGGTCTGGAGTACTTCCAGCGCTTCTTATCTTCTCCCGACTTCATGCAGTATCTGATCAATACTCTGAAACTTTCTGTTTATGGATTACTGTGGAGCTTCCCAGTTCCGATTATTCTGGCTTTTTTATTGAATCAGATTCGATCATCCAAGATTAAACAGAAAATACAGCTGATTCTTTATATGCCAAACTTTGTCTCGGTAATCGTCTTATGCGGTATTGTCCGCTTGCTGCTTTCTGTCAATGGACCAGTCAATATGATGCTTCACACCAGCATCGACTTCATGGCTTTACCGGAGGCATTCCGTCCAATCTATATTATTTCAGGAATCTGGCAGGGCGCTGGCTGGGCATCAATTATGTATACTGCCGCATTATCCAACGCATCTCAGGAATTACGAGAAGCAGCAATTGTGGATGGAGCGAACATCTTCCAGCAGATTCGAGTTGTTGAATGGCCAGCTATCAAGGATATGGTCATCATTCAGTTCATCCTTCAGGCTGGAAACATTATGAGTGTTGGTTTTGAAAAAGCCCTGGCATTGCAGACAAGCCTGAACCTGCCAGCTTCTGAAATTATTTCGACCTATGTTTATCAGCAAGGTCTTCTGAATGGAAACTACAGTTTCTCAACAGCGGTTGGACTATTCAATACGGTAATCAACGTCATTTTACTGGTTTTAGTCAATATGATTGTTAAGAAAATGAACGAAGGAAAGGGGCTCTAATCATGGAAGCAAATTTAAGACAAAGAAAAAGTAAATCCTGGTTTTCCAGACAGAGACCAGAAGATAAGGCATTTTTGATCTTTGCCTATGTGCTTTTATTCCTGTTTGTCATTGCAATCATTATCCCAATGGCTTATATCGTGGTCGCTTTCTTCATTGATCCGATCACTCTTCAGAATCATGGAATTAGTTTTGATTTTTCAAAATGGACTCTAACAGCTTATGAACGGGTAATGTCCAACGCCCAGATCTGGGTTGGCTTTAAGAATGCGGTGATCTATTCCATCGTCTTTACGGTCATCTCCGTTTTTGTCACTCTACTGGCTGCTTATCCAATGTCCAGAAAAGATTTCAAAGGCCGAGGCTTCTTCAATGTTTTGTTTTTAATCACCATGTTTTTTGGCGGAGGACTCATTCCAACGTATCTGGTTGTCAGCAACTTAGGTCTGCTCGATACGATGTGGGCTGTGGTATTGCCTGGTGCATTCAGTGTCTGGAATATGATCATTGCCAGAACGTATTATCAGGGGATTCCAGATGAATTAAGAGAAGCGGCTGAAGTGGATGGAGCCGATGAAGTGACTTATTTTTTCAAAGTCTTGATGCCTGTATGTATTCCAGTGATTGCTGTACTGGCCTTATGGCAGTTTGTAGCCATGTGGAACAGCTATTTTGATGCTTTGATTTATATTGATGATGCAGCCAAGCAGCCTTTGCAGCTTGTGCTTCGTTCAATTCTGATTCAGAACCAGCCTGAAGCCGGAATGGTATCAGATATCCAGTCCACAGCGGCCAGAGCCCAGCTTGCAGAGCTTCTGAAATATGCAACTATTGTTATTTCGAGTCTGCCGCTGCTTGTCATGTATCCATTCTTCCAGAAATATTTTGACGCCGGAATTATGGCTGGTTCAATCAAAGGTTAATTCCTGGCTGATTGAGTTTACGAATAGAGAAAAGAGAAAGAAAATGAAAATCAATTATAAAAAGAGTCTGCTGCCTTTGCTAGCATTGTGTCTGGGCCTATCAATAACAGGATGTGCCAATACAGCAGCCGTATTTCGAGATGGTTCATTTCAGGAAGTTGATCTTTCAGAATTGAGCTTTCCTTTAAAAGAGGAAAAAAGCATTCAGGGAATGATCAGTTTTCCACCCAGTACAGAATCTGATCCGAATAAGAAGACAATATTCAAACGCCTTGAAGAAGATACCAATGTCCATGTCAACTGGAGAGCCATTCAGAGTGACCAGTGGCCGGATAAAATTCAGTTAGCAATGTCCAATCCGGCAAAAATGTCTGACTTTGTGTTTTCTGCCGGTTTCTCGGATAATGATTTGCTTCGATATGCAGATCAGGGAGTTATTATTCCGCTTGAAGACTATATTGATGCCTATATGCCAAATCTGAAAGCGGTTTTCGAGAAATATCCCGAATATAAAGCCATGAGTACGGATCCGGATGGCCATATCTGGGCTCTTCCCTGGATTGAACAGCTGGGCTCCAACAAAACCGCAATTCAGACGATTGGCGGAATGAGCTTTATCAATAAAAAATGGCTGGATTTTCTGGGTCTTGAAATTCCGGAAACAGTCGAAGAGTTTGAACAGGTCCTGATTGCATTTAAGGATAACGCAGATAAACTCCAGAAGGAATTTAATATTGAAGGATCCATTATTCCAATGTCTGCGATTATTAATGATGGTGATCAGGATCCAGCCATTCTGACCAATGGTTTTGGAGAAGGGTATGGAGATAACGATCACAAAAGACACATTGCAGTAACTGATGATAAACAGGTAATCAGTACAGCAGTACAGCCCGGATTTCGTGAAGGAATTGAATGGCTGCATAAACTGTATGAACAGGGTCTGATTGATAATGAAGCATTTACCCAGGAATGGGCCAACTATGTCGCCAAAGGGAAATCAGGACGATACGGAGTCTGCTTCTCGTGGGATGTAGCAAATATTGATAATCTGCAGGATTGGGTTCCACTGCCTCCTTTAAAAGCAGATAAGCAGGTTGTGACTCCGCAAAATGGTTCATATACTTCTGGATATGACCGCGGACGAACTGTCATTACCGCAAAGGCACAAAACCCGGCTTTGGTTGCAGCATGGTTAGATCAGATGTATGCGCCGCTGCAGTCTCCTCAGAATAACTGGGGAACATATGGAGAAGATGATAACTTTGATATCTTCGAAATGGGCGTCAATGAACAGGGTGAACCAATGCTTCAACATGCAGATTTAGGAGATGAATCTCCAGTTGAAGTTCGGGAAAAAGAGTCGGTCGGAGGACCACTGGCTATTCTGGATGACTATTATGGGGAATATGTAACAACTCCAGGAGACGCTCAATATCGTCTTGACTGGATCGAAGACTATTACACGCCTTATATGAAAGCAAAATATGTCTATCCGAATGTCTTCATGTCCCAGGAGGATTCTGAAAGACTGGCTATTTTACAGACAGATATTGAAAAGTATACCAACATGAAACGATCAGAATGGATCCGTGATGGTTTAACTGATAAGGACTGGGAAGAATATCTCAAAAAACTTAATGACTACGGTCTTGAAGAATATCTGGCTATTTTCCAGAAAAACCTGGACAGCTTTTATGATGAAGAAAAAGTCATTGAAGCTGAAGATGCTCTTGAAGAAGGAAAGAGCGATCATTCTGAAAAAGGCAGTAACAAAGAATCAGAAAATAATTCTTAGAAAGAACAGAAATAAAGTATGTATGATAACGATATGAATCAAAAGAAAAGAGAGCATGTAGATATTCAGACGGATGAAGTTTCTGATTTTCTCAGAGGCTGTCGTGAATACGAACAGAAGCATGGTGGGGCAATTCCTCCTTTTGCCCGCCCGGCTTTTCATCTGAGTCCCTATATTGGATGGATGAATGATCCGAATGGATTTTCCTATTATAACAATCAGTTTCATCTGTTTTACCAGTACAATCCATATGGAACAGTCTGGGATTCGATGCACTGGGGCCATGCCGTATCTGACGATCTGCTGAGCTGGAAGCACCTTCCAGCTGCGCTTGCTCCGGACCAGGAATATGATGCAAGCGGCTGCTTTTCTGGCAGTGCTGAAACACTTGATGATGGCAGACAGATTCTGATGTATACAAGCGTTGGAAAGATTAAGGATGCAGAGGGGAATCTTGTCGAAAGACAGACTCAGTCAATTGCGTTTGGCGACGGATTGAACTATCAGAAATATGAAAACAACCCCGTTCTGAACGCTTCTGACTTACCCGAAGGCGGCAGTCCGGTTGACTTTCGGGACCCAAAAATCTTCAGGGATACGGATGGTCATTATAAGGCGGTAATCGCTAATCGTGCGGCTGACGGAAGCGGGCAGATTCTACTGTTCAGCTCACCAGATGCTCTCGATTGGAAGTTTGAAAGTGTTTTGCTGAAAAATAACCGCAGACATGGACTGATGTGGGAATGTCCGGATCTGTTTTGCCTGGATGGAAAAGATGTTCTGATTATGAGCCCACAGGATATGTATCCATCCGGTCTGGAATATGCGTCCGGAAACGGAACTATGGCAGTCATCGGAAAAATTGATCCGGAAGATCAGACATTTCATGAACAGAATAATCATTCAATTGATTATGGAATTGATTTTTATGCTCCTCAGACCCTCCTGACTCCAGATGGACGAAGAATCATGACGGCCTGGATGCAAAACTGGGATACGGTTGGGCATCGAAAGAATACGATGGGCTGGTTCTCGCAGATGACTGTTCCTCGGGAATTATCGATTCAAAATGACAGGCTGATCCAGAATCCGGTGCGTGAAATTGAGCAGTACCGTCATGATCCAGTGGAATATAAAGGAGTTCTGCTTGATCATGAAAAAATCGTTCTTGATGGAATTCAGGGCAGAATCGCAGATATAGAGCTGGTGATACGTCCGGATCAGAGCGAAGATTCCTATCGGAAGTTTAAGATGTATTTTGCACAAGATCATCGCTTCTATACTGAAATTGTATTTGACAGAGAAAATCAGACCGTGATGGTTAATCGTCAGAATTCAGGAACGAGAAGATCGTATGTTCATCAGCGTACGATGAAAGTTCATGCACAAGATGGAGTGCTGAAACTGAGAATTTTACTGGATCGTTTCAGTGCTGAAGTATTTGTTAATGATGGACAGCAGGCTATGAGTACTGTGATCTATACCGATCAGGATAAAGAAGGAATTTCTTTTGAATGTGATGGCCGCTGCCTGGTAGATGTCGTCAAATACGATCTGAGTTAACTTAAGTTTTAGATCAATTGAAAAACACAAAAAAAGCGCTGCACCCGGATGTTGTCAGGCGGGCTGCGGCGCTTTTCGTATTTTTTAAAAAATCAGAAAACTAAAAGTGACTTCCCGGTTTCGAGAAGTCATTTTGTCATTTAGTTATGGCGTTAGATTACAGGCAGCTGGCATCTGTTACAGGTGCATGACACGCTCTTTGATTTCCTGAGTGCGGCCCTGGTTCCAGAACTGAGTTCCGATGTATCCGCAGGTACGGCGGGCTACGTTCATCTTATCCTGATCGGTATTGCCGCAATGAGGGCACTGCCAGATAAGCTTGTGGTTTTCATCTTCAACGATCTGAATCTCGCCTTCATAGCCGCATTCCTGACAGTAGTCGGATTTGGTGTTGAGTTCGGCATACATAATGTTGTCATAAATATGCTGAAGCAAAGCCATAACGGCTGGCAGGTTGTTTTGCATGTCAGGAACTTCTACATAAGAAATGGCTCCACCTGGAGAGAGTTTCTGAAACTGTGATTCCATAGTCAGTTTCGAGAACGCATCGATTGGTTCTGTGACATGAATATGGTACGAGTTGGTGATGTAATTGCGGTCAGTAACATGCTCAATGATTCCAAAACGATCCTGCAGTTTCTTAGCGAATTTATAGGTCGTGGATTCCATCGGCGTTCCATATAAGGAGAAGTCGATGTTGGTCTGAGCGCGCCACTTGGCACAGGCTGCATTGAGGTATTCCATAATCCGTTTTCCAAAAGCGTTGCCTTCTGGATGAGTATGGGATTCACCAGTCATGTAGTAAACTGCTTCACAAAGGCCAGCATAGCCCAGGGAAATTGTAGAATATCCGCCATAAAGCAGCTTGTCGATTGGTTCTCCCTTTTCAAGACGGGCTAAGGCACCGTTTTGCCAGAGAATCGGAGCGACATCGCTTGGTGTATGAAGCAGTCTGTTGTGACGATACATTAATGCGCGATAGCACAGATCGAGACGCTCGTCCATAATCCGCCAGAATTCTTTTTCGTCCTGTTTAGAAGAGCAGGCCACATCAACGAGGTTTAATGTGACAACGCCCTGATTGAAACGGCCGTAATACTGAGGTTTGCCTTCTTGGTTGACAAAAGGTGTTAAGAAGGAACGGCATCCCATGCAGGGATAGCAATGGCCTTCACCGTTCTTATCGACTTTAAGACCCAGCATCATCTTTTCGGAGATGTAGTCAGGAACCATTCGCTTTGCGGTACACTCTGCAGCCAGTTTTGTCAGATAGTAGTATTCGCTGCCTTCATGGATGTTGTTTTCTTCAAGAACATAAATCAGTTTTGGGAAAGCTGGAGTGATATAGACTCCGTCTTCATTTTTGACCCCGAGAATTCTCTGTTTGAGAACCGCTTCAATAATGGAAGCCAGGTCTTTACGGGTCTGTGGGTCTTCTACTTCATTCAGGTACATGAAGACCGTAATGAATGGAGCCTGACCATTGGTTGTCATCAGAGTGATGACCTGATACTGAATGATCTGAACACCGCGTTCGATTTCTTTTTGTACCCTCATTTCAGCGATTTCATTGACAGTCGTTTCATCGGCCGGAAGATTGAGGCTTTCAAGTTCTTCACGAACTTCAACCCGCGCTTTTTCTCTGGAGACCTGTACAAATGGAGCCAGATGAGAAAGGGTGATCGACTGCCCGCCATATTGAGAGCTTGCTACCTGAGCAATAATCTGAGTTGCAATATTGCAGGCGGTCGAAAAACTATGAGGTCTTTCGATCATGGTTTCAGAAATGACCGTTCCATTCTGGAGCATGTCTTCGAGGTTGACCAGACAGCAGTTATGCATGTGCTGGGCAAAATAGTCTGAATCATGGAAATGAATGATGCCGTTGTCGTGAGCTTCCATAATGTCATGCGGAAGTAAAAAACGCCGGGTAATATCTTTGGAAACTTCACCAGCCATGTAGTCGCGCTGAACGGAATTGACAAGAGGATTCTTATTGGAATTTTCCTGTTTTACTTCTTCGTTGTTTCTTTCAAGCAGGGACATGATCTGTTTGTCAGTTGAGTTTGCCTTACGGACCAGGGCTCTTTCATAACGGTAAGTAATATAGTTTTTTGCGACAGCATAGAATCCTGAGGACATCAGATCGGCTTCGACGATATCCTGAATTTCTTCTACGTTTGGGGCGCGGTTCATCTTTTCACACTCGAGGGCAACGGATTCAGCCACTGCAAGAATCTGCTGTTCGGTCAGCTGATTGTGGGTTGTTGCCGCATTGGCCTTACGGATTGCGTTTTCGATTTTAGAAACATTGAAGATGACTTCTTCACCGCTTCGTTTGATGACTTTCATTTCTCCTCCTTCTATTTTTTATATTCATGTGGTTCTGAATTTTTGTTATTGGTTCTGTGGTATTTCCTGATTCTTATCTTTTGAATCTTAGTGTTTTATTTCATGCCATCCGGCTGGGGTTTAAGCAGGGTTTCAGCCGGCAAAAGGCATTGCCTATACTGTAACTGGTATTTTGGGTAAAAAACAGCCTTGTAATTTCGCCATGATAAAGCTTCCTAAGTATAAGCGCAACCACCAGAAGACTACCGATTGATGCCTGAAAGGAAAAAATGACTCTCAAAAAAGCGGATCAGGCAACAAAAAGAGCAAAAAACAACAGAAAAATATCGTTTGTTAACGAATGAAAGGAAAAGCCGGTTTGCTTCTTTTGTCTGTCTGATTCGCAAAAAAGCACGTCAGAAACCGCCGCAGAAAATTAAATGTAAAAAAAAACAGCCGGAATTTCTTCCGGCTTTTATCCTGATTCACTATGCATTGCTTACAGACTTCTTTCTTTTAAGGCAAATTCGAATGCGTCAGACAAAATCCGGATGAATCCACTTTGCTTCTGGTTGTCAGATTCTGTTTCTGAATTTCCTGTTTTGCTTTTCGATTGTTTGATGGCGCTAAAGCTCTGTTTTTGAATAGATGGCTTTACCGATAATCTGAACTGGAGTTGTTACGATTTCTTCATGAGTGAAGATCTTTGGTTCAACATCCGGGTTGGCAGCCATTAAAACCCAGCAGTTTGGTTTCTTGATCAGTGTCTTTACCGTCACTTCGTCATGGTTGATCAGAAATACGCCGATGGATCCGCTTGGAATGTCCGTGCAGGATTTAACAAAGAGAAGGTCGCCATCGTGGATGTTGGCATCCTTCATTGAGTTGCCGGTTACGCGAAGGAAGTAGTCTCCCTTGTGAAAATCGGACTCAGAAACCGTTTCGTATCCCTCCATGTTTTCTTCTGCAAACAGACCATAGCCTGCTTTAACGGTTCCAAGGATCGGCTTTTCATAAGCCAGTCCGTTCACACGGGTCATATCTTCAAGGTCAATGTTGAGCATCTGAGAGATTTTCTCAAGAGTCTCTGGATGAACCTTCTTCGATTTACCGGTGCACCACCGTGAAACGGTGGATTTGGTCACGCCGCAGTAGTCTGCAATGTAGTCATTGTTGACGTTGTTCTGCCGCTTGAACTGAGTAAGTACTTCTGCTATATTCATAATTCTATTTTATATTTTTATGCGTAATCATCAAGACGGATTGCATGAAAAGTTCGTTAAACCAAGGTTTGTGGTTAAATAACGCAATAATGTTGCAATTAAAGATATCTGATATTACCATTTATGCATGAATAGAATAATAGTCCACAGCGATATCAACCACTGTTACGCACAGATCGAAGAGATGCGAAATCCAAAACTTCGAAACGTCCCCATGGCGGTTGGCGGAAGCGAAGAAAAGAGGCATGGAATCATTCTGGCTAAAAACGATCTCGCAAAAGCGGCAGGAGTAAAGACAGGAGAATCATTACGGGATGCCAAGCGCAAATGTCCGGAAATTGTAATCATTCATCCGGATTATGACAGTTATATGTTCTATACAGAGAAGATCAAGGATATTTATCGGAAATATACCGATCGGGTAGAATCCTTTGGCCTTGATGAAGCCTGGATGGATCTGACGCATTCACAGCTTTTATTTGGAGATGGCATCGAACTGGCTAAAAAGATTCAGGATGAGGTGTATGAGACGTATGGAATTACAGTATCCATGGGCATTTCCTATAACAAAATTTACGCAAAACTGGCCAGCGATATTTTTAAGCATAAGGGTTTTGCCCTGATTACTGAAGAAGAAAGGGAAGAGAAGGTTTTTCCATTGGATGCATCAGACTTATTAATGGTCGGATCGAGAACGGCGGCCAAACTAAAGCAGATGGGCATCTTTACGATTGGACAGATTGCCATGGCGGATGTCAATGTGCTCAAGCGGCGTTTTGGTGTGATGGGGATTCTTTTGTGGCAGTATGCCAATGGCTATGACGATTCACAGGTTCATGAAGTGGGCTACCAGAGACCGGTCAAGTCGATCGGAAATTCCAAGACAGTCGTCAAGGATATTGTTTCCATGAGTCAGCTTGAAGAGGTATTTCGAGTCCTGTGTGAATCCTGCGCGATTCGGCTTCGCAATGAAAAAGCGAAGGGAAGAGTCATCAGCATCTGGCTTAGAGGAACCAATTTAAAAGGCAGCGGATGTCAGATGAAGCTTTCTCAGCCAACCGATCTTGCCAGAGATATTCATGCTGCAGCGATGAGTCTGGTGTACCGAATGGGGCTTGAAGAAATTTCGCTGCGCTCAGTCGGAGTCAATGTGAGCGGGCTTTGTTATTCCTTGAAATCGGAGCAGCTTGATCTGTTCCATTCAACGGATGATTTACAGAAACAGCGTTCTCTTGAAAATGTGCTTTATGAAATTCGTAAGCAGTATGGATATCAGAGCTGCCGGATTGCCAGTTCACAGGTGGATGCTGAAATTACGGATTTTGATCCTCTTGAAATACTTCATCAGATTCATCCGGTGGCTGCTCTTGAAGGACCCATTCGAACCAGGTAGATGTCTGCACGAGTTCTGAGCAATCCCGGATTGCAAAAAAGGACAGAAAGGACATTACATTAAGGAAAGGACAAATGGAAAGGACACAAAGGGGGAAGACTACTGGTGAAGGTGTTTAAATACTATGTCGATGTGGCTACGATGATCTTCAGGGATGGGCAGATCGAACCGCTTTGGGTCGTCTGGTGTGATCGAAGATTTCGTGTGGATAAGGTCATATCTGTCAGGGAAACCTATTCAAAAGCCGGGGGCTGTGGAATCTGCTATCGATGCCGCTTCGGGCAAAGTGAGCGAAGTCTTTTCTGGGAAAGAAACCGCTGGTTTCTTGAATCGGAAATGTATTTTCCCGAACAGCTTGAATGATTTGATCCTGCTCCATAAACAGAAAAAGCAAACAGAAAAAGCCCGAAAAAAAGAGCAAACAAACAAAAAGGAAAAGGTTTTCGTCATCACTGCGAAAACCTTTTTTGGCTTTCTTTCTGAAGAGGTGAAGTTCTGAAAACATTTCCTGTGCCTATAATGCAGGCAATACGGCAATAGGCCGGGAATAGGAGGACGAAACTAACGCGGGATGATTCGCAGCGAAAGCTCATCTTTTCTTTCTTCTTTAAGGGCCTGTTCAGGCTGCCCGTTTAAAAAGAAAGAGACATTTTCCAGATCGGAGCGCACTAAAACATGCAGGGTGTCTAAAGCAATCTGGCATCTTGCACAAGCGGGGTCCTTTGAGTGCTCAAGCAAATAGTCTCCAAGAATTTCCGAAACCAGGACCGTGCGTAAAATGAAGTCATCCGAAGACAGAGAGAATTTCTTTTTAGCGGCCTGACGAAGGGGATAGAAGATATCCTTATTTATATTTTTCAAAGCGGCAGGGTTATCAAGAGCATTTAAAAGCCGCTCGGTCTCTTTGGTCTTCATGTGATTTTTAAGATCATTGATGCTAGCTTTTTGCAGCGCCATGCTGAGCATGTCCGTTAAGAGCGTCAGAGCGCTTTGCCTGCTGATTGAACCGGAGGCAAGCAGGCGGCTGTTTTGCTGCAGAAAGTTTTTCATCCATTCAGAAGACGCAATCAGATTCTCGACTTTAAGCTGTTTTGTATTCCACCAGACATGCTGAAGGTGAAGCTTCTGATGGTAGTCTGCCAATGACAGGTTCAGAATCTTTAAAACAGATGCCTCCAGTGTGCTGGAAGCAGATAATACAGGCGAAGCAAGCAGCGCAAACATCAAAGTGCGCAGCGCCTTATCGGGATGATCTTTTTTGGATTCAATAAGTTTCAGGATCGTCTGTTCTTTCATATGGACCTTATTCTCTTAATTCTCTTCGTTGTTCTCTTCATTCTTTTAGCTTATGTTTTCATATATTATGAACGAATCCTGCAGGTTTCAAGATCCGTTCGGACTTGGTGAAAGGCTTTTTCAATGGAAAAAGTTCGTACATTTCCTGGGCATTCTTCAGGACAAAATGACATAAATCAGATTAACCCATCTGTACCAGACATTGCATGTGTTAGAATCAAGAATCAGGGGGTTATAACAATATGGCGAAAAAAATCTACCAGGTGGAAGAAAAAGTTCCCGGCAGACTGCTTCTGCCTCTGTCTTTACAGCACCTGTTTGCCATGTTCGGAGCGACTGTATTAGTACCGTTCCTGTTTGGCATCAACCCAGCCATCGTATTGCTGATGAATGGTGTGGGTACTCTGCTTTTTATTTGTATCACAAAAGGGAAAGCTCCGGCTTATCTTGGAAGTTCTTTTGCGTTTTTAGGTCCTGGCCTTCTCATTATGGACAAGTGGGGCTATCAGGCTGCGCTTGGAGGATTTGTTGTTGTCGGCGCCATTGGCTGTATTATCGCATTTTGCATTAAACAGTTTGGAACCAAGTGGATTGACATTATTTTACCGCCTGCAGCGATGGGACCGGTTGTCGCACTGATCGGTCTTGAACTGTCCGGTTCTGCAGCGAGCACGGCTGGTCTTCTCGATGAAGTCATCTCAATGAACAATGTCATCATCTTTCTGGTGACTCTTGGTGTCGCAATTATTGGAAATGTATGCTTTCGAAAATTCTTTGGAATCATTCCGATTCTGATTGCGGTAGTCTGCGGATATATTACAGCCGTTTGTCTGGGTGCTGTTGATTTTGCACCGGTTATGAACGCTCCAATCGTTCAGATTCCAGACTTTCGTTTCCCTGAATTCAGACTGGATGCCATTCTGACCATGCTTCCGGTCATTCTGGTCATCTCTTCAGAACACATTGGTCATCAGATCGTAACCAGCCAGATTGTTGGCAGGGATCTGATCAAGGATCCAGGACTTGACCGTACCATGTTTGCTGACAATTTCTCAACCATGATCTCAGGTCTGGTGGGTTCAGTTCCTACAACGACCTATGGTGAAAACATCGGAGTCATGGCGCTCACTGGAGTTTATTCGGTTCAGGTCATTGCAGGCGCTGCTGTTCTTTCTGCAATTTGCGCCTTTATCGGTCCGCTCTGCGCTCTGATCCAGTCCATTCCAAATCCGGTGATCGGTGGAATCTCATTCCTTCTGTATGGAATGATCGGTGTCAGTGGTCTGCGCATCCTGATTGATGAAAAGGTGGATTATGGAAATACCATCAATATGATTCTGACTTCCGTTGTCTTTGTGACGGGTCTTTCCGGAGTCGCCCTGACCATTGGCGATATTACCCTGAAAGGTATGGTTCTTGCAGCTCTGGTTGGTATGCTGATGTCATTGCTGTTTTATATCCTTGCCAAATTTAACCTGCTCAATGAGTCCAGCAGGGAACCGCAGAATGAATTTGCCAAACTGGCAGAGGAAGTGGCAGCAGAGCATAAAAAATAATCATAAAAACGAATATAAACAGTCCAGCAAGTCAGATCAGAAACGTTGATCCTGAATCTGGATTACATTTTGAATAAAACAGGAAACAGACAGAATGATTCGTTTCCTGCTGGCGGCAGATTTTCTGATGAATCCTGCCGCTTTTTTATTTGAGTGGACGGGACTGGTTTCTTCTTTTGCGGCTGAGCAGTCTTTCAAAGCTGCCATTTGAGATGAACTCTGCAAGCGTATACTGCTCCAGAAGGGGGACCGTGTTTGAGAACATTCCAGCTTTTTCTTCATACAGATCGAGCAGATGTTCAGGAAGAACCATATATCCAGCTCTTAAGGATGGAGAGAGCGATTTGGAAAATGTATTCATATAAATCACCTGATGATTATGATCGAGCGAATACAGAGTGGGCAACGGCGGACCAGACTGAAAGAATTCGCTGTTGTAATCATCTTCAAGAATATAGGCTTTATTTCGATAAGCCCATTCAAGGTATTCATGCCTCTTGGATGCTGAAGCGGTAAAACCGCTTGGCACACTTAAAAAAGGAGTGACATGCAAAATATTGGCCTGGCAGCCATTCAATGCCTCTGATTCAATTCCATCTTCCAGAATTGGCAAAGGATGAACATGGATATGGTGAGCGGCATAGATTCGTGGAATCTGCTGGTAGCATGGATCTTCAATCGCGATCGATTCGATGGAATCAAACATTCTCAAAACAATCTGATAAAGACTTTCAGCTCCGCTTGAAACGATAACCTGAGAAGGCTGCACTTTCATTCCTCTGGATTCAAAAAGATAGGCAGCGATGGCATTGCGCAGTCTTGCACATCCTTTAGAGGGTGATTTTTGCAGCAGCCGATCCGATTCAGTGGTAATGACATGGCGCAAAGTACGGTACCAGAGCGAACCTGGAAAGTCGGACACCGGAGCAGCCGGCTCTTCTTCAAGCCACTTGATTTCAAATGGTTCACTTTGCTTTTTATAGGAGGGCTGAGGAAGAACATAGGTTCCTGACCTGGTTCTTGCCTCGATATATCCCTCCGCTTCAAGCTGATCAAGAGCATGTTCAACAGTGATCAGAGAAACTTTTAAATGAGAAGCGAGTTCACGTTTGGAAGGAAGCCTGGTATGGGGAGCGATTTCTTTGGTTATGATATCTTCGCGAATTTGTTCATAAAGAGATCGGGATAGAGGTTTGGTTAAAATATAGGATTTCATCTGGTCTTATAATTCTTTCTGCTTTTGGTTATTTTTTTATATCCAGAAAAAAATATACTGAAAATAAATTTTCAGAAAATCCATAAAAACAGTTTTTTCAATTATTTTGTCGGATTGATGGAAATGGAAGCTGAATAGCTGAAAGGAATTCATTATGGAAAACAGAATACTGCTTAGAAAGAATACCCCCATCTGGATAACGACCTGTGCTCTTTTCATGGCTTTGACCATTGCCTTATCGAGTTTTGGCGTTCCAGTACCCGGTGGAAAACTTTATCTTTGTGATATTTCCATCGTTACAGCCGCCCTGCTGCTCGATCCTGTCAGTGCCATGCTCGTAGGCGGAATCGGAAGCTTTTTAGGAGATATGATCTTTTATCCTGCTCCGATGTTTGTTTCTCTGGTTGTTCATGGACTGCAGGCGTATGTGATCAGCTGGTGTGCTCACAATACCTTCAAAAACAAACCGATTTACGGAGCTCTTTTGGGCGTCACTTTAGGGACAATCATTCTTGTCGGTGGGTATACACTTGGTAAAATCTATGTATACAGTACATTTGAATACGCGATGACCAAATTGCCTTTTGAAATCCTGCAAGGTGTAATCGGAGCGGTCTGCGGTATCCTTCTCTGTTATGGAGCCGGATTAAAAAGGATCTATGAACGAATGGTTTTACGGCATCATCAGTGATTACTTCCCGCAAAAAAATGAGCTCTTTGCAGCATTGACCGTTAAATAACGGATGGATAAAAGAGATCCGGACCGATTGATGATTGAAACAGAATCACGACTTATGCCCTCTGCATAGTTCAGGATGAGATAGAAGCATGCTGCGATTCATCGCAGGACGGAGAGATACTATGCCTGCATATTCTGCCATCATACTGGCTGCCGGAAAAGGCAGCCGAACCCATCTTGATTACAATAAGGTCTTTTACCATCTTGATTCCAATCATACGGTTCTTGATCGTTCGCTGGAAATTTTTGAATCCGATCCTGACTGCAAACAGATCATTGGGGTCTGCGCTTCTTATGAAAAGGATTATGTTGAAAAAAACTATTCAAAATATTCGAAGCTTTCCTGGACCGTGGGAGGAAATACCCGTCAGGAATCGGTTTTTAATGGACTTCAGAAAGTAAAGATGCCTGTTGTCATGATTCATGACGGCGCCAGACCTTTTTTAAAACGGGAATCTCTGGAAGCACTCAAGCATATGATGAACTTTGAAAAAGCCGCGCTTTTGATGACTCCGGCGATTGATACGATAAAAATTGTCGATGAAAGCGGCTATGTTGTCATGACACCAGCGCGAGAACAGATTTATCATGCCCAGACTCCTCAGGCGTTTATGACCGATCTGATTTTGCAGGCGCATCTGGAGGCTCAGAAAACCGGAATTGAAGGAACGGATGATGCGCAGCTTGTTGAACGCTTTACCCATGTACCGGTGGCCTGTGTCATCGGAGATCCTTCCAATACCAAAATCACAAATCCGGATGATTTAGATCACCTGGTTCAGGATTGATCAGCTCTTTGAGTATCCTGAGAAAACTTAAAAAAAGAAAATTTGAATCTGAATCTGAATCTGAGTATTTAATGCAGGCGGAATCCCATCGGGATCTGCCTGTATTTTTCATGTACTCAGAACCTGAAGATATGATCATACGATAAGCAGAAAAGTTTCGAATTCGACAGGATGAAAAGAGGCAATACATAAGACGTTCAAAAACAAAGCCGGAATGATCGCAGGTTTGGCTGAAATCTTACAGAGCAAGTCATCTGATGCCAAGGCGCCAAAAAACTGATTACAATGAAAACTATGATGCAAAAAATTAAAACCGATCAAAACAGTCCAGCCAATCCAACCAGTCTTAAAACCGGACTTACAAAACAGGAATATGAAAATGCTCCAAAAAACATCACAGAAGACTCTTCTCAGAAATCCACAGGAAAGATCATCTGCGAACACGTCTTTACCTTCTTTAATTTTTTAAATGTGGTGATTGCTTTCTTTATTGTTCTGACCGGAAGCTATCGAAACCTGATGTTTATGGGGGTTGTGATTTCCAATACAGTCATTGGCTTGTGGCAGGAACTTCATTCAAGAAAAATCCTCAGCCGTCTGGCCATCATATCCCAGGCTCATTTTCAGGTCTTAAGAGATTCAGAGATCGTTACGATTGCTTCTGATGAAATTGCATTAAATGATTTACTGATCCTTGAACAGGGCAATCAGGTTCCGGTCGATGGAGTACTTGTCTCTGGAGCCTGTCAGGTCAATGAATCCGCACTGACCGGAGAATCGGATGATATTGATAAAAGCGTTGGAGATCCAATCACTTCCGGAAGCTTTGTCACTGCAGGGAAATGCATGATGCAGGTTGAAAATGTTGGTGAACGTACCTTTATGTACTCCATCATGCAGCAGGCGAAAAGAAGCCGCCGGTTTCCTTCACAGCTACGCGATTCTCTCAATCAGATCATTCATTTCTGTACGTTATTTCTGATTCCAACCGGAATCCTGCTGTTTGTAAAGATGTATTTTTTCAGCCACACCACCTGGCAGCAGGCCGTCTTGTCCTCTTCAGCCAGTATGATTGGAATGATTCCAGAAGGATTAGTCATCTTAACCAGTGTGGCTTTATTTGTATCTGTCTCAAAACTGGCGATGCAGGATGTGATGGTTCAGGAACTCTACTGCATTGAAACGCTGGCCAGAGTTTCTACCCTTTGTCTCGATAAAACTGGAACGATCACAACCGGAAACATGAAGGTGGATGATCTGATTCCCATGTCAGATATGGATAAAGATCAATGCATACAATCGCTTGGTCTTTTATACCATTCGCTTGATGATGAAAATGCTACCGCAAAAGCGATTCGAGCCTATGCTCCAGCTATAAAAAATGGCTCCAAAGCGGATAATATCTTTCCGTTTTCGAGCCGGACCAAGTTTTCTGGAGCAGTCTTTGGCGATACGACCTGGATTGCCGGGGCTTACTCTTTTGTTTTTGAAAAACAAGATCCGGAAGTGACCAAAAAGATCAATTCCTATGCGGACCAGGGAAAGCGGGTTCTTGTCCTTGCCAGAGGTCCAAAACTTACGAAGCTTGAAAAAGGAAACTATGAACTGATTGCATTGATAGTAATTGAAGACGAAATTCGCCCCGATGCCAAGCGGATTCTTGAGTATTTTCGATCTCAGGATGTGAACCTGAAAGTCATTTCCGGAGATGCACCGACAACTGTTGCGGCTTTGGCTAAAAGAGCGGGTGTAAGTGGCAAGGCGGTCGATATGGCTGTATGGGCAAAAGGTCATCCTGAAAACCAGGGCCTTGCAGAATTAATGGAAGAATGCAATGTATTTGGACGAGTGACTCCAGAACAGAAAAAAACCATGGTTTTGGCACTGAAGGAAAAAGGTCAGACAGTGGCCATGACCGGAGATGGCGTCAATGATGTGCTTGCCTTAAAGGAAGCGGATTGTTCGATTGCCATGGGAAGCGGAACCCAGGCTGCCAGATCAGTAGCTTCTGTCATTCTGCTTAAGGACCAGTTTGATGCCTTGCCTTCGATTCTGCTTGAAGGAAGAAGAGTCATCAATAATATCCAGAGAACAGCTTCCCTGTTTCTGGTCAAAACTCTGTTTTCCTTTGGACTTTCGATGCTGACATTGTTCTGGCTGGCGAGATACCCATTTGAACCCATTCAGCTGACACTGGTTTCATTTTTAGGGGTTGGACTTCCTTCATTTGTTTTAACATTAGAACCCAATCACGCCAGAGTCAGCGGAAATTTCCTGCTGAATGTTTTATCCAAAGCCATTCCGGGAGCCTTAACTGTGATCTTCATGGTGGTTCTGACTGCCTTGCTGCAGACTCCGTTAAGGATGGATGCCCAGACGTTCTCTACAGTCTGCACATGGGCTGTTGGATTTAATGCATTGTGGGTCCTTTTCTATATTTCACAGCCTCTTTCCTGGATGCGAAAAGCGCTGATCATAACGATGACGGTCGCCTTCTTTCTGGCAATGATTTTTTTGCCCAAACTGTATTCCGTTGTCTTTTTGACACTTCCTCAATATCTGTATGTGGCAGCAATGGGAATAGCAATTCCTCTGATTCTAAAAGGATTGTTTAAGCTGAACTGGAAAAAGGTTCTTAATTCACGGATCTTTACCAGAGAAGGCTGGAAAAAGGGATAAACCAGAAAAGAAAAGATAATAGGATAATAAAAAAGATTATAGAAGGGAAAGAATCCCTCGCAAGACAAAAACTGATCACCCTTACCGTTTGCCGGATAAACCAAACGGTTGGAATATCAACAGAATGAACCAAAGAGAATGAATATTTAGGAATCCAAAAGAAACAGGAACTTTCAATAAAGGCCTGTTTCTTTTTGTTTAAGCCATATAAAAAAAGGGGCTGTTAAATTTCTGACAGTCCAAAAATAAAAAGAGGCACCTGATCCGTAATGGATGAGGTGCCTTTTTTGGTAAAATATGTTCATGATCAATAAACAAAATTACCAAACACACTATAACTCGATTCAGGGCCGTTTGCCACTGCTCCATTCTCTCTTCCCTCATATTGAGATGGATTCTGTCTTCACTACTGTCAGTTCCTTTGTCGATGATTATCTCGACCTTGCCCTTTATCCTTCTTTTGCC
>Ga0209694_1001228_pt1 | contig 30091 bp, 23 predicted proteins | sample GluameincwithD2O_FD_187499 | JGI IMG/M metagenome (GOLD analysis project Ga0209694, IMG submission 187499) | Mouse cecum microbial communities from Vienna, Austria - Glucosamine amended microcosms incubated with D2O (SPAdes) (version 2) | ecosystem: Host-associated > Mammals > Digestive system >... | reverse complement strand
GCCTCAACAATTATTTCGACTTGCGGAAAATCTCCGCATCTCAAAATAATTCAGAAAATAAATCATCGGTTGGCTCAGTTAGCGGCTTAACCAAGGCTGAACAACCTCAAATTTTACCGAATCATTGATCTTTATATTTGTATATGATAAAATTGATTATGGGAAAGAGAGTTTTTTTGTTTTTTGCCATAGTACTGGTCAATCTATCGCTTTCGGCCAATCAGAAACCCGATTCATTGCAGGTGCTTTTTATAGGTAACAGTTATACGTATTACCACGAGATGTACAATATGGTCCGTGAAATAGCCGCTCATGTCGGTCAGGATCAGAAGATAGCGATATCTCCCACTGTTTTTGCACCCGGGGGATGTACGCTTAAAAGGCATCTGCAGAATGGCGAACTTGTGAAGGCCATTGAGCGTGGTAACTGGGATTATGTCATACTTCAGGAACAAAGTACGGCTCCTGCCGGCCCTACCCGTGTAGTCGCTGAAAATACCTATCTCGATGCCGCACGCCTCGACAGCATTGTGAAGCGTTATAACCCTGATGCGAAAGTCATATTCTATATGACATGGGGCCATAAATACGGGACTCTGCACCGGATTAAAAATTACCCCATAATAGATACTTACGAAGGAATGCAGCATCGGCTTGCTACAAGTTATCTGGAAATGGCTTATGAAAATGACGCATGGTGTGCTCCGGTCGGACTGGCTTGGATGAGGGTTCGCAAGGAGAGGCCTTACACCACGCTTTACTGGCCTGATGGCTCTCATCCGTCCAAAGCGGGCAGCTATCTGGCCGCAAATGTAATTTACACGACAATCGTGCAGTGTCCTTATCAAAGCTCCTATTTTGCCGGACTTGACGCTGAATTGGCTGAATACCTGCAGCAGGTGGCGCAGCAGACGGTGCTCGATAATCTGCAATTGTTAAACATCGCGCGATAACGGTGAAGGGCACAATATCCCCACGGAAGTGATGTAAGTTGTGTCATGACAAGAAAAGAGCGATACATAGTCAACAACACGGGCTGGTTGATGTCATATGTGATGCAGAATCTTTCAAAGCGTGCGATTGAGGTTTTACGCGACGGGCGGTTCGATAAGGCTATACTGGAAAATGTAGGATTTTGTTCAGTGCCTCTGCCTCTTTACGCCGTTACGGCCTGTAATTTGATATTGCTTGACAAGTGTGGCGGTTTCTTGCCTTTGGATGACTGTGTTTATAAGGATAATCTTAAGCAGTGTCGCGAGCTTGCCGATTTTTGGTCATCTGAATACGGCTATGATTTAGCCGATTTTGATTTCGCTCCTTATATGGGCGATTTTTTTGATGTGGATGCGATGTCGGTACGTTATGATAAAATGGATGTCGTAGACGACATAGTGGCTTTAGGCTATGACAGAGCGGAAGTTGAGCTGTACAAGAGTGTGCTTCATTATGATATTGAAACGGTGAGGAAGTATCTGGATTTAAAAATCGATCCTAATGCAGTTATATATGATGATGTCCCTGCCGATAAGCTGGAGATAGCCGATGATCATCTTGGCGAATCAGACTCTGCCGTAAACGACTGTATAAATATAATAAGTGAGTCAGTCAGAACAATGTATGGTGATTATCCTGATATATCTACATACTGGGATGCAAGGCGCGGACACATTCCTGTTGAAAGGGACGCTTTGCTGACACTGTTGCATGCCGCCGCTTATGGCAGGATGTACGATCTGTTGACCGGCTCTAAAGGCTAAAGTATATATAAAGAACAGGCTCATGAAAGTTGCTTCATGAGCCTGTTCTTTATTGTATATGCGGCTGTGTTTGTGGTGGGGACGCCAGTATCACGGCGTCTGACTGCGACCCGTAATCAGGGAAAGACTGTGTTTAACGGTTCAGCCGGCCTTTGCATTGCCGCTGTATGGCTTGGTCAGTTGCGGTTGGGGGTGTCCCACTTTTTGGTCTCGGTTGCGCGGACTGTGATGACTTGGTCGCCTACCTGAATGCGGAAGTCGCCTTTTTCAAGAATCCACTTTTCGTCGTAGCCTACAAAGGCAAGATCGTTGGCCGGTACTTTAAGGCTGACGGTCTTGGTTTCGCCGGGCTGCAGGTCGATTTTCTCGAACTGTCGCAAGCGGCGCATGTCAGGAGAAGTCGATGCCACCACGTCGCTTGAGAAGAGCAACACGCTCTCTTTGCCGGCTACCTTTCCGGTGTTTGTGACTTCGACGTTGAATATCAGTTGGTCGCCGGCTTTGAATTCGGGTTTGTTTACGCGCAGGTTGCCGTACTTGAACGTGGTGTAGCTCATGCCGGTGCCGAAGAGCCATTGAACGTCAACCACTGCGTCATAGTTATATGCTCCCGACATTGTCTGGCTGCTCTCGCCTTTTTTGAAATCGTAGGTGATGAGGCCGGCGCTGTGCTTGGGGTATGTGATAGGCAGGCGTCCGCTGAAGTTGGCGTCGCCGGCAAGAAGGTCGGCCAGTGCGTCACCGCCGTAGTTGCCCGGCAGCATTATGTCGACAATGGCGTCAGCCAGTGGTACTATGTCGTTGATCAGTCGCGGACGGCCTTCATTGAGTATGAGTACGACAGGTTTGCCGGTTGCGGCAAGACGTTTTACAAGTGCTGTCTGATTTATTGACAGGTTTAGGTCGTTGATGTTGCCGGGAGTCTCGCAGTAGCTTGTTTCGCCGATGCAGGCCACTATTATGTCGGCATCCTTGGCTTTTTCTACTGCTGCCGGTATGCCTGAGGCGTCTTCAGGACCGAAATTGCCTCCCCATTGGTAGTCAAGGTATTTTACTCCGGGCTCGAAGATTATGTTTTGTGCGCCGTACTTGTTTACAAGAGCCTCATAGATGGTGTTGTATCGGTCGGCTATGGCGTCGGTAAACTGACCCTGCCATGTGTAGGTCCATCCGCCGTTGAGCGAGCGCATCGAGTTGGCGTTGGGTCCTGTGACAAGTATTTTTGTGCCTGATTTTATGGGCAGGATGCCGTTGTCGTTTTTCAAAAGCACCATTGACTCTTCAGCTGCCAGTCGGGATGCGGCGGCGAATTCTTCAGAGCCGAACAGCGGGTAGTCGGTATAAACGGTGTTGGGGTATTCAAACAGGCCGAGACGCATCTTCATGCGAAGCACGCGGGCACAAGCGTCATCTATGCGGCTCATCGGCACCTCGCCTTCTTCTACCAGTTCTTTGAGCAGAGTGCAGAAGTCGACATCATAAGGCTCCATGGCCATGTCTATGCCGGCGTTGATGGCTATGCGTATGGCGTCTTTCTTGTCGGTAGCCACGTATTCACGCTGGTATAGATTGTTGATGTCGGCCCAATCGGTCACGATAAGGCCGTCCCAGTTAAGTTCATCTTTTAGCCATTGGGTCAGGTAGCGGGCGTTGGCATGGAAGGGCACACCGTTGTTGGTAGTGGAGTTGACCATTATCGATAGAGCCTTGCCGTTCGTTATGGCTTCGAGATAGGGGGCGAAGTGCTTTTCGCGCATCTCCTGCTCGCCGATTGACGAGTGGGTGCGGTCTTTGCCGCTTACCGGAACACCGTAGCCCATGAAGTGCTTGAGATTGGCGGCAATGTGGAATCGGTCAATGCGGTTGGGATCGGGACCCTGCATGCCGAGCACGGTTGCGCTTCCCATCTGTGCGCTCAGGTAGGCGTCTTCACCGTAGTTTTCCCAGATACGCGGCCAACGTGGATCGCGACCGAGGTCTACCGTGGGGTTGTAGGTCCACGGTACATCGCTGGCACGTGTCTCGTAGGCTGTTATTTCGCCTCCTCGGTGTGCGAGATTGCGGTTAAATGTAGCTCCCATATTTATGTTTTGGGGAAAGAGGGTGGCTCCGAGCGTATAGCTTGCTCCATGGTTCATGTCAAGACCGTATATGCAGGGTACGCCGATGGTCTTCATCGAATAGTCCTGAATTTGCGATACGATCTCGTACCATTGCTCGGGTGTGAGAGCTATGTCGGCTACATTAAGTATGGAGCCGACCTTGTGCTGGCCTATGACACGGTCGAGCGCGGCGGGAGGTATGGTGAGATTGTCGCGTTGGGCAGGGTCGTAAGGCCCGTCGAGCACTCCGAGGGTCAACTCGGTCATCTGGCCTATCTTTTCTTCGAGTGTAAGTGTTTTGAGCAGTTGGTCAATGCGTTTTTCCATGGCGTCGTCGCGCGGTATGACCGGCTCGACGGCACTTGCCTGAAGAGAGAATGCGCAAACAGTCGCGCAGGCTATAAATTTAGATAGTTTCATTTAAGTTGTTTGTATTTAGGTATATTAGAATTTGTAGCCGATACCTATGAGGCCGGTTATGCCTTTATTGGGTATGCCGTATACTTCCTGCCACTTGCCGTTGAGCAGATTTTCACCGCGTGCCCATACGCTGAACTGCGGGGTTATACGGTAAGCGGCCCCGAAGTCAAGTGAACCAGCGTTTCCGAGCCCGACTTTGGTGTATGCGATATGATCAAACGGATTCTCCTCTGACAGGTCAAGCGCATAGACCGAACGACCTGAGCGAAGCCGGTATGCAAGTTCAAGATCAAGTGCTTTTACGGGGGTTACGGTGACTGTGGCGTCAAACACATTGCGTGCCCGGTCAAGCCATAGTGCATAGCCCTTGTCGATGTCCTGCGGGGCCCCTTCGTATGACAGCCGCAGTTTGGCGAGGTCACGGTATGTGTAATTGAATGCTATGCCGTAATTGACGGAAGTCATATTGAAAGTGGCGTAGTAACCCATGGCAGAGATGGATGTGTTTTCATCGACGAGTGCCGGTAGCGGAAGCGATGATACTTTTCCATAGCCGCCCCATATTTCAAACGAGGCTCCGGCAAACGGGCCTACGATAAAGCCCAGACGTCCGGTGTATTTGTCCCACGATGGGCCGAAACTCATTGAGGGGTTGATGTAGTGGTTCTGGTCAAAAAGTTCCGATGCCGAATTGAGATTCGGGTTGCCGCCGTAAAAACGGGCATAAAGAGCGAAACTTGATGACGGCGACCAGTCGAGGCGAACGTCGGGGTAAATGCGGGTCTTGTTCTCAAGTCCTTTTATGTAGTCAAACTCTATGCCGAGACGCACCGAGTAGTTTTTGCCGCGATTGAGATAGTAAGGTGACGCCTGTATGTAAGCGAATGTATGTGAACCGATGCCGGCAAAGTCATTGACGCCGTTTACGGCTCCGGTGAGGTCGAGACCGACATTGTTGAACTCATCAAAGCTGTAGAGGCCGCCCAACGACAATCGCGCTGTGTTTTCGTTGAGCGCTTTCAGTCCGGGCAGTTCGTCGTTGACCGCTTTAGAGAACCCGAAGTAGTTGTAATCAAGACCGATATTGTATGAAAATGCTCCGAGAGTGCTGTGCCAGCCAAGACCGAAGTCCACGCGGTTGGTGCTTTGCGACAGTCCTTTGTCTTCAAGAGTGGGGAAGTTGAATGTCGACATTCCATAGCTTAGACGGGCTTTGAGCGTGCCTATATCCTCGAAGTCATTGGTCAGACTGAGTCCGAGCGCGCCGCTATGGTCGCGGTATGAGAGTTTGTTGCCGAGCACATTCTCACGTTTGTACTGACTACCGTCGTATTGCAGCCAAGCCCCGAGTCGTGTGGCGTCGCTGTCTATGAAGCGGTAGCCGGCCGACAGGCCGAGCTGCATGGCGGGGAAGTAGCCCAAGTCGATGTAGCCGCGGTATGGGCTGCGTGCTATAGATGCTGCGTATGATGCCGGAGCGAGCACCGAAATATCGTTTGTGACGGGTGCTGCTATGGCCCGGTCAGTCCAAGAGAGCTTTTTAGCCTGTACCGGTGACAGAGAAAGTTGCGGCAATCTGTTCAGGCGCGATGCTTCGCGCTCCTGCGGCACAATGTCTTTTTCGACGGTAATCTCTTTGTTGAGGTCGTCGGCGGTCATGGCTCCCGGCATGGCGAGAGCTGCGCCCAATATGGTGATATATACAAATCGTTTCATTGTCATGTGGATGCGTTAAAGGGTTTATTTAAGACGCTCGTCAATCATCATGAATATGTCGCTTTCAGTGCCGGGGTAGTTCTCTTTAAGACTTTTGAGATACTCGTTGGCTTCGAAAGTCTCGCCTTGTTTGCGGCATATGTCGCTGAGGAGTATATAACCTCGTGCGAGCCAGTAGTTATGAGGAGTATTGGAGTCAATCAGTTTCTCTACTGAGGTGCGGGCTTTTTTGAGCTGGTCAGCGTCGTAGTAGTGCTGGGCAAGGTAGAATGCCGACTTTGCTCCATACAGGTCGTCGGTGTCTTTGGCGAGAGTCTCCCATGCTTTCACTGCCTCTGCCGGTTTGCCGGTCATCGACATGGCGTAGGCGCGCGAATAGATTATCTCATTTTTGTCGGCGGCCGGTATGGCGGTCGAGGCGAGCATGCGGTCGGCTTCGGCTATGACGTCGTCGTAGTGTCCGAGTTCGCGTGATACTCTCATTATGCCTATGCGGGCGGTATGTATGTTGCGCGATGCCGACGCGCGCTTCTCGAGAGAGCGGAATGTCGAGAGCGCTTTCTCTCCTTCGCCGCGGTTAAACTCTATATTGCCCTTTATGGCAAGAGCGTCCTCTGCGTTTTCAGAGTCGGGATAGCGTTCTACGATGGCCGATGCGTAACGGAGTGCGTCGGCTTCATTGCCTTCGGCAGCCGATGCTTCCGTAAGGTAGCCTAATGCTTGACTTTCGAAGCGTCCGCCGGAGTATTGTGCCACGTAGTCTTTTAGACGGTCGGTCTTGCTGTGGTCATTGAGATATGCTTTTTCGGCCGCGTTGAACGTCAGTTCGTCAAGCTCTGAGGTTTCGAGTTTGGGAGCGTTGGGCACGGATGCTATGAATTTGGTGTATTCGTTCAGTCGTCCTTCGTCGGCGAGCAGCCGCTTGAGGTCGTCAGAGGCCACTCGCGCTTCCTCGCTGGTAGGATAGTCCTTTATCACGGTCTTGTAGGCGTTGATGCCCTGCGACTTGTTGCCTTGACCGATGAGGGTTATGGCAAGCTGCAGATATCCGTTGCGGCCCTGTGAGGTCGACGGATAGCGTTTGACGAGAGTTTCGTAGGTGTCTATCGCTTCGGCATCGCGGTTAAGGGCCACATAGCTCTCCGCTTTTTCGAGAAGCGCGGCGGGTAGCAGTCCTGAGCCGGGGTAGCGGGCCATCATGTCGTCTATTAGCTGGAGCTTGGCTTTATGGTCGCGGGTAAGTCCACGCATCATGGCCTTTTGGAACAGTGCATAGTCGCCGGCCGACGGATTCAGGTCGTAGGCCCGGTCGTAGTTTGCAGCCGCCTTGCCGAAGTCAGATGAGTAATAGTAGCAGTCGCCGATGCGGTTGTAGGCGTCGGCCACGAGCTGGTCGCTGAGGTCGCCGGGAGTCTTGACCACGCGCTCAAAATCGGTGCGGGCATCGGCATAGCGCTTTTCGGCAAACCGTGAGTAGCCGAGGTCATAGTAGGCCAACGGGCGGTTGGAGGCTGTGGCACCGCAATTCTTAAGATATGAGTTGAGCGATGACGAGGCGCGTGCATAGTCGCCGAGACGGTAGTAGCAGTCGCCTATCCAGAGGTCGCACTCGTTGGCTATAGCGCGGTTGTTGTCGGCAAGGGCCTTGGATGCCTTGAAGCGGTCGAGGGCCTGATTGACACGTCCGGCGGCAAGGTCGCGCGATCCGAGTATGTAGAGCACGCGTTGCTTGGCGGCCTGTATAGCCTTTGACGGGCGTTTTATCTTGTTGATCGACGCGAGAGCCTTCTCGAAATTGTTGTCGGTCATGTAGCCGGTGACGAGATATTCCTGTACCTCGGGGGCATAGCGGGAGTCGGGGTAGCGTCGCAGGAAGTCCTCAAACATGGTGACCGAACTTCCAAACGGTGTGCGGCCGCCCTCCATACGGGCCACTGCATAGTTATAAAAGGCCGTTTCCTGTACGTTGCGGTCATAGTCCATGCGGTATGCCTTCTCAAGAGCGAGAAGAGCGCTGTTGACATTGCCCTGACGAAGATAGCACTGGCCTATATAAAGATAAGCCGACTGTCCCATGGCGTCGTTGCATGCCGTCACGGGTGTGAGGTCTTTGATGGCTCCTTCGGTGTCGCCCTCTTTGTATCGGCTCACTCCGAGTATGTAGAGCGTAGACAGCTGCGGGTCGGCAACTTCACTTACATAGCGCTGAAGGTAGGGGATGGCCTGACTCTCTTCGCCGAGGTTGTAGAGCGACTCTCCGGCTATGCGTTGCAGTTCCGGTCTGTATTCGGCAATGTCGTCCATATGGGTGCGGGCAAGCGACAGGGCGCGGCTGTAGTCACGCTCTATATAGGCTATCTGCGCCAGATAGTAGGAGGCGCGGTTGCCCGGAGCGGCCGATATGTCTACCGACGTGAGCATGCGTTTGGCTTCGGCATAGTCGCCCGATGCGTAATATATATAGCCTTGATAGAATTTTGAAGCATCGGCGTAGCGTTTTACACCTTCAAGCGAGCGGAAACCCGTCATGGCTTTGTCATAGTCATGAAGCATCATCATGCAGTAGGCCGTGCGGTAGCTGTAATCCTCGGCGGCATAAAGGTCGAGAGCCGACGGATCGACTGACTCGTAGCGGTCAAGCGCCTCAAGGTAGTGGCCCTGATAGAAATCACAGTCTGCGATAGCCATGGCAGCGTCGATACGGTGTGCCGACGTCGGATAGTCGGCCGCGAAGTCCTCGAGCATGCGTCGTGCCTCGGTTATGTCGCCCGAGTGCAGAAGGCTCATGGCGGTGAACCACCGGGCTTCTTCGCGCTGCGAAGGTGTAAGTGTAGAACTCTGTGCTTTAGTAAGTTGGTCAATAGCACCTTGGTAATTTTGGTCACTGTACATCAATGTACCCCGTTCGATATAGCCTTGCGGCGACGGAGCATTGACCTGAGCATTTCCGGCGAGAGTGGCGGCCACTGCTACCGGCACTATGAAAAGTCTCTTCATTTTAAGCATATTATTATGCACAAAATTAGCGAAAAATCGCGAGATTTTTGCACCGCCATAATAAAGAAAATACTTTTAGATATAAAGATACGTTTAAGTCGCGCACAAAACCGAATTTACTCGCATTCTGGTACCCGACGCTTCGTGCGTGGCTTACAGGGAGCATGAGCCCTCCGGACTCGGCAAGAGCTATTCATTCAGGGGTCGGCGTATTGTGGGGTAGGGGCGCCGGTAGTACGACGCCTGTGTGTCCGGTCGTATACCTCATGAACCGCGCTGTGCGCTAATCATGGGGCTTCTCCAACTATAATGTTTCCGACACTGCTTTTACCTGCGAAATTTTATACTTAAGACTTAGGGATAGATGATGAGCTTATGAGTTAACTCAAAGATTTATAATTGTCTTTGCCGCTGATTCAATCGAGCCGGCTTCACGGCGTGCACATTCGGCATTCAGTTCTTTAATTTCTTGTGAAAGGGATACAAGCAAACTTTCCTCAACGTCAAGGGGGCGTTCAGGTGACTGTTCGAGATATAAGGCGTAAAAGTCTAAAGTTTCCATATATTCCTATTCTAAATTTTGATTAAATGATATGCAATCGAAGCGCAAAGGTAAGGTATTTTCTTTAATTGTCAATGAATTAGTGTCAAAAAATGAAATTTTCTCATTATAACACATAAGAATTAATGGCTCCATTATGTATGATAGCGGCTCTGTCGCATCAAGTAAAATTAAGCTTTGTACTTCTCTTTGTATAAACTTATCATATGTAGCTATTTCTGTAACCCATATAAATTTGGGAAAGTGCAAACGGTTTAGAAGAAGACTCTTGTGTATTTCGCTTAGTTTGCTATCGTTTATTATATAGCTTTGATATGTACGATTAGGGGCTAAAAAAGTTCGTAGCGTAACATTATCGGGCAAATCAAGAAAATTGTTACAGAGTATTCGGGTATATTCTATCGCCTTTTGGGCATCTAAGTATATCTTGTGATAAAGCGGGGCGATAAAATGGGTTATACTGCAGTCGGCTCCGAGTTGAGGCGTAGGTGCTGATAATGGGTCTATCTGATAAAAAGGCCTGTTGTCATCATTAAATACAAAATATGATATTGAATCGTTCCAATACCTAAATGAAATTCCGTTATTAAATTTTTGTTCCGGAACTGATGCTATAATCTTGCGGTCTACATATTTCCGCCCTATACAGGCTACTGCATGCCCTCCGGCTTTAGATGATATCGCGACAATAAGAGGAATCCCGCTTTCGATGTAGCATGAGAATATGCGTTTAAATTCCGTGTCATTATATTCATCATGGGCATATATTTTGCATCCGAAACCTTGTGATTTAAGTATAAATGAAAGATTCCCTATGTTTAATCCTTTAGACGGGACTTGTCGTTCATCTCTTTTTATTTCAAGTAATTTGTGGATTTGGGACGGTAAAAGAGGTTTATATTCAGGATATTTATTGCCAAAATATTCCATGATTGTCCAAATCGAAGTTTCTGCACAAGTCATATATTCTGAATCTTGTGAGGAATGGGGAAATGCCTGTATTGTTGTCTGTATACCGATTATAGAACTATTTATAGGAGCTTTGCATATTAGTAAAGGAGTTGTGTTTTTAAAAGCTTTAGGGTCAATAGCCGTTCTCCCTATCGTACCCGGATATATGGGACGTATAATCATGAATCCACAATATTTAGATAGCAATTTTTCCCTTTCTTCTTCTGATGTATATAGTTTTGAAACATCAATATCCGGTTCGATAAATGAAAATCGTATGCAGTTACGTGAATAATTTTTTAGCTTGGTTGAATAGTAATTATAGTAACTGTCCCGATACACTTTATCTACGTATTCGTCCTCTACAATTACGATTAAGTCATTTCTGAGTTGTGATAAGTATTTACGGATATCGTTTCGTATATGTGTTAACGATAGAGGATGAGGTACTTTTAAAGACTCAATGATATTGGCTATGATTGTATCATTATTTAAAAGTTCGTAAACTTGCGTTATGCTTGTCATGATAATGTCGGATATATTCGCAAATATAATGCGTTTATAGATATTATGCAAATATATGTAGAGTAACGCTTTTTGTAAAAAATACGGGGAGCGGCCGCCCGTAAGGGTACCGCTCCCGGCAGCGTGTTTATGTCAGATAGATGTGTCTGGTTCTGGATGTCATTCGGCCAAGGGCACATAGACGTTGCGCGACTCGCTGCGTGTAGGCTGCGTCTGCATGAATGATACCCGCGAGTGTGCGGCTACGGCCTCTCTTGCTCCGTTGCCTATGGGGTCTTTGAAACTCATTATTACACGTACCGGTGCGAATATACGGCTATGGGCTATGGGGCGATTTTTTTGTGCCTCATTTATGACACTAAAATCATATCTGTAGTTACTTATCGGATTTGATCCCCAACAGTCCCACGGACTGAACCTGAATATCTCCACCCAGTTCATTACATCAGCCTCTAAGTCCCATTGGTCTCCTGTGCCTGTATAAAATGGATTATCGTTTACTGCGTCTATAAAAAAGTAATTCCTGACGCCAAAATCTGAAACTTTGCCATTATTGTTATATCCCGGCCACTTCATGCCGAATGCTCGGAAATCAAGACCCGATATGTTGGCGCAGAAAGCGTTGTTACCTAACAGCATTCCCTCTCTAAGTGCGATTGTCGTACTTTCTAAGTATTTTCCATCTGCGGTTTTAGTTCGAATCTGGTCTGTAATCCATTTAGCTGCAAAAAGTACGCCGCCGTAACGTCTTAGTTGGATCATATCTTTCCAAGTCGGGTACCGGTATGTTTCTTCCGATGTATCTTTCGGCTTGAGATGACCTTCAGTAAATGCTGTCAAATTATAAAGTAAGGCGAGCTCTTTCCTGTCAGATTCATTTGTATATGGGTCGAAGTCTTCGTCATAAGTGTAGCTTTCGAAAGTATCTCCCTTATGAGCTGTAGGATAGATATATCCTGCCGGCAGTTTCTGATTAGCCGTGAATTTGATCTTGTCGCTTGATGCCGGTAAGTTTTCTCCGCTCCACGGGTCATAGTTTACGTCTCCAACTTCACCTTGCGTATTGAAGCATTCTAATGCTTTACCGTTATTATCTGTAATGTTGTGCAGTGATTTTCCTGACCAGAATTGATTGAATCCAACTTTTCTTAACGGGTATGCAACGCCGTTTACATATATGTTTTTTACAATAAGTTGGCCGACATTATTACCTTCCTCATCTTCTGTCTGTGAGGTCATGGGCGAATATGATACACTTGCGGTTTTTATTCCATTTTCTGTTTTAATGGCTATGTGTCCGTTATCATGCGCAATCTGGTTGGTTATTTTTTCTTCCGGCATGAAAAAATGGTCGACAATATTTTTTTGAGGATCCCATGTTATGGTGCCTCCATGCATGTAAAACTCCAGCCATTCGGGTGAATCATAAGCATAGCCTGTAGTCCCTCCTTGCAATGCAATTGTATTAATCCTTTCATGTCCATGTTTTACTTTAAAAATGCCTTGAAATTTATCAGTTCCCGTAGCTGATGTATGGGGTAAAGGCCATATCGCACCAACCCTATCATTTGGTTGAGTTAAATAGGCATATTTAGGATGTAAAAATGGGGTGTAACCCGGTTCACCACCCCCACCGTTTATGTCATATATTATGCGTAAGATTGTTCCCTTGGTCAAGTCTGGTATTACTGAACCATTTTTTATATTATAGAATACCCATGCCTGTGAGTTGATGGCAGGAACCACATTTTCGAGCGTTTCAGAAGCCCCATACATGTTCAATTGATCTATAAAATCTTGTGTCGCTGGATTGGTTCGAATCATATAACCGGTGTTATTGCTCCTGCCAAGATTACCTATAGTTTTTTCAAATACGTAATCAGGATCATCTATAGGTGCGCTGCGGTAGTTGGTCGCGTATTCGGCCGGAGCCCAGTATATGTATTCGCGGCATAGGTAGCCTACGAGTTCGCCGTCTGACGGGTCGGTGACTTCAAGTACCCATGAATCGTCATCGCCGGCTTCCGGTATGATCAGTATATTCGACCCTTTTCTGATTGTAAGTGTATAATTATAACCCGGTTTCAGTTCTATATCGGTGGCGAGTTTATAGATTTTTTCCGAACCGTCGGCTCGATATATCTTTATTATGTCATTGTCCTTTGTGAAACGGGTCTGGTATGCCGGGACTGCAGCGCGAAATATTAGCTCGCCGTTATTGGCAAAGCCGAACGGACACATGGCTATGCCGTCGGCGAGGGTTTCATTTCCCGGTGTATAAAGCATGCTCCCGATATCGGATGATGTGAGGTCGATGCTTTTCGCAGAGGTTGCCGAGCTCAACAGGTATACGCCTTTGCCCGGATCGAGCAGTTCGCGCTCAATTTTAACGATAAAATTGGCCATGGTGTGGTCAAAAGCTATATTGACACAGTTCTTGGCTTGATCCGGTATTGCAACATCCCAAATCAGATCCGACTCCTCATAGTCTGCGATATAAGATTGATCTGATTTTACGATGTGGCTTAAGTTTTTGGCTTGTTCCAATGTCAATCCGTCTATATAGGGATAATATACAAGATATTTGGCCGCATTTTTAGGCACGGCTTTCTCTTGATCCACAGGCTTAAGCACCTGCCGATTGGGCTTTTCGATGTTTACATTTGCTATTGATGCTACGTAATAGCATGCGTTTTCTACCGTTGCGGGCATAAGTGTGTTCTCTGCCGTGAGCGCAAACATGCCTACGCGGTCGCCGTCCTCAAACACGGATTTGTTGTCGTCATAAACGACTCGCGACTGTAGCCGGGGCTCGCCTGCAATTACGAAATACTCCCCGTCAACCACGTCATAGTCATATCCGTAACTGACATCGATGTCATCCTTGCAGCCCGCTATAATCAGGGCCGACAATATAATAATGAATTTAATTAGCTTCATAGTGCGGTGACTTTAATTTGTTTCATCCTTATCCACGATAACTCCGCTGCCGTCATCCTGCCAGTCGTTGATTTTGATTGTGCACTCTCCGGCTTTATTGATGTGTATGATGTATAGATGATTTTCTTTCAGTTCGGTTATGTTTTGCTCAAGAGCTATGTTATATGCGTTTTCTCCGATGTTGAAGCAGAGGTCGCAATCAAAATTGTCCTGAGCCGGCAGTATTATACGATATTTACCGTTGTCGTGATAAGGCATGAATTTGTTTTTTATCATGACGTTGGTTTCCCTGCGGAATATTGGAGTTTCCCATTGTTGGACATATTCAATAGGGATGAAAGCGTCGGACGAGAAGTCAAATGCGCGTCCTCGTATCAGGCCGTTGGCGGCGTTTTGGAAGTATACGTCACTAAGCTCAATATCGGAGTCGACTTCAATGTCTGCTGTTTTCTTTTTGAATTTAAGGCTGACTGTTCCTGACGCGTTCGACGGAGTTGATGTCTCGTACATGAACTCGCTTCTATTGAATTTGGCTTTGTCGGATTGGTCGATATTGACAAAAGCGGGGTAGCAACTCCATCTCAGCGATAAGTCGGAACCCCATAAAACATCAGTTTTGCCCACCGGAAAAATGATATAATTTTGCGAAACGAAATTGTCATCTGTATTTAGGACTCCATTGATGACATTTGGATAGCTTATATCTGATGGGTCTGTTGCCGTTTGTAATTCTTCTTTAATTTCTGCAATCCCTGTATATGGATAATAAAACAGCAATTTATAATCTGCATTTCCATCTATGAGTTTAACCCATTCATTGCCTTCGTCGACTTTGTCGGCATCGGGTGTTATTATGGTGTTGCTGCCCGTATTTTGTTGTACGTTGCTGCTGTCAAATACTTTTTCAAGTATAAGGAAGCCGTCATTGTTGTAGCTCCAGCAGGTGTTTGCCATGTATTGGTCATCGCCTGCCTTTTTTGTGTCGATGATTATGCCGCCGATTTTATCGCCGGGTTCAAATGAGGATTTGTAACCGTCGTGACTCACGCGTGAGCCTTTGGAGATGGGGTCGACAGCGAAGCGCAGCGAGCGTGAGCCGGCGGCGGGGTCGGGGGTGTCGGCCGACTGGTCGGAGCATGACATGAGCCACGGAGCTATAAGCGCTATGGCAAGTGCAATGCTGACGGCTATATGGTTCATGTTTTTAATATTCATAGTTATATTCTCCTCCTTTCTCCATGTCGCGGATGGTGGCCTTGAAGCGCAGGCCGTCGTCGGCGTTGATGTTGATGGATGTTATGGTGTAGTCGTAGATGTGGTTGCGCACGAGGTCGGCAAGCGGTGAGCCGTCATTGTCGGCGGTCGCTGTAAACGTGTGCGATGTGCCGCTGCCGGTTTCCGTTATGTCGATGGTCAGGGTTATCGGTTCCGTGACGCTGTTGGCTGTCTCGGGGGCGTAGGCGTAGTAGTACGGCGCCTCGCCTTGCGACTTTTTAAAATTGACTCCCGAACCGCTTACCGCCGGGCTCACCGGATTGAAGCAGTATAGCGGCGAAGTCGCCGGAGCATAGATAAGGTCGGTCGTATGTTCCACTCCTTCGTAATGCTTGGGGCGAGTATGGCCGGCGTAGTTCACTCCCTCGACTGTGGCTGCGGTTATGGTGTAACTGTCCTGAAGAGCCGGATCGAGGTCGAGGGTTATTTTGGCATATGCACGCAGCATGTTTATGTCGCCTATGTTCTGATATGTCATTCCGGGCATGAGCCGTGCTGTGGTCACTCCCCACATCGGTATCGCTTTCAGCTCGGCCGGCAGGGCCATTGGGTCGCCGGGCTCTACGTCGTCGTTGGCATAGACCATGACTTTTATTTCGGTGCCTTCGCTCGGAAGGGCGATATTCTTGTTAAACGCTGCCACGAGGCGGTATGTATCGCTGTCTATGTAAGTGAGGGCGCGTATTCTCGGCCCCGAGAGGGTCTCGAAGTGCGTATAGCTGCCGTGGCCGTCGCTCTCGTAGACGACTACTTTAATTGTGGCCGTCGCTATGCTAGTCTCGAATGCATCGGCGTCGTGAGGCCTGTCTATGACTTCCCACTTGTTTTCACCGGCGCGTGAGCCTTCGCTGCCCGAAAAGACTACCGACAGCGATATCTCCGACAGCGATGAGCCGCCCTTGTCGGGTGCGTCGTCTGACGATGAGCATGCCGTCAGTATTGCCGCCGCGGCTATCGGTGCAGTCAGTATGTATATGTATTTTGCAAACCGTGTCATTGCTTTACCGTTGATTTATGTCCCGGATATGATGGGCTGTGTCACATGCCGGTGTCCTGAAGGACTATGCGCCATGAGTTTATTATTATGCCTGAAGTCATGTGCCAGTCGTTGTTTTCGTCAAGGAAGAAAGTCAAGTTGTACTCGTCCTGACGGTCAAGGTATTCCTGATCGTCCATGATGCGGTTGTACTCACCCTTGATCATGAGCACGAAGTCGGTCAGCGGTATCTGTATTATGGGGTGTCCTGCGCCGCGGCGGGTCACGGTTAGCGTGGCCGGGGTGCCGGTCGTCAGCCGCGCCGTGGTCATCTCGGCGAGCAGTGCGCTCACCGAAGTTATGGCCCTGCCTTCGCTATCGGGCATCTGTGCCGTGCCAGAGGTCTTGGCCCATGACTTGTAGGTGACAGTCTCGTCGGCCATAAGTCTGTTGTTATGGTCCATGAGTCCGTTGGCCGAGGTGATGCTGAAGTCAAAGAGGTCTTTGTCGAGCGGCGAGCCGTCGATGTGCTGGAGCACAACGCGCACCACATTGGTGTTCTTGGTGAGGTCGACGGTTACTTCATGGGTGCCGTAGGAGTCGGCGAGAACCACTCCCTGCTTCGCGCCGTGGTAAAGACCGTGGAGGTCGGTGTCGGTGTAGGCGTTGCCCGAGTCGGTCTTGCGCACAAGGCTGCACTCGAGGTCGCTCTTGCTTGCGGGAGTGTCGCCGCCGCGCAGGGTGAAACCCGATGCGCGTTCTTTTATGCCGTGGCACCAAGCCACCATGTCGTAGGTGCCCGGAGCCACGTCGACTGTCATGGCGTAGTCTTCGGCGCCTATGGCCGGTCCGCTCTCGGTGCCTGACCAGACGAGACTGCCCTGCTTGTCAAAGATATATAGCGATACGGCATTGACTTCGGCTTTGAAGGCATCGGCATATTTCATGTTGCGGTCGTAACGAAACCTGACCCGGTAAGTGACTGAACAGTCGCCCTCGTCGTCATATATGGCGTTGTCGCACGACGTAAGTGATGCGAATGCAAGTAATAATGCTCCTGCTGCGAGCAGCCGGCGGGTTATGCAAGAAATTCTCATAGCAAAATGATGATGATGAGTGAGGCCTCTATGTGTCCTTGACGGAGTGAGGCTCACGATATTTTATTTGCGGGTGAAAATCCGGAGACTCAAGAATGGAAGAACTGAATCCCCGGACTTTTCGCCTCGCATAAGGCGGTATGATGTGCGTTATTCGAGTTTAAGCGATTGACTGACTATGCGCCATTTGAGTATCTTTATGTTGGCTTTCATGTAAGTCGGGTCGCCTTTCGGACGGTCGGGGTCAATCGGTTCATCGGGGTTGTCGGGATCGTCCGGGTCGGTCGATACCGGTGTGCCGAGTCCCGATATGGAGCTGATGTTGATTTTGTAGTGGTGGTTGCGCACTACTCCGTACAGATACTCTTCGCCTGTGCCTGACAAGCCTGTGAAGCCCTGATGGCGTATGCTTGTGAAGTAATATGTCTTGCCTTTGTTCCAGAAACGTGGAGCAAAGTCGTTGAAGTTACTCTTGAGGCACGATTCTACCGCCGAGGCCACGGTCTTGTCAGTCACATCCTGCTTTAGCATCACCTTCACCGCGTAAGCCATGTCGTGTGCGCCGGTCTGTGGATTGACGTCTCCCGATTGTTTCAGCTTCATGTCGGCGGCCGTGAATTTGGGGCTGTCTTCTATATTTTTGACTGCGGCATTCACTTTGTCAGCGGCAAGTGTGAGGAAGTCATCCTTGGTATAATATACATCGCCGCATTTTATCAGGTCGAGAGGCTTGTCAGGATCTCCGTCTTCGCAAAGACGGGCCATAATCATGACCTTGGTGCTTTGTGTGCCTGCATCATCACGTATGGCATAGTCGTAGGTGTTGGGATTAATGTACTGCACCACGGGGCGATTGTCATGTATTTTGTACTTATCGGCTGTCAGTTGGGCCCACGTAAGATAATTCTGCTGCTTTTTGGTAGCGCCTTCTATGATGGTGTTGGCCCAATATGAGCGGTGGTTTTCGGGGTCGTTCCATTCAAAGTTTTTCCATCCTCCTTCGCCGTTGCCGTAACCGAAGTTGTCGAGATTGTCTATCTTTTTAACGAGATACGCGTTTTTACAGTCTACGTTTACAGCCATTGCGAGCAGTACGGGCTTGATTACGATCGGGGTCTTGGGCTGGCCGTCGGTGCCGGTGAGTATGAGTTTTGTCTTGTCGGTCTCGTCATTGGCGTTAAGTTCGAAGTTGTCTGTGTTTACAGAGTTTGTAAGTTCGATTTTGGCTACAGTGCGTTCTACGTACATGTCTACCGTTTTTGCTGTGGCGGGCGGGTTGCCGTCAACCTTTTCAGAGGCCTTGTAGATGTTTTCGTTTGTGATGGGAGTAGCGTTGACGAGTTGATTGCGTGCAGCGTCGGCGTAGTATGACGAGGTCGACATAACGAAGCGCTGCGCGTTGTTTTTGGCATTTGCAAGAGAGGCGTAGTCTTTGTAGAATTTATTTAGGTCAGCCATTGTCCTCACGTCGCCGTAGAGCTGGGCTATGCCTTCGGCCGACGGATTGAGCGCCACTACCACTTTCTTATAAATGAGTCCTTCTTTGAGATTGATTTCAACCGAGCCTACTTTGGTCACGGCCGGGTTTTCAGGATTCGAGCTGTTTTCTTTCCACTCTATGGCCGGGGTCGAGTAGTCGACCAGTTTGTCGGTATCATCGAAAAACATGAACAGTGCGTTGATGACTTTGCTCTCGGCATCGTCGCCGTCGGTGAAGTCCGAGGCCGCACGTCCGTTTTCTGCTCCTGATGCGAGTATGTTGACCGTCACGTAGTTGTCTGTGCCGTTGACGTCGGGCGTCTCCGGCTTAGGCTCGTCGTTTGATGAGCAGCTTGCCATCATGAGGACGGCAATGGCTCCGAAGAAATACTTAGTCTTTTTCATTGTGAAATGCAATTTTGAGATTGTGTTTTGAAAATACTTATGTTCTTTGATGCTCTGTAGTGCAATATGGTTTATGGTATGAGTTTCATGTCGCGCAGACTTTCAAGGGCTTTGGCGGCCTGTGGCAGTCCTGAGCCGGCTGCAGCATCCAGCAGTGTGGACGCCGTACGGTAGTCATCGCGCTTGGCGGCTATGATGCCCCGTATATAGTCGGCTTGGGGCGACTTGCCGGCTTTAAGCAGATATGCCTCGGCTTTGTCGAGGTCGCCATGTCTAAGGGCGTTGACGGCTGCATTGAGGTTGGCTGTTTCGTCGGTCGGAAACATCAGCACGGCTATGTCGAAGACTTCGTTGTACTCGGGGGTGCCCGGTTGGAGTGACTGTGCCACGAGGAAGAGTTCGCTCAGGCTGAGTTTCTGCGGTGCGGTGTGCATTACCTCTATTATTTCCGATACTTCTGTATAGGTTCGCACCGTGTATCGCACCGAGTAGTCGGAGTGGCGCAGTGACGGGTACACCTGCGAGAGCAGGAAGCGGTATTGGTCGGGATATGTCGATTTTAGTTTCCACTCGCGTGCGTCGGGAGCGAGAGTTTCGTTTGTGATCACAGCGAGTATGGCATCTTTATTTTCGATAGAACTGCCGCGTACATATTTTATAAGCCCGGCCCAGTCCTCGGCATCCCATGACGTCTTCATGAGGTCGGAGGGCAGTGTATACAGATTTTGTACGTAGCGGGCAAGTGTCTCCGTACGGCCTTTGGCGAGTTGCTCGTTTAGCTCGTATGGTCCCTCCGGCGAGGCGTATCCCTTTATGTTCAGTTCGACGATACGGGTGTCGGGGTCATTTTTGACTACGTCGATAGTGGCGCGTATTTTGGCTAATTCTTCAGGATTGCGTCGATAGTCGGGAAATATCTGTGTTTTGCTGACAGGGAAGTCTATATAGGCCGAGCCGTGTATTTCACGTATCTTGACTGCCTCGGCCACGGGAGTGATGTAGACATATTCGGGCTCAAACACTTTGGGAGTGTAGTCGAGAGTGGTGAGCATGTCGGCGCTTGTCATGAGTTTTGTACCTGCACAACCGCAAAGGTCCTCGCCTATCGACAGCTCGGCTGTCATCATCCAGTCTTCATACGGTATTATGGCGTGGTAGGGTATTACCGAAGTCTTGCCGCTGCGGTAAAGAGCGGCGGTCTTGTCTACGTCGTGTCGGCGGTTGCGTATGTAGCGGTTGCGTCCGGCTATTATGACGGAGGGCAGCGCTTGCGACATGTCGTTGTGCTTCAGTACGGGGGTGAGTGTCACCTCACGTTCGCTTTTTAGACGGAGGTCGGTGACGTCAATCGCCATATCTATTATCAATGAGCTTTCGGAGCGCTCTATGTTGAGATTGCTGACATTGGCGCTGCCGTCAAGTATGTCGATGTCGGCGGCTTGGCAGACTAAAGCGGCTAAAGCGGCTGTTCCGAGTAAAAGTAACTTTTTCATCGTCGGTAGTGATTGTAGTGGTTAAAACACATAAATGATGTTGACCGCGGCTTTGGTGGGGCCGAAGTAGTTGTGATGACGGTCGGTCTGTGTCTTTTTGCCGCATCCTGCACATTCATATACGTCAAACTTCGTATAAGCATAGCCTATGCCTATTTCGGCTTCGACATTCCAGTGCTTGCCCAGCATCCATGAGTAACCGTAAGCTATGCCCGCGCCTACAGCCCAACCTTGGTACCTTTGGTCGGTAAGGCCCGAGAAGTCGGTGCCGAGAAACTTTACGGAGTTGTGGATGTGGCCTACATTGTATTGCCCGCCGAGAGCATGTATTCCGAAAAAGTGGCCTCCCATTGCAGAACATAGCCAATAACGCAATTCGGGCTGCACAAGCCAGTGCTTCCAGCGGCGCGCATCGTCTAATGTCCATCCGTTGAAGTTGCCCGACAGGTCGATTGACCATCGTGGTGCTACGGCAATCTCTCCGCCTATGTTGACGGTGAGTGTGGCGTCATAAAGAAGATTGGTCTTCAGGGCCACATCTTGCGCGTCGCTTCTGAACGGCATTAACAGTATCAGAAGTATCACGGCAATAGTAAATTTTGTTTTCATCGTTATTAGTAGAATACTACGTTATAATACTATAATTACTTATGTTCATATATGTTCATACGGGTTGGCGGGTATTGCGCGCAACCTGATGTTTTACGGATGGATTAGGGCTTGTGGGAATACCGTTATTCCTCGGCACACCTCATTTAGTATATTCTCCCTTTTGAATCTCTGTACAAAAAATGCGGAGTCTCAAAGTCTAACGGTAAATACCACAAGCGTTTTGCGATGATTATTCGTTGCGAAATTATAAATATTATTTGACAGAATCAACAAAAATTAGCAAATAATATGTTAATTAACAAGTGTTAATGGAGGGGGGCAATTTCTTATATGTCAGAATTTTACGGAGTTTAGTGTTTGATGAATACTTTGTTTTTAACATTTCAAATGTTAAAACAGTTAATATGTGTAAATGGCAATAATTCTTGTTTTGTGCAGTTTTTTTCCGCGTAACGGAAAAATCTGTTGTCATAAAGCAGACATGTTTTTAGACTTGCCGTAAATACCGATGCCATTGCCGGCATGGTCATGGCTTGCCGGTATTTTTGCTGTTTTCATCTTTATTGTATATGAAATTTATTCCGCCGACCTGATTGTGACCGTATGACTGATTAATTTACGGGAAAATTTTTATCTTTGCGTCAATGAAATTGTTATATATTAGATAATAATTAATCGATTAAGATATGAGTATAAGGAATTTGGTTGCCGTAATGGTATGCGGCCTGACGATGGGGATTGTGTCGTCGTGTGGCGGAAACGACAATTTGCTCGATACGGTGCCTGCCGATGCTTCGGGTGTGGTGACAATCAACACCCGTGAGCTTATGAAGTCGTTGAACGGCCTCGGTTACGGCGGCCGGCTCACTGCCGACGAAACTCTTGATATGTTTCTGTCGCATGCTTCGGAGACGACGAAGGTGCAGTTGAAAACTCTTGTTACGTCCGATGCCGTGGACCGCGGCTTCATTGCCGGATACGCTGTCGGAGTATCCGGGACTTCTGTCGTCGATATGATGAAGCGCGGCAATTATGTGTATACCTTCACGATAGCCGACGAGAAGAAGCTTTTGGATCAGCTCGGGTGCTCGTCGGCAGACGCAGTGAAGGGTTACGATACTTACGCTCTTGACGGCGCTACTCTTTTCATCAGAAACCGTCAGGGCTGGATTATGGCCGGAAATCCGCAAGACAATGCAGGGCTTCTTGACGAGCAGTTGCAGCGGGCCGCCAACACATCGGTTTTGTCGCTTAAAGGTGTAGGGCGTTATCTTGATGAGAATGACGATATAATACGGGTGGCGGTAGCAACTGATCTGGCCGGTGACAAAGGATGGACATGTGCGTCGGTTGAAGTCGACGATAACGGACGTGCGCTTGATATTGAAGGCAAATATATCGATATAAATGGCAAGGAACCGGCAATGGACAAGTATCTGGAGCCTGTCGACCTTGATCTGATGGACTATACGATGCCCTCCGACGTGTTTGTGATGGCGGTGGGCCTGCGCCCCGACACCGACTGGGACGGACTTATGCAGTATGTGCAGGCGGTACAGCCGCTTGACTACAGGCAGAGGGCGATGATAGGCATGGTCGTGCCTTACCTGAAGCGTATCGACGGCACGCTGATGATAGCCGCCGGACCTACTCTTGACCAGCGTTTGACAAAAGCCGATTTCAGCAACGACATAAATTTTATCGTGGCCGTGCAGATGAAAAAGAGCGAGGTGGCAAAAACAATGCGCGACTTCGGTGATATGCTGTCGATGCTCGGTGCTCCTATGGTGAAGCGCGGCGAAGAGTATGTGATACAGGTGCCCGGCATGGCTCCTGTCATACTTAAAACCGTCGACGGCAACTGCATCGTGCTGACTAATCGTCCGTTGCAGCAACTCGGCAATGACGCGGCACGCAAGGCTATGAAAGGCAACGGATTCGCATTGTGGGCCAATATCCCCGACTCACTTGGCGAAGCCGTGTATGGAGGATACGGATTCAATCTTACGGCCGAACTAAATAAAGACTTTGAAGCCAAGTTCATGTTTAACGGTCAGGCTGCCCCTATAATGGAGCAGTTGGCATTGATTATGTCGCCTGACAATAGTACCGACCCGTCCTCGGTGTCCGATGATATGGGCTTTACGCCTGTAGATACCATAAGATGAAGCATATCGGGGATATAGTATTACACGGTGTGCTGCCGTCGGTTTTTGCCGGGATATCAGGCCGTGAGTCGCAGGTGTGGCTTAAGGAAGTGGTGTTTCGTCGGGGAGAGACATGCCTTGTCGAGGCGGAGTCGGGAGTCGGCAAATCATCGCTGTGCAGCTTTATTTACGGCTCGCGTCATGATTACCTCGGGAGCATAACGGTCGACGGCGAGGACATGCGGCGGTTTACTGTCGGGCGGTTGTGTGACATGCGTGTGCACAATGTGTCGCTTCTGCCGCAGGAGATGCGGCTGTTTCCGGAACTTACGGTGATGGAAAACATCGATATAAAAAATCGCCTTACCTCGTGGAAGACACGCAAGGACATCTTGTCGATGCTTGAGCGTATGGAGATTGCTGACAAAGCCGATGAACCGGTACGTCGGCTTTCCATAGGTCAGCAGCAGAGGGTGGCCGTGGTGAGGGCATTGTGTCAGCCGTTTGACTTTTTGCTCCTTGACGAGCCGGTAAGTCATCTCGACATGCGCAACAACTCTATCGTGGCTGACGTGATAGCAGGCGAGGCGGCAGTGCAGGGCGCCGGCATAATAGCTACCTCGGTAGGATACAATATAAATCTTGACTTTGACCGCACATTGAGGCTGTAGCGGTCGGTATGTAATGCATAATTCAGACGCTGATTGATGATTATGATGGGAAATGTCATATGGAGACTTCTCCGCCGCAACATAAGCATAGGGCAGCTTGCCGGCTATGCTCTGGCTAATTTTGCCGGACTCGCCATAGTGATTACCGCGCTGCAGTTTTATCGTGACATTAATACGGTTATGGGGCGCGACGACAGTTTTATGTCGCGTGACTATCTTGTGGTGTCACATAAGGTCACGGGCCTTGGCGGACTCGTAGGCAGCGGTGCGTCACGTGGATTTTCTTCCGATGAGGTGGCCGACATGGAGAGCCGGCCGTGGGTGCGTCGGGTGGGAGAGTTCACACCGGCCACTTTCAACGTATCGGCAGCGATAGATATGGGTGCCGGCAGCATGTCGACCGCGCTGTTTTTTGAAGCCATACCCGACGAGTTTCTTGATGTGCCTTCGCAGGACTGGACATTTGATCCGGAACATCCGGAGATACCTATAATATTAAATAAAGACTATCTGTCGCTTTACAATTTCGGATTTGCTTCCTCACGCGGACTTCCGCGCCTTAGCGAGGCCATGATGGGGCTGGTGCCGCTTCGGGTGTCGATAAGCGGTAACGGGCACCAGCAGTGGCTTCCGGCTCGCATTGTCGGTTTTTCGTCGCGTCTTAATACAATTGCGGTGCCTGAAGAGTTTATGCGCTGGGCCAACGGATTGTACGGCGATACAGCGCAGCCTGCTCCGTCTAGGCTCATCGTCGAGGTGAGCAGACCCGGCGATCCGGCGATAAAGGAGTATCTTGACGCTAACGGTTATGAAAGCGCCGATGATGGTGCCGACCGCGGTAAGGCCGCTTATTTTCTCGCCGTCGTCACGGCAGTGGTCATCGGTGTGGGAGCGGTCATAAGTCTGCTCGCCTTTTTCATACTTATGCTGAGCATATACCTGTTGTTGCAGAAGAACAGGGCGAAACTGCACGACCTCATGCAGCTGGGTTACTCTCCCGTCATGGTGTCGCGTTATTATTCGGTCATAGTCATGGCGGTAAATGCCGTGGTGCTTGTGGCGTCATTGGTTACCATGTTCTGTGTAAGAGCCATGTGGCGCGGACCGCTCGATGCTATCGGAGTGGCGCCCGTGTCGCCGTGGGTGTCGGTCATCGTGGGTGTGGCGGCTGTGTCTGTAGTGACTGTGATCAATATCGCCGCCATAAGGCGGAAAATGTCGGCTTATTTCCGGTCATAACATGCCCTTGGTGCTCGGCAGGGTGAAGTGGAGCGGATCGCGCTTGACTGCCTGCCGCAGAGCACGTGCGAAAGCCTTGAATATGCCCTCTATCTTGTGGTGCTCGTTTGTGCCCTCGGCCCGTATGAATAGATTTATCATGGCGTTGTCGCTCAATGACTTGAAAAAGTGTAAAAACATCTCCGTAGGCATGTCGCCGATGCGTTCGCGGTGAAACTCCGCATCCCATACGAGCCACGGACGTCCTCCGAAGTCGAGAGCCGCTGTACACAGACAGTCATCCATCGGCAGCACGAAGCCGTAGCGCTCTATGCCGCGCTTGTCGCCGAGAGCTTCGCGTAAGGCCTGTCCTAAAGCTATGCCGGTATCCTCTATTGTATGGTGCTCGTCTACATTAAGGTCCCCCGAGGTTTTAATCGACAGGTCTATGCCCGAGTGACGTGCTATCTGATCGAGCATGTGGTCAAAAAATCCGAGTCCGGTGCTGATGTCACTTTGTCCGCTTCCGTCGAGATTGACGGCTATGTCTATCCGGGTCTCGGCTGTGTGGCGTTTTACGGTGGCTTTGCGTGTGCATCCCTGAAGTATGGTTACAATCTTGTCCCATGACGGGGTTACGGCATCTACCGTATCATCAAGTCCGGCGGCTTTTATCTCGTCAAGCAGTCCGGCGGTCGGCTCGCGGAGCAGTATGGCTTTTGCGCCAAGGTTGCGGGCAAGTATGGCGTCGGTAATACGGTCGCCGATCACATAACTGCCTGCAAGGTCATGGTCACCCGCCGTGTATTTTCCTAAAAGTGCCGTGCCCGGCTTGCGTGTGGGCGAGTTTTCTTCAGGAAATGTGCGGTCGATGATTATGTCATCCCATTTCACGCCCTCGTTGCCAAATGTTTTCAGCATCTTGTTGTGTGCGGGCCAAAAGGTGTGCTCAGGAAAACTGTCGGTGCCCAGACCGTCCTGATTCGTTACCATGACAAGTTTATAAGGGAGTCGTGATGCTATGAAGTGCATGGCTCTCAGAGCACCGGGCATGAGTTCGAGTTTCTCGAGAGAATCTACCTGATAGTCGATTGGCGGCTCTGATATGAGAGTGCCGTCGCGGTCTATAAACAATACTCGTGATTTATGCTCCATGCCGTGATATTTTTTCTATTAACAATTCATTTTCGTCATCAGATCCTATGGTTATGCGCAGACAGTTGCCGCACAGATTGACGCGCGAGCGGTTTCGTACTATCACGCCGTCATCTTTCAGCCGCCGGTACATGGCATCAGCGTCGGTAAACTCGACGAGCAGGAAGTTTGCGTCGGACCGGTGTACTTTTACCACACATGCCAGCGACGCGAGTCGGTTTGCAAGCATGTCGCGTGCCGCTATAAGTTCGTTGACTACGTCTTTTATCCGGTCGATGCCGGCAAGTACACGAAGAGCCTCGTGCTGTGTCAGTATATTTATGTTGTAGGGATACTTGACTTTATTGAATATATTGATTATCTCGGGTGAGGCATATGCTATGCCGAGGCGCATGGCGGCCGAAGCCCATGACTTGGAGAATGTCTGCATGACGATCATGCGCGGCAGCTCGTCAAGAAGCGGCAGCATGGAGCCTTCCGGCGAAAAATCCACATAAGCTTCGTCAATGACGGTTATGCCGTGGAAGCGGTGCGCTATGTCATGCAGCTGTGCGCGTGGAAAGGCGTTGCCGGTCGGATTGTTGGGCGAGCATATCCATAGGACTTTGGTCTTGGCATCGGTGGCGGCGAGCAGACGTTCGACATCGAGGGTGTAGTCGGTGTTGAGAGGTACGGTACGGTACTCTATGTCGTTTATGTCAGCACATACTTTATACATGCCGTAAGTGGGGTCAATGGCTACTACATTGTCTGTGCCGGGGCGGCAGAACACTCTGTAGCATATATCGATACATTCGTCACTGCCTACGCCGAGAAAAATGTTGTCGGGACTTACTCTGCGCAGTGTGCCTATGCGTCGTTTGACTTCGAGCTGCAGAGGATCGGGATATCGGTTCAGTCCTTCGATGCGGCTGTTTTCGTTGGCGTCGAGCCATGCTCTGGCCTCGCCGCTGTACTCGTTTCGTGCACAGGTGTAAGGGGCGAGATTAAGTATGTTGGGTCTTACGAGTTCTTGCAGATTCATAATCGGTGTCATTTTTTAATTGCGTTTAACCGCAGGGTCATGGCGAGTTTATGTGCCATGAGGTCTTCGTTTTCGGCCATTATCTCCACTGTGCGTCCTATAGAGGCTATGCCTTGTGGTGTAAGTCGCTGAAATGTTATCTTTTTCATGAAACTGTCGATGTTCACACCGCTGTAGGCGCGTGCATATCCCGACGTAGGCAGAGTGTGGTTTGTGCCCGAGGCATAGTCTCCCGCACTTTCCGGCGACCATGGACCTATGAACACCGACCCGGCGTTGATGACTTTTTCAGCCAGTGCGTCGGCTTGTCGGTGGTTGATGATCAGGTGTTCGGGCGAGTACATATTGCTGAACGCCATAATCTCGTCAGTGTCATGGAGCAGTATCACGCGGCTATGTGTGAGCGACCGGTTCATCATGTCCTGACGCGGCAGTGTCGACATGAGCCTGTCTATTACCTCCGGCAGTATGTCGGCCAGTCGGGCGGAGTCGGTAAGAAGTAGCGACTGGCTGTCGGGACCATGCTCGGCCTGCGACAGAAAGTCGGCCGCCACAAATTCGGCATCGGCCGTGTCGTCGGCTATAACGAGCACTTCCGAAGGGCCGGCGGGCATGTCTATGGCTACATTACTGCGGCTTACCTGCTGCTTTGCCTCCATGACAAAGCGGTTGCCGGGGCCGAATATTTTGTCGACTTTCGGCACACTTCCGGTTCCTACCGACATTGCTGCTATGGCTTGGGCGCCGCCTGTCTTGAATATATGTTTTACTCCGGCCAGTCGGGCGGCATAAAGGATTGCCGGATGTACCGATCCGTCTTTGCCGGGAGGTGTGCACAGGATTATTTCCCGGCATCCGGCTATACGTGCCGGGATAGCGAGCATGAGCACTGTGGAGAACAGCGGCGAGTTGCCTCCGGGTATGTAAAGACCGACACGTTCTATAGGCACGGCACGCTGCAGGCATCTTACTCCCGGAGATGTCTCGACCTCAACGGGCGCCATCATCTGGGCTTTGTGAAATGCCTCAATGTTTTCGGCCGCCTGATTTATGGCGGTTTTGAGCTCGTCGCTTATGGCGGTTTCGGCGTGGTCAAGTTCTTCGGCGGTCACTTCAAGTGCAGAAAGTGAGGCGCCTGTGAATCGTTTTTCATAATCGATAAGGGCTTGGTCGCCGCGCTTTTCCACCTCGGCGATTATGTCGGTTACCGTAGCTGTCACCTCGGCCGCTTTATCGGCGAGAGCACGCCGGCACAGAGAGTCCCATGAGTCTTTTGCGGGATATTTTATAGTTTCCATGACTACAGTATCATCTTTTCTATGTCGAGAGCAAGTATACCTTCGGCGCCGGCGGCTTTGAGGCGTCCTACAATCTCCCAAAGTCGCTTTTCTTCAAGTACGGAGTGTACCGAGCACCAGTCGGCGTTGGCGAGGGGCAGTACCGTCGGACTCTTTATGCCGGGCAGTATCGACAGTACTTCGTCAAGTTTGTTTTTGGGCACATTCATAAGTATGTATTTTTTTCCGTCGGCGGCCTTTACCGCGTTGAAGCGGAATAGAAGCTCGTCAAGTGTGTCCTGCTTGGTCGCTGTAAGCGTGTTTCCCGCCGCTTTTATCAATACGGCTTCAGAGTCAAGCACATTCTCAACTTCGACAAGATTATTGCTCACAAGTGTGGATCCTGACGATACAATGTCAAATATGGCATCGGCAAGACCTATGCCCGGAGCTATCTCAACCGAGCCTGTTATGACATGGATATCGGCCTTTATGTTATTGTCCCGCAGAAATTTGTCGAGTATGCCGGGATAGGAGGTTGCTATCTTGCGTCCGTTGAACCATGACAGTCCGCTGTACTCGATATGCTGGGGTATGGCGAGCGATATATGGCAGCGGCTGAAGCCGAGACGTTTTACAATCTCCACTTCCTTATCCTTTTCAAGTACTTCATTCAGGCCCACTATGCCTATGTCGGCTGTGCCGTTGGCTACGGATTCAGGTATGTCGTCATCGCGGAGAAACAGAAGTTCTACCGGAAAATTGCGTGCCGGCACAAGAAGCGTGCGTTTTACTGCCGTGAGTCTGATGCCTGATTCTCCAAGTAGTTCCATCGTCTCGTCATAAAGTCGACCTTTGGACTGAACTGCAATTCTGAGTTTTGTTTCCATATGGTAGTTGTTTGTTTTTGATTGCAAAAATAAATTAAGCCGGTTTCCAATCAAGGAAGCCGGCTTCTTATCGGGTCAGACATCGCTGTATAAATGCCGCAAGCCTTCGCTTCCTCAGTGTTGGAGAAAGTGATGGTGGTGATGCTGATTTAGACGCGATGTCATCATATTGTCATTCTATTGTTGCATTTGGTTGCAAAAGTAACATTAAAAATCCTATAATCCTAACAAATTTCAATAAATATACTCTCGCTACCCGCGTTTTTTATAAGTACGAAGATTCAAAATCGAAGTGCAAAAACTTTGCTTAGATAAGCAGACCAACCTCACTCCTCTCGGAGGGGGATGCCCAAGCGGCGGGGGCGGCCGAGTCCGCCCCCAAGAGTGAATCGGTAGAAAAAA
>Ga0209694_1001219_pt1 | contig 30225 bp, 23 predicted proteins | sample GluameincwithD2O_FD_187499 | JGI IMG/M metagenome (GOLD analysis project Ga0209694, IMG submission 187499) | Mouse cecum microbial communities from Vienna, Austria - Glucosamine amended microcosms incubated with D2O (SPAdes) (version 2) | ecosystem: Host-associated > Mammals > Digestive system >... | reverse complement strand
GCTATGTGACCGAGGTGTAATGACGAGGTAACGAAAGAGGCTGCCATGAGGATAAGGTAACTTCATTTAGATATTAATTTCAAAATTTAACCATGAGGCGGTTTATAATAAATGTTTTGTCGCACCCGTTTTCACGGTCGCCTTTTGCCCTGAACCTCGGTCACATAGCTACAGCTATGCTCCCTCGATTCATGACAAAATCCGACTCATGTAAACGGGCTTTGGATTCACATTTGTTTTTAAACAACCTCTAAAGTCACAGCCATCGGCGAGAACGCGTTTGACGGCTGCGAGGTACTCGCGTCGGTAACAATACCGTCGAGTGTCACCTCGATAGGCAACTATGCGTTTGAATACTGTTATGAGCTGCGCAGTGTCGAGCTGCCCGACGTTGTCACCCGCATCGGAGACTACGCATTCTTTGAGACAGGACTTTACAGCATCTCACTGCCCAACCGCCTGAGCGAAATCGGCGAGGCTGCATTCGGCAAATGTTTCGACCTCGGAGTCGTCAAGTTCAACCAAGCGCTTAAAAGCATCGGCAACAAGGCTTTCCAGCTCTCAGGAATAAAAGAGGCCGTGCTCCCCGCAAGCCTGCTGTCTATCGGCGACGAAGCCTTCAGCGGATGCGAGAACCTCGGTTATGTCGTCATCGGCGACGGGGTGAAAACCATCGGCCAGCAAGCCTTCTACAACTGCAACCACATGCTCGAACTCTCCCTCGGATGGGATCTCGAAACAGTAGGCGACAAGGCTTTCCAAGGCTGCATCATGCTGTCACAGATTATAAAACTGCCCGACAACGTTAAATCAGTGGGCACATACTCCTTTGCCGACTGCACCCTGCTTAAAGGCATCCACATAGGCAAGTCGCTTGAAACAATCGGCCTCGTCGCGTTCTCCAACTGCCGCGACCTCCTCACCGTCACCGTCGATGAAGAGAACCCCAACTTTACCGCCGTCGACAACATCCTCTACACCAAAGATATGACAAGCGTTGAACTCTGCCCCACCGCCCGCGCCGACGCCTACGAGATGCCCGCGTCAGTAACCGGCGTGGCTCCCGGCGCGTTTTTTATGTGTGGCAGCGTTCCGTCGGTTACCCTTAGCGACAACGTTACCGAAATCGGCGACTGGGCATTTGCCATGTGCGAGACACTCCCCGAACTCAAACTCCCCGCATCACTTGTGCGCCTCGGAGACCACGCTTTTGACATGTGCACCTCAGTCAAGTCGGTATCGATTGGCGACAAGCTCGAATATGTCGGCAAATACGCTTTCAACGGCTTAGCACTCGTAGAAAACTTCGACATACCCTCTACTGTAAGCCACATAGGCGCTTCGGCTTTTGCCGGATGCATAGCAATGAAATCATTAGCAATTCCCGAAGGGGTTACCGCCGTGGAAGACGCAACTTTCCAGAACTGTACCGCCCTCCAGTCGATTACCATCCCCGAGTCAGTCACATCAATCGGCGACTTCGCTTTCCAGTTCTGCATGAAACTGCCTGAAATCAACCTCCCCGACGCGGTCACCACCATCGGCCAAAGCGCACTCTACGCCTGCGTGGGACTCAAAGAACTCACGCTCCCCTCAGAACTGACCTATATCGGCCCGTGGGGTATCGCCGGATGTCCCGAACTCAAAAAAATCACTTGTGGCGACAAGCTCCAGATGGTTGACTACCATGCGTTTGACTACCTGTCGTCACTCACCGAGATAAACCTTCCCAACTCGCTCGTCATCATTTCCAAAAACGCATTTGAAGGCTGCTCGAAACTGACCGAAATCAACCTCGGCACATCGCTCGAAACCATCGACGAGGGAGCGTTTATCAACTGCTCGGGACTCAAATCGCTCCACTTCCATGACGCGCTGACATTCATCGGAGCCGAGGCATTCAAGGGATGCCGCGCCATCACCGCCGTCACCAGCGATGCAGCAGTGCCCCCGGTGATTGACAACGACAACGCTTTTGTCGCAACCGTCTACAACAAGGCTCAGCTCGCCGTACCCGCCGAGTCACTCGATGCCTACAAGGAAGCCGAAAGCTGGAAAAAATTTGTCAATATAACCGCCCAGTCGTCGGCCATCGGCGAAATCGGCGCCGACATTGACGACAGCGATGCCGCGCCCGTCTACTACAACATGAACGGCATCCGCGTCGACAACCCCGCCCCCGGCCTCTACATCGTGAAACGCGGCACAAAGGTCAACAAAGAATACGTTACCCGCCCATAAACTACAAAACACACTATAAGCTACTGTAACTAAGCAGGGAGAGGCGCGGCATGACCGCGTCTCTCCCCGCTTATAACCGTCAGCATCCATTGCAGGCAAAACACCCTCTTTCACATTTCATGCAATCCACTTCGACACGGGCCGGCGAAAGTTCAGCAGGCAAAAACGACAAAAACGCTTAAACTATTTTGATTACTTGCGATTTTATTGTATCTTTGCGCGATTGAAACGTGGCTTTTGTCCCCTCGCCGACAACGGGCACATTTCCTGACCCCCGATACCAATCAGAAAAATAAACAAAACAACCACATAAACTTAGAATGGCAACATTAGAAAAAATCCGCAGCAAGTCAGTGCTCTTGCTCGTCATCATCGGTGCCGCCCTGCTGGCGTTTATCATCGGTGACTTCTTCACGTCGGGCCGCACGCTCTTCGGCACCGGCACGACTATCGCAAAGGTAGGTAATCAGAAAGTCGATGTTCAGGAGTTCCAGCGCCGCGTTCAGGAAGCCACGCAGCAGGCTCAGGCACAAGGCCGGAAAGTTGACGGTTCGGTGATCCAGCAGCAGGTCCTCAACAGCATGATTGCCGAAGCACTCTTTAATCAGGAAATCAAAGACCTCGGCATCGTTGTCACCGACGACGAGCTCACCCGCATGATGGTGGGCGAAAACTCTGCTTTCGTCGACCAGATGGTGCGCCAGCAGATGGGTGCAGAATCGGCACAGTCGCTCCACGACATGGCCTACAACCCCGGAAAATACGGCATCTCGCAGGAGCAGGCCGTGCAACTCCAGCAATACTGGGTAAGCCTCGAAAAACAGGTCGAGCAGATGCTTCTGCAGCAGAAGTTCCAGAACCTGTTCAACGGCACTATGGTGGCCAACGACCTCGACACCCGCGCCCTCTATGACGACAACGCCGCCACCGCCCACATCCTCTATGCTAAAAAAGACTTCGCCTCGCTCGAAGACGCTAAATACGAAGTGAGCGATGCCGAGCTCCGCGACGCTTACAACAAGGACCGCAACCGCTACAAGCTCGACGAAGACGTGCGTTCGGTAAGCTACATCGCCGTCGACATCGTGCCCTCTGCCGACGACATCCTCAAAGGCCAGCAGAAAGTCGAGGACGCAATCGCCGCCCTCAACGCCCAGCCTGAGACTCAGGGTCTTGCCGACATGCCCGACTTTGTCGTTGACCGCAAGAAATACACTCAGAAAAACATTGAGTCGCAACCCCGCCTCAAGGCGTTTGCCGACTCGGCATCAGTAGGCAAAGCCGCCCTCGTCAACAAGGTCGGCAACGACTACACTATCGCCAAGCTCCTCGGCCGCCCGAGCGAAATCGACGGCGCCACCATCGACTTCATGATGGTTCAGGGCGACCGCGCAAGCATCGACTCCCTCGTCACCGCCCTCAACGCCGGTGCCTCATTTGACTCCATCGCAGCCAACCCCCTCGTCGCTTCTTCACAGAAAGACATCGAGGTATCGCTCGTTGACCCCAACTATGCCACCGTCAAGGAGGTTATCGAAAACGCTCAGGTGGGTCAGTTCTTCACCCCCGACACAATGGCACAGAACGGCCGCATCTTCCGCGTCACCAAGCGCGACGATGCCGCCCCCGTCTATGACCTCGCCGTCGTGACATTCACCACCGAGCCTTCCAACGCTACCATCAACAACCTGCAGGCCAACCTTCAGAAATATGTAGCTGAAAACAAGACCTCGGCCGACTTTGCCAAGAACGCCACCGACGCGGGTTACTCCACATTCCCCGCCCAGATTTCAGCCTCGTCGCCCCAGCTCGGCGGCATGACCGACTCCCACTCGGCCGTCGCTTGGGCAATGGATGCCAAGAAAGGGGAAGTTTCACCCGTGTTTGGCGACATCACCTCGGGCAAATTCATAGCCGTGGCCCTCAACGACATCTATGACGACGGTTTCGTACCCGTGCGCGACACTCAGGTAGCCACTTCGCTCACCGCCCGCGTGCGCAACGACAAGAAGGCCGCCGACCTCATCGCCCAGTACAAAGGCAAGGCCAGCGACATCAACGGCTATGCCAAGCTGATGGATGCCCGCGTCGACACCACCACCGTCAACTTCGGCCAGTTCATGATTCCCGGCCTCGGCATGAACGAGAGCGAAATCATGGGCGTCGTTGCCAACGCCAAGGAAAACACCCTCCTCGGCCCCATCCAAGGCAACAACGGCGTGGTAGTTGTATATGTGACCGGCATCGACAAGGAAGGCCGTCCCTTCAACGCCGACGAGAGCGCAATCCGCTTCAACCAGCAGCGCGGCGCGGCCCGTCTCGGCAACAACATCAACAACATCCTCATCGGCAACAAGAAAGTAACTAACAACATGAACACCTTCTACAAGTAATTGTAGAGCGGTTTATGGTTTAGGTTATCCGTCTTCCGCAAGATCAAGACGGAGTGAATAAAAAGTGAAATTTAGGCTTCGGCCTGAAGGAAGACAATGGTTTACATCGAAAAAAAGGCATTATCTTCATCACCTTTCACCTTTCACCGTGACACTACCGCATTTCCTCTAACGCCATAACAATGCCGGCGGCCTCCCTTCCCGGGAAGCCGCCGGTTGCTTTCACCCTGCCGCCACGCCAGAGGCCGTCTTCCCGCGTTTTTTCGCAACTTCGCACCACGATGAGGCATCTCCTTCACATAATCACGCTGACGCTTGTGGCGGCCTTTATTTCGGCCGTCACGGGATGCTCGCGCGACAACCGCGCAATCGCCACCCTCGACCTTGCCGACAGCCTCCTCTCCACCAGCCCCGACTCCTCCCTCGCCCTCGTCACGTCAATCGACACCTCGGCCCTATCCTCCCCCGCCGCCCGCGCCCGCTGGGCCCTCTCCTACACTATCGCCCGCGATAAAAACTTCGTCGACGAGACCGACGACTCGCTCATATCGGTTGCCGCACGCTATTTCGCGCAGAAAAATGACACCCGCCGAGCCATGCTCGCCTATTATTACCTCTCACTCGTGCAGTTTAACGCCAGCAACTACACATCCTCGGCTGTCTCGGGACTCCGATCGCTGAATTATGGCGAGGAACTGCGCGATTCTTTCTGGCTCGGGCGCATCTGCGAACTGATGTCGCGCATCAACCACAACACCTACAACATGCCCGAAACCGAGCGATGGATTAACCGCGCCGTCGAGATGTTCAAAGCAGGCCGCGACACAAACTTCTACTTCGAGTCAAAAATTAACCAAGCCATCTGCTACACCAATCTTGACGACCACACCCGCGCAATCGCCATCTTGGACTCAATAAAACCGCTGCTGCCAACCATGACACAATATATGCAAGGAGCATGGCACGAATGTTATATCAGTCCCTATTTAAAGACGAAACAGTATGACTTAGCTTGGCAAAAAATCACTGACTGTGAGCAGTTTGGAGATATTATTGTAGAAAATAGCGAATTTTATTCTCAGAAAGCGGTATTAGCACTGGCATGGAGACAATATGATAATGCGTTGAAATACCTCAATGACGCAAAATCTTTATCATGCGATTCCACCACTGACATTCACTACATAACCGCCCTCGCTACCTATTATGATTCGATAAAAGAACCGACAAAACAGCTCATTCTAACCCAAACGCTGTTGAATCTGCAAAACGAAGGCGTTAGCGAAGCTATAAAACAGTCTGTTGCAATAGCTCAACGAAACTATTACCTTGATAAAACATTATTTCAACAATTAAAAATAAGAACCTCACGGTTCATCATACTATTACTCGGCTTAATTCTTGTCATACTAACTATCTGTGGAACATTCTTTTATAGACAACACATCAGGATTAAAAACGCCGAATTAGAGAAACGTCTCATTGAAATCAATACATTGAAACAAAACTTGTATGATAATAATGGACATTTTTGTGAGCTTTTTTCGGACATAAAGGAACGCGAACACGAAATATCACGTTTATCACTCGCACTTGATAGCAAGGCCAGTGAAACAGAAAAGCTGCAACTGTTAGTTAACGAGCTTTTTGCCTCACATTTCGAGACATTAAATAAATTAGGTAACGAATATTACGAATGCCTTGACGGTTCAAACCCACAAATATTTTATCGGAATCTTGAAAAAGAAATCAACAAACTACATAGACCGGATTTTATAGACAATCTTGAAAAGATTGTCAACGAATGTAGGAACGGAGTCATTGACCGTCTAAAATCTATTTCGTCTTTAACCCGAGATGAAATCACATTCCTTACCCTTACCTTTGCCGGACTTTCTCCAAGGGCGATATGCCTCATCCTTGACTATAAAGTAAAATCTATCTATACTCGACGCGCTCGTATTAAAGAAAAAATAGAAAAATCCAACAGCGAACACCGGGATTTTATTCTCCGGCTACTACGATAAACATTCATATTTTCATATAGTTACAGGTGAAGAATATTTTAAAATATTCTTCACCTGTAACTATATGAAAATCAGCAACTAACAAACAGCGCTGAAGAATATTATATCATCACAAATTTGCATTTATCTCATTTGCATATACTAATTTTGCATCCAAAAATTTAAAAACTTTTATCCTATGTACAAAACTATTATCACAACATTTCTATTAGTAAACCTGATTCCTCCTAATTATATTTGTGCAGGAGAATCCCAGTCAAAGGTTAATATAAAATTTAAATCACAAAACCCGCGCCACAATCGTGTTCCGTTCCAAAATCCCGTGGACGAGGACAGCAATATTGACGCATACGTTGACAACGGGAATCTCACCATTATCTTTGAGGAAAGCGAAGGTATGGCAACCCTTAAAATCGAAGATTTGACCGACGGCAGCATCTCGACAATGCAGTTCCACACCTCTGCACCCCTCGTCATCCCGATTGGAGACCCCTCCGCTCCCCTCGTCTTCACCATCACAACCGATGCCAGTAACGAATATCAGGCTTGGCTGTAATAACAGAAACAGAATCAAAATGAAACATTTCCTTATTAGAATAACAAGTGTTATTCTGTACTTTATTTGTTTCGGTTGCAGTAATCACAATGTTTCACCAAAAGATTTTACTGAAATATCGTATATTATATCATTCACAGGAGACACAAATGATTTTATCGGACGTATTAGCGCAAACACTATATCTATGAATTCTTTTCTTGAATCTGAATCTTTTCAAGACAAAGGAAATAACCAATTTTCCGATAATAAGTTTGACAAAGAATATGAACTCACATTAAAAACCCTAAATGAAAATGGAGATGATAATAAAGTTGTTAATTTCGCTATTACTGCATTGTGTATTAGTGATGGCCCGACAAAAAGACTTTATGGTAAAATAGTAAAGAAGAATAGGAGTAATATTCTTGGAATTGAAGAATTCCAAATAAATTCTATTCCCAAAAACGAAACTCCATATCCAGATTACACAAAATATTCATTTTCAACCTCTTTTTAAATAAAAAAACGATGCATTTAAGAACAATAACCTTTCTGTGCCTTTGTATTACATTATTGACCGGATGTAATGAAATTTTAGAAAATGAATTCTCTATAATAAATGGATCGCGATCAGTGACAGAAGACTTTAAAGATGTATATGTGACTGGCTTTACAAGTTCTATAAACCAACAAAACACAAAACTCCTTTTTAACAAAGAATTAGCAAGTTTGACAGGTTTAGAAGCTGGGAACGTGTATATTACCCGTTATGAGAAATATCGTTATGTGGTGAAGATAGATAACGGATGGACCTTTTTTGAAGAAGAATTATATGACAAATGCGGCCTTCGAACCAGCCAAAGTTTTGAAGGGAGTCAGATACTATATGCCAATCGAGGATATAATATAATTTCAACTACCGCAAATCAAGTTGTCATTGAAACAAATCTAATACATGTCGTCTCAGATATGGCAGGACATGCTTTAAACATCTATTATCCATGCAAACCAGCAGAAATAGAATGGCACTATTACTTATTTAAAGAATAATTCAACGAATTACAAATTTTACAACAATGAAAAAACTATCAAATTTTTTATCCGTATTAGTTTTAATATTTACATGCGGATGCCAAAATTCCACATTGATTGAAGAACCCAACAATTTACATGCAGAAGATTTTAAGAACACAATAGAACCAAGTAGAGAAACGTTGGATTCTCTTGAGATGATTGCGCCACACGAAATTGACGAAATCAAGGACTTAGGTAGTGTAATTGAGATTGCTGATTCTCTATTTCATACAATCTTAAACAATGATTCATATGTATTTGAGCAAAATACACATATCGTATCGTCTCGTGCAAGTATGGAAAAATTTACAGTTTATGTCAGCAATCCACTTCCGTTAATGCCCGAAGATGAACAAAAAATGTTTTTCAAAGCGAAATTTGGTTCCGAAGTTGTTGACCTTATCAATCAACATTCTACTAAAGATTATAAGATATCTACCGGAACAACCTATTTGTGCCACTGGGATGTCATGATGCATTATGTCAATTTGAGTTCTAATCAAAACTTAGGAGTTACAAACTCTCCTAAATGCGCGCTCCATCCTGATACAAAATCATCCTACCTCAAACGCGGATATAAAACCGAAAAGAAACTTCAAAATGATGGAACATCAATAATGTATCTTTATTCATTTCAATTAGATATAATGCGCAAAGACACCAATAAACCAACAATTGTTTTGAGCAAAAAATATCCGAGACTTCTTGATAGTCCGTACAATGGATATGAATTTAACTATGGTATTTTGACAAGATAAAAATCACTAAGCATTTTTTATGGGATATAAATATTCATGAACAGTTTATATTCTTTGTAAAATGGTTTATTGAACCTTTCCCCGGCGCGAGACGCTGTCTTGTGCCGGGGTTATTTTATCGGAGCCTGCGATTATTTACATCTATCTTCAATATTTTTTTGCTATTTTTGCAAAAAGACAATGGCACATAATATGGCACAGGATAAAAATGTTACCGAACCGTGGTGGGACACGGCATTATGCGCGGCCCTTATCGCAATGGACATTATATGGCATATCCGGCCGGAGATGAAACCGGCATTTCTGCAGGCGACATGGTTTATAACAGCCGCTGTAATCGTCGTGGTCGGAATCTTCGTGTGGCTCACCGTGTCAAGCAGACATCGTTTCAAGTGGCGGTGGTGGTTGTTTGCCATAATAATCACCCTGTGGACGATTATCGGAGTTTCCTATCTGATTTCATGACAGACAAAAGATGACAGATAAAAAATAACAGACAGCGTTGATGCGGCTGTCTGTTATTTCTTATCTGCTACTTTTTATCTCTTTACATTTTGAACGGCTTGTCAGAGACATAGATTTTGAAGTCGCGGATGCTGCCGGGCGCGCCTGACTCCATGCGGGGAAGGTATTGCACGGCGGTGACGGTCTGCGGCTTACCAAGGTCGATGACCACGGCATGGGGGAACGGGATGCCCTTGACGGTGCTCCAGTAGGTCGACTCCTGAAGGTCAAAAATCTTGTCGGCCGAGCGGTTGGAACCTTTGACATTCTCCGAGTCGGCATAGACGACAGTCCACGGTTCGCGCGACAGTCTCTCGCCATTGCCGTCGAGAAGATAAAGCTCGGCAATGCAGGCGCGGTCATCGTCGGGGTTATTGCCGCTGAGGGCCTCGATGACGACATACTGTCCGCTGGCGGGAGCGTCAAACTTCACCTCCTGCCATCCGTTGCCGGGAGCGAATGATGATGTCAAGACCGGTTTTTCGCCCGTGAGGTCAAGGTTCTGCCCCTCCTCGCGGTGGATGAGCGGGCGCGGCACGAGGAGTTTGTCAAGCAACGGCTCGGTCAGGCCCTCACAGCGGGCCTCCTTGGGACCTACGATGTCGAAGACAAGTATCTCGTTTTCACCTTTCCTGAGCCAGCAGCCGGGGGTGTAGAGGGTCTGTTGCGGACCTATTTCCCAGATGCGTCCGAGCGGGTGGCCGTTGACATAGACAAGTCCCTTGCCCCATGTCTCGAAGTTGAGGAATGTATCGCTCGGCTTGCCCTTGACGGTGAATGTGCCGCGATATGCGCCGGGGATGCGCTGCCCGCGGTCATCGGTCAGCTTGTCGATGGGGCGGAAATTCATCGCGGTGTAGGTTTCGAGCTCGTCGGCGATGTTGTAGACGCTCCAGTTCTTGAGGTCGCAGACAAATGGGCGGCCGTCGATGTGGGTCGTCAGCGTGACATTGCCTGTGATGCCCTTGAAGTCCTTGATGGCGCGGCCGAAGTTGATGCGGCCCATCGCCTCGACGAGGATGTCGAGCACGGCACCCTTGCGGCAGGGGGGAAGCTTGATTTCTTTCTCGCCGTTGCGGCGGTCGAGCTTGCCGACAAGCACGCCGTCGACAAATATCTGAGCATAGTCGTGGGCCTCGTTGACAGTCAGCAGCGACGGGCGGTTCATCTCGGGGAGGGTCGTGCGGTAGAGTATCGAGCCGAATCCTTGGTCATATTCCTCCATTGTCCTGATGTCGGCATCGGTCTTGGGGGCGGGGAGGTTGTCAAAGAGGGGGGCCATCTCGGTCAGCTCAAAGCTCTTGACGGCTATCGGCTTGATGGTTTTGGGGACTGCGGCCTGTTTCTCGCCGTTCATATACTTGGCGAGTGTCTTGCGCAGCTCCCAGTACTTTGGGGTGGTCTGCCCGCTCTCGCTGATGGGCGCGTCATAGTCATAGGAGGTCACGTCGGGGGCGAAACCGGGGGAATTGGCGCCGGCCCAGTGGCCCCAGTTGGTACCGCCGTGGGTCATGTAGAGGCTGAACGAGATGCCTTTGGAAAGCATTTCGTCAATACCGGCAATCATGTCGGCGGCGGGGCGTGTCTCGTGGTTGGCGCCCCACTTGTCAAACCATCCGCTCCAGAACTCGCTGCACATCAGCGGCGCGTCGGGACGCTCTTTCTTGAGCGATTCAAACTGCTGGTCGACGTTGGCCCCTGTGCCGAAGTTCATCGTCCACACGAGGTCGTCGAGACCGTTGTTGAGGTAATTGGATGACCAGTCACACTGGAACAAGGCCACGTCGGGGTAGTTGCGGCGCACCATGTCGCGTATTGCCGAGACATAGGGCTTGTCGATGCCGTAGGAACCATACTCGTTCTCTACCTGTACCATGATGATGGGGCCGCCGTTGGCCACCGTAAGGTCGCGCACCTGATCGGCCACGGCGTTTTCAAATTTCTCGACCCTCTCCATGAAATAGGGGTCCCGCTCGCGCAGTTTTATATCTTTCTTTTTCAGCAGCCACCACGGCAGGCCGCCCATCTCCCACTCGGCGCAGACGTAGGGTCCGGGGCGCAGGATGACTTTCATGTCGTTGGCCTGACACAGTTTCACAAACTCGCGCAGGTCGTTGTTGCCGGTGAAGTCAAACCGGTCCGGTTGCCCTTCGTGGGCGTTCCAAAACACATAAAGACACACCGTGTTCATCCCCAGTGCCTTGGAGAGCTTGATGCGCTGGTCCCAGTAGGGGCGCGGGATGCGGGGGTAGTGCAACTCGGCTGCTTTTACCACAAATGGCTCGCCGTTAAGCATAAAGGCTCCTTTTCCGGCTTCAAATGTCGCAGGCTCGGCAGCGACGGCAGCAGTCTTGGCCTCGGCGGTCCATGCAGGGTTAAAGGCCGCGATTGCCAGTAGCAACGAAGATAATATGGGTTTCATAAATATTGGCTGAATGGTATTAGCTTTCAAAATATGACGCAAAGATAGCTAATTGTAGTCAGTCAATAGGTGTGAAATCGGTAAAACTTGAACTGTTTTAGGTCAGAAGTATTTTTAAGTCAGAAGTGTTTTTAAGTCAGAAGTCAGAGTGATGAGTTATGAGGTGTTTTTAAGTCAGAAGTCAGAGTGATGAGTGACGAGGTATTTTTAAGTCAGAAGTCAGAGTGATGAGTGACGAGGTATTTTTAAGTCAGAAGTCAGAGTGATGAGTGACGAGGTATTTTTAAGTCAGAAGTCAGAGTGATGAGTGACGAGGTGTAGCGGTCACAAGTGAACTTCATAACTCATCACTCTGACTTCTGACTTAAAAATACCTCATCACTCTGACTTCTGACTTAAAAAATACCTCTGACTTATATCAGTGTTCCATATCGAAACCACGGCGGCGGAGAGCGCTGAGCATACGGTATTTCATCGCCTCGCGGTAGTAGGAGATGATGTGGCCACACCAGTCGTTGGTCGTCTTGTCACCGGCGCGGGTGGTGTTGTAGCGGGTGATTTCGTCATCATAGGCTTCGAGGTCGGGGGTCATGTCGTCCTGACGGTACTCGTTGTGATGGATAACGAGCGACGCAGGCTGCTTGGGTTTCATGTCGGGCATTTCGCGGGGAACGCCGATGGCGAGACCGCACACCACAAACGTGTGCTGCGGCAGGTTTACAATCTGCGATACAGCCTCGGGGGCGACCGTGCGGGCATACCCTACGCAGCAAGTCCCCAGTCCGAGCGATTCGGCCATAGCCACGGCGCTCATCATGGCGAGGGTGGCATCCACGACCCCCACGATGATACCGTCGACCGTGTGGGTAAATTGCGGCATGTCAATCCCCTTTTTATCGGCCAGCACATCGATTTTGTGGTAGTCGGCAAGGAAAAGCAGGAAGTGGTTGCAAGTCTTTATCTGTTTCTGATTAGTCAGGGCATACAGTTTCTCCTTCACTTCTTGGTCGGAGATGTCAATGACCGAAAACTGTTGTCCGTTATAGCTTGTCGGGGTGTTGCGTATAGCCTCATATATAAGGTCCATGTCGGCATCCGACACGGTTTCGCGTTCATAACGGCGGATGCTGCGGCGCTGTAGGAGAGAGTCTTTAACACTTTTCATCGTTGCAAGGGGTTAAGGTAAAAGCATAGTTTTATCCTAAAACACCCGATACCGTGCAAAAGTTCACTTTAAGAGGGCGTAATTCATAATGCATAATTGGCTAACGCGCTGTGACGAGGCTGATTATGCATTATAAATTATGAAAAAAGCAATCTGACAAGATTGCGTCCATGAATAGCCGGGGGTTGCAGATGACCGCAACCCACGGTATAGAATGAATTCAAATTATAGAATCTGCAAAGATTCTTCATGATGCGTCGTAATTGATAAATCTTTACAGATTTTACTATTCGATGACTTGTTTCCGTGGGTTGCGGTTTCGCAACCCACGGTATAGAATGAATTCAAATTATAGAATCTGCAAAGATTCTTCATGATGCGACATAATTGATAAATCTTTACAGATTTTACTTATTCCATGACATGTTTCCGTGGGTTGCGAAACCGCAACCCACGGCTATTCAAAGAATAATCCTTACGGATTAAATATTACTCAGGGCAAAACACATGAATCAGGAGGGGGGAGTCAGCTGACCAAGGAAATATAAAAAAAGACACCCGACGATACAGCAAAATATACCCACGACTATGGCCTTCCGTGTAAGATGTCCCGTTCTTTTGGCAATCAAGAGAAGAAAAACAATCATTAGGCATAAGAAAATGTATGACAGCCTGTAAAGACCCAACGGAGGAAATGTCAAAAAATAATTAGAAGCGCACGCCCCCACTATATATATCCATGTAATAAAATCAATCTTCATAACCGACATCTAATTAAACCGTAAATATTTTAGTTTAAACACATTAAGGTTAAAATAAGTTTATCAACAATTTAGTAATAATATTATTTTGTGATGTCGTTAATGTAATAGAGGGTGTTGCAAAACAAGTCCCGCACCCAACTCGGGGTGCGGGACTTGTTTTGTATCGTTGCTTCTGAGACTACGAAACTGTCCTGAACAATTCTCAATTTTCAATTCTCAATTACCCAAGCATTGCCGCGACGCGGGCGAGAGAGGCGATGAAGTAGTCACACTCACTGCGGGTGTTGTAGGCTGCCATCGAGGCGCGCACGACTCCCTGCACCCCGAGCGCGTCCATCAGCGGCTGGGCGCAGTGATGGCCGGTGCGCACGGCTATACCGAGCTTGTCGAGCAGCATCCCGGCGTCATAGTGGTGGGCGCCCGCGAGATTGAACGAAATAATCGCACACTTCCCCGGCGCGGTGCCATAGATCTGTATCCCGGGAATCTCTTTCAGCATCCTCTCGGTGGTGTAGTCGAGAAGGTCGTGCTCGTGGAGGGCGATGTCGGCGATTCCGACACGTTCCATGAAGTCAATGGCCTTGTGCAGGGCGGCGATTCCGATAAAATCGGGCGTGCCGGCCTCAAACTTGTATGGCAACTCGGCAAATGTCGTGCCGGCAAACGATACCGACTCAATCATCTCGCCGCCACCCTGATAGGGGGGCATCTTTTCAAGTATCTCACGTCGGCCATACAGCACACCGACCCCGGCCGGGCCATACATCTTGTGGGCCGAGAAGGCATAGAAGTCAGCATCGAGGTCGGCGACATCGACCTTGAGATGGGGCACCGATTGCGCCCCGTCGACAACGACCGTTATGCCGTGGCTGTGGGCAATCCGGGCGATTTCCTTAATCGGGTTGACGGTTCCGAGCACGTTGGAGGCATGGCACACCGACACGAGGCGCGTCCGCCCGTTGATGAGGCCCTTGAACGCCTCCATGTCGAGACTACCGTCGGGCAGCATGGGGATGACGCGGATTTTGAACCCTATGCGGCTCTGCAACAGCTGCCACGGCACGATATTGGAGTGATGCTCCATAACCGAGAGGATGATTTCGTCCCCGTCGTGCAGAAACGCCCCGCCCCAGCTTGCAGCGACAAGGTTGAGGGCCTCGGTTGTGCCCCGGGTGAAAATAATCTCGTCGGTCGACGATGCGTTGACAAACTCCCTGACGCGCTTGCGGGCATTCTCCTGCAACTCGGTGGCCTCCATCGACAGGGTGTGCACCCCGCGGTGGACGTTGGCCTTGGTGTGGCAGTAGCCGCGCTCGATAGCGTCCACTACCGTGCGTGGTGTCTGCGAGGTGGCCGTGTTGTCGAGATAGACGAGCGGCCTGCCATATATTTTGCGCTCAAGAATCGGAAACTCGCGGCGCAGTTCTTCTACGTTATACATAAATACATAAGCTTATTTGAGCAGGAACTGCAACGGGCGGCAAACTCGCGCCGCCCAGTAGCGCTCCTCGTGGGACGCACCCTCATCGGTAAACGTTTCAAGGGTCTCGGGAGTTTTGTAACCGAGGGAATTTACCAGTTCTATCACCCGGTCGTTCCACGGCCCGTAGAGGCTGTCGATTGACTCGGTTCCGTGGTCGAGGTAGAGCTTGTGACGGCCGTCGCGCGGCAATTTTTCAGCCAGATAGGCTATCATTGCCTCGGGGAATGCGGGATTTCCGTCAAGCGTCCCCACCCAGTGGGTCGAGAGGCATCCCGCGCCGCCGAATGTGGCGGGATACTCGCTCATGGTGTAAATTGACATCAGTCCGCCCATGCTTGAGCCCATCACCGAGGTCGATTCCATGTCGGTGCGCACCGCATAGGTGCTGTCGACAAGCTCCTTGAGTGTCGTGGCGACAAACGAGGCATAAGCGTCGCCGCGCATCTTGATTTCAGGGAAAAAGGCGCGCAGAGAGTCGGCAAGGACACGGTTGTAGTCACACACTTTCTGCGGCATCAGGTCGCCGATGCGGGTGGAGTCTACACTGTGGACACCCACGATTACCGGGGCCTCGATAACCCCTTGGGCGACAAGGGCCGAAGTCACCGAGTCCATCTCCCATGACTGCTTGTTCCATGTGGTCGACGCGTCATAAAGATTCTGCCCGTCATGCATGTATATGACAGGGTAGCGGGTCGTGTCGGCGGCGTTGTACCCCTCGGGAGTCCACACATCCACCGTCACAGTGTCGCCGAGCTGCGGCGAGTAGACATACAGACGGTCGATATTGCCTGACGATGCCTTCTGGACGGCGGGACGTGAAAACGCCGCGGATGCCTCGACTGTCGGCCCGGCTTTTTTGTTACCGCAAGCGGTCAGTATAGTCAGCGCGGTGACAGCGAGATATATAATTTTCTTCATAAAGTCAGATTTCTTTACATGTGTTGCAGTCATTGCATCCCGATTGACCGCTGAAACGCTTGTCGACGAGCCGCAACAGCCGGTCGTGGAGTCCCGGGATGTGCACGGTGTCGATTACGTCGACCATAAACGCCTGCATCAGCATTGTGCGCGCCTCTTTCTCGGAGATGCCCCGGGTGCGCATGTAGAACAGCGCCTCGCTGTCGAGCTGGCCGGTGGTCGCGCCGTGTGAGCATTTCACCTCGTCGTTGTTGATGATGAGCTGCGGCTCGGCATGCATCCGCGCGCTGCCCGACGCAAGCAGGTTGCGGTTGCTCTGATAAGCCTCGGTGTAGGGCGCGCCGGGGGTGACGGATATAGTGCCGCCAAACGCCCCGGTTGACTCGTCGTCAAGCACATACTTGAACAGCTGGTTGCTGTGGCACTTGGGGGCGAAGTGGGTCACACTCGTGTTATTGTCGATGTGCATCTTGCGGTCACCGATGGCCATTCCGGCAATACGGGTCTCGCAGTGACTCTCCATAATGTTGACAATCATGTCGTTGCGGGTGTTTCCGCATGTCAGCGTGGTCGAGTTGAGCGTCAGCGACGACCCCCGTTTCTGCTCGGCCACGAGAGTGGAGTGGCGCGACGTGAGTGCCGAAGATTCCTCGATGTCACACATTTCAAACCGTGCCTCGTCTTCGAGGATAATGTGCACGACCTGTGACGACAGGAACCGCGTGGCATCCCCTTGGGTGTGGTCACACACGAGCAATCGCGCCGACGCGCGTCGGCCGACGGCTATGACCAGCCTTCTGACCGCCATGAGCGGCGAGGGCGACGAAAAAATATTGACGAGTTGCAGCGGCTTTTCAAGCTCCACCCCGTCGGGGATGTAGATAAACACCCCGTCTTGCAGCAGCAGCGAGTTCAGAGCCAGCGCGGCTGAATCAGAGATATTGCCCGGCATCGGAGCGTAGTATTTCCCGACAAGCTCGGGAAAACGCTCGGCGGCATCGCGCAACGACGTGAAAACCACCCCGTCTGGCAGTCCCGAGGCAAGTCTTCGCGAGGCCACGAAACGGTCGTTGACCACCACTCCGAGAAGCGTGGAAACCCCCGGCACGTCACACTTGAATGTGGCGGCCACATCGACAGGGATGTTCACCCGGGCGATATTCACCCCATAGTCGGGAGCAAACATCTCCTCTATCGAGGTTTTTTCATATCCCTTGTCACCTTTTTCCGGAAGCCGCGCTCCGTCGAGAACGTCAAGCGCGGCATCGCGCCACTCGTTGAGAAACGGCGCCGCGTTTTCCTCGACTACTTTGCGGTTCTCCCTGAAAAGGTCGATATATTGTTGTAAAGCGTTCATTGTCTTACTTTTGATTGCGTTGCAAGGTAAAAAATGAAAAGGGTGAGGCTGCTATCCTCACTTTTCACTCACTTCACTTTTCACTTTCCTTGATCCAGTCATATCCCTTTTCTTCCAGTTCCAGAGCGAGCTCGGGACCTCCGGTCTTGACGATGCGGCCCTTGTAGAGGATGTGCACGAAGTCAGGCTTGATATAGTCCAGAAGACGCTGGTAGTGGGTGATGACGATAGTGGCGTTATCGCTTGTTTTCAGCTTGTTGACACCTCCTGCCACGATGCGCAACGCGTCGATATCGAGGCCGCTGTCGGTTTCGTCGAGGATTGACAGTCGCGGCTCCAAGACAGCCATCTGGAAAATCTCGTTGCGCTTTTTCTCACCGCCCGAGAAACCCTCGTTGACCGATCGCGAGGCAAGCTTGTTGTCAAGCTCCACGATAGCGCGTTTCTGACGCATCAGCTTCAGGAAATCACCCGCGCCGAGCGGCGGCTCATTGAAATATTTGCGCTTGGCGTTGACCGCCGCGCGCATGAAATTCACCATTGAAACCCCGGGAATCTCGACAGGGTACTGGAACGACAGGAACAACCCCTCGTGGCTGCGGTCCTCGGGACTCAGTGAAAGGAGGTCGACACCGTGAAGGGTCGCCGTCCCCTCGCTGACATGAAAAGCGGGATTTCCGGCAAGGACCTCTGACAGGGTGCTTTTGCCCGAGCCGTTAGGCCCCATTATCGCATGCACCTCGCCCGGGCGCACTTCAAGATTTATTCCTCTCAATATCTCCTTGCCCTCGATTCCGGCATGGAGGTTCTTTACGTCAAGCAGTAATTCACTCATGGTGATGTCGTTTGTTTTGTTTTAATCTGCGAAAGTACTATTTTTCTCCCAAAACGCCAAAACCGAAACTTGAAAAGGTTTTAAATCATGTATTTTATTGAGATTATTTTGTAAATTTGCAAATCTAAAGATTTCGAGGCATTATGCTTGGATTAACATTTGTTATGAAACACCCTCTAAGATATTTTACGATAACCCTGTCGTTGATTGTCGCTGTTGCGATGCAGGCCACGGAGGTGAATGTGTCGCCCGGCTTGCTGGAAAGAGCCGTGGGCGATGACCGTGACAACGTGACCACTCTCATTGTAACAGGTGCCGTCAACGCTGCCGACCTGCATTTTGTCTGCACGTCGCTGCCGTCATTGGAGACCCTTGACTTGTCGGGGGTGACCGTGGAGGCTTACAACGGGAAGACTCTCGTTGCCAACCGTGGAGACTTTCCCGCCTCTACCCTGCCCGCCTACATCCTCTCGGGACTGAAAGCCTCGACCGTAATCCTCCCCGGGAGCATCACGTCCATCGGCGAAGGAGCCATGATGGGCGCGGCGGTGCAAAGTCTGGAAATACCCGCCGCGGTAAGATCAATCGGCGACAATGCCTTCTGCGGCTGCGACGGACTGACATCGGTCACCATACCCGCGACAGTGGAAGATGTGGGCCGCGGAGTGTTTTCCTCCTGCCGCAACCTTAAAACAGTCAGCTACGGCCTCCACGACATCCCCGCCTCGGCTTTTGCCGGCTGCACGTCGCTTGTCTCGGTCGAGACACCGTCGGGCCTCCGCTCGATATGCCGCGAGGCGTTCCGCCAGTGCGTGTCGCTTGCCGGTTTTGACTACGGCACTTCGCTTGTGACGGTGGGCGACTTCGCTTTCAGCCATTCGGGACTGGAAGAGGCTGTAATGTCGTCATGTTCCGGTTTGTCCCATATAGGAAAGCAGGCTTTCGGCAACTGCGACCGCCTGACTTCCGTATCTCTGCCCGACGGGGTGACAACCCTTGGCGCAGGGGCATTCCTTGACGACACGGCGCTGGAATCGGTCAATTTCCCGGCCGCAACCCGCACAGTCGAGCCATATACGTTCAAGGGAGCTGCTGCGGTTAATGATGCGTCCCGCCTGTTGAGTGGCGATGTCGACAGCATAGGCGCGTTTGCCTTCGCCGGAATGGACAAGGTCGGCGAGGTGGTTCTCCCCTCGCGGCTTGCCGATATCGGCGACAACGCTTTTGAAGGATGGCTGTCGCTAAACACCATCCGTGCCGAAGAAATCGAAGGAGTCCCCTCACTGGGTAACGACGTGTGGGCCGGAGTTTATGCCCCGGGGGTGTTTCTTTATGTGCCTGACGACCTCAAAGGCGAGTTCATGTCCGCCCCGCAATGGAAAGAGTTCAACATCACCCAGTCGGGTACCATCGACATGACTCGGGAACTCGGCGGCATGCCGTCAACGGCGGTATCAGTGGCGTGGGACGGCCCGACACTCACCATCACGTCTGATTCCAAGCCGATTGAAACCGTTAAGCTTTACGACATCGCGGGCCGCTTGCTGCATTCCTGTGACAATATTGCCTCCTCGACCTTCACGATAGATACCGGCGGTTTCACAACCGATTTTTATATAATCCATGTAACCACTCCCCCGGCAGCGGTCTCGTTCAAGACAGCGCGCCGGTGAAAATATTTTCTGATGGGAAAAAACAAACTGAAAAAATTTGCTGAAATGGAAACGCTTGACTGCGTATTCCAGTATCCTTTTGCAGTGTTGAAAGAGCAGGGCGGATGCCCCTTGCGCGGACACTGGAACCGGGATTATTTCCACAATGACAACCCGATTGTGGTCGAGCTTGGCTGCGGCAAGGGTGAATATGCGGTCGGACTGGCCTCTACCACTCCCGACAAAAACTTTATCGGCATCGATATCAAAGGGGCCCGCATGTGGACCGGGGCGAAGCGAGTGCGTGACCTCAATCTGGGAAACTGCGCCTTTCTCCGCACCGGTATCGAGCTTTTAGAATCGTTTTTCGCCCCGGGAGAGGTGGCGGAAATATGGATAACCTTCCCCGACCCGCAGATGAAGAAAGTCAACAAGAGGCTCACCGGCACGCGCTTCATGGAGCTTTACCGCAAGGTTCTCGTCCCCGGCGGACTGGTGCACCTGAAGACCGACAGCCCGTTTCTCTACACCTACACCCGCGAGATGCTGCGCCACAACGGCATCACCCCCGCGATGGACACTGCCGACCTCTACGGCGGACCTTTGGCGACTGTCGTGCCGCCGATCAAGACGTTCTATGAACAGCAGTGGCTTGACCGCGGACTTTCAATCAAATTTCTCTCGTGGTCGCTGAACCCCGAGCCTCCCCTCACCGAACCCGACATCGAGATTGAGCCTGACACCTACCGAAGTTTCGGCCGAGGTGAACTTCAAGGCTTCTGAATTTGTTATATAAACCGACATCACGTTCACGACTATTTTCAACTATTTATGGAGACATTGTATCCCGCCCTTATACTTGACGCGCTGAAAAACGTGCGTTATCCCGGCACGGGCAAAAACCTTGTCGATGCAGGCATGATTGAAGACGACATCCGCATCGACGGCAGCAGCGTGTCTTTTTCCATTATTTTTGACAAATCCACCGACCCGTTCATCAAGTCGGTACTCAAAGCGGCCGAGACAGCCATTCACACCTATATCTCGCCCGAAGTCGAGGTAACCGTGGCCTCCAAGGCACGCCACACCGCGCCTGTCAAGCAGGAGGTGCCGGTGCTGCCCGGCGTGAAAAACATCATCGGCATAGCCTCGGGAAAAGGCGGCGTGGGAAAGTCAACCGTCGCTTCCAACCTCGCCGTGGCGCTTGCCCGCGAGGGTTATAAAGTCGGACTGCTTGACGCCGATATTTTCGGCCCGTCGGTCCCCAAGATGTTTGGCATCGAGGACGCTCCTGTCTACGTTCACAATGTCGACGGCCGCGACCTCATCATCCCCATCGAGCGTTACGGGGTGAAACTTCTTTCCATCGGCCTCGTGGTCGACCGCGACAAAGCGGTACTGTGGCGCGGCAGCATGGCCTCCAACGCGCTGAAACAGCTCATCACCGATGCTGACTGGGGCGAACTCGACTATTTCCTGATCGACATGCCTCCCGGAACGAGCGACATTCACCTGACACTCGTCCAGACCCTCGCCATGACCGGGGCCGTCATCGTCACAACCCCGCAGGAGGTCGCCCTTGCCGACGCGCGCAAGGGTATCGCGATGTTTATGGTCGACAGCATCAATGTCCCCGTGCTCGGACTTGTGGAGAACATGGCATGGTTTACCCCCGCCGAGCATCCCGCCGAGCGTTACTTCATCTTTGGACACGAGGGAGGCGTAAGACTCGCCAAGGAGCTTGGCATAAAGCTCCTTGCCCAGATTCCGCTTGTAGCGTCAATCGCCGATGCCGGCGACTCGGGCGCACCCATCGCCACCGAGGACTCCATCGCCGGACACGCGTTCATCCACCTTGCCCACGAAGTGGTCGATGTCGTCGACCGCCGCAACCGCGAACTCCCTCCGACAACTACGGTCAAAATGAAAAACTAAGAGGTTGTTTAATAACAAATGTGAACCCAAAGTGGTAGCATCTTTCAGTTAACTCGTTATTACACAGAGGGAGCATAGCTGTGGCTATGTGACCGAGGTGTAATGACGAGGTAACGAAAGAGGCTGCCATGTGAATGATGTAATTTCATTTAGATATTAATTTCAAAATTTAACCATGAGGCGGTTTATTATAAATGTTTTGTCGCACCCGTTTACGCGAGTCGGATTTTGACTTGAATCTCGGTCACATAGCTACAGCTATGTGACCGAGATTCAAGTCAAAATCCGACTCGCGTAAACGGGCTTTGGATTCACATTTGTTTTTAAACAACCTCTAAAGATTGAATGGTTCAGGCTTAACAAAGTATTATCATCACGTTTCACCCCCATTCGTTTAAACTTAAACTGTTTATGACGCTATATCGCTTTTTCTCTCTTTTCCTCGCGGCAGCCGCTTTTTCAGTGTCAGCCGAGGTTCCTACCGCCTACTACAGCCGTCTTGACGGAAAATCGGGCGAAGAACTCAAAACCACAGCATTCCAAATTATAAACCCCCACTCCACCATCTCCTCCTACTCGGATCTCCCCCAATATTTTATGCGCACCGACCTGTATCCCGAGACGATGCAATGGTGGGACATGTACAGCGACATCCCGCTCTACGCGCCGTCGTTCAAGGGACTCAACCGTGAGCACGCGTTCCCCAAGAGCTGGTGGGGCGGCTCGACCGACACTCCGGCCTACATCGACCTCAACCACCTCTACCCTTCCGAGGCCCGCGCCAATCAGGCCAAAAGCAACTATCCGCTCGGAGTGGTGCAGACGGCAAAATTTGACAACGGCATCACGACGGTGGGATATGCCGTCAGCGGACAAGGAGGCGGAGCGGCACAGGTTTTCGAGCCTGACGACGAGTACAAGGGCGACTTTGCACGCACCTACTTCTACATGGTGACATGTTACCAGAACCTCACATGGAAATATACCTACATGGTGCAGAACAACACCTACCCGACCCTCAACGCGTGGGCGCTCGACCTGTTGCTCAAGTGGCACCGCGAGGATCCTGTGAGCCAGAAAGAGATTGAGCGTAACGAGACTATCTACGGGATTCAGAACAACCGCAACCCGTTTATCGATTTTCCTGACCTTGCCGAGTATATATGGGGCGACAAGGTAGGCGAACCGTTCAAGGTGACAGGTTCTTCGGAGCCGGTCGGCGACCCTGTGATGATTACCCCCACCAACGGGATGTCACTCGACTTCCCCGACGTGGCTGTGGGTGGCGAGTCGACCGCAAAACTCTTTTTCCACACTCAGAATTTCACCAAGGACATCAGCGTGACCGTCAGCGGCACCAACCGCTCATTCTTCACCCCCGACGACCGCTCGATTTCCTGCAAGGTCACCAATACCGACAACGGTTACTGGCTGAACATCAAGTACAAGCCTACCACTACCGGCGAGCATGAAGGACGGCTCGTGGTCTATGACGGCAACATCACCGGCTCGTTCTGGGTCGACCTGCGCGGAAAGTGCTACGACGTGCCTGTCCTGACTGCTCCGACTGCCCTCCCCGCAAGCGACATCACCGAGACATCCTATCTTGCATCGTGGGAAGTACCCGAAGACGAGGTTGTCGACTACTTTGTAGTCACCCGCACCCGCTATGTCAGCGGCGCGGCGACCGTCGAGGAGCTGCTTGCCGAGGAAAACGTCCTTGAAATCGAGAACTTTGACAAGAGTGACCGCGAGAGCTACGCAGTCCAGAGTGTACGTCTCGGCTACCGCTCCCCCATGAGCAACATCGTCAATGTAGACCGCTCGGGTATCAACGACATTTCGGCCGACATGCCTCTCGCTGTCGAGAGCTATCCCGGCGTAGTGAGGTTTGTGTGCAGCGGCGACCACACGGGGGCACGTCTATATGACATCTCGGGACACCTCGTAATGACACTTCCCGTTATCACCCCCGGCATGGAAATCAGCCTCCCGGCAGGAGCCTATATCCTCGTGACAGACTCACATCCCGCTCCCGTCAAGCTGATTGCTTATTGAAGGTAAGTGAGTGTCAGAAATTATTTAAAGTATTGCAGAGAGTGATATGTAGAATGATTTTGGACTTGCGAAGAAGGCGCATAGCCGTAGCTCTGTAACTGATGAGCAAGACTGAAAGCGTCTTCATTGCACTCGCTTGAATCTATTAAATAATTTCTGACACTCACTTAACAAGTGATAAGCAATTATAAAAAGGCTGAATGTTATATAAACCGGCGAACTTGTCGCGTGTCGCAGGCATTATGATGTTGACAATAAGAATAAAAATCTAACCTATACTAATTCAATAGAGAATATGGAATTTCTGACAAATGAAAAACTGACCATAGTCGGTGCTGCCGGCATGATCGGATCCAACATGGCACAGACTGCGCTCATGATGCACCTGACACCCAACATCTGCCTCTACGACCCCTTCGCACCCGCGCTTGAAGGCGTAGCCGAGGAGCTGTTTCACTGCGGATTCGAGGGCGTGAACATCACCTATACGTCTGACATCAAGGAGGCGCTTACCGGTGCCAAATACATCGTTTCAAGCGGCGGTGCCGCCCGCAAGGCCGGCATGACCCGTGAAGACCTCCTCAAGGGCAACGCCCAGATTGCCGAACAATTTGGCAAGGATGTCAAGCAGTACTGCCCCGATGTCAAGCACATCGTCGTGATTTTCAACCCGGCCGACATTACCGGCCTCATCACCCTGCTTTACTCGGGCGTGAAACCTTCGTGCGTGACCACCCTCGCAGCCCTTGACTCGACACGTCTGCGCAGCGAGCTGGCCAAGTATTTCCACATCTCCCCCGACCTCGTTGTCAACTCCCGTACCTATGGCGGCCACGGCGAGCAGATGGCAGTGTTTGCATCGACTACAACCGTCGACGGCAAGCCCCTCGTTGACCTCATCGGCACCCCGAAACTCCCCTTGGAAGACTGGCTCGCAATCAAGCAGCGCGTCATTCAGGGCGGAAAGAACATCATCGACCTCCGCGGCCGCTCGTCGTTTCAGTCTCCTGCCTACATCTCCATCGAGATGATTGCAGCCGCTATGGGTGGCAGGCCTTTCCGCTGGCCGGCCGGAGCCTATGTCAACAACGACCGTTTCTCCCACATCATGATGGCGACCGAAACCTCCATCACCAAGGACGGTGTTGTGTGCAAGCCCATTAAGGGAACTCCCGAGGAGGAAAAAGAGCTCGAAAAGAGCTACGAACACCTCTGCAAGCTTCGTGACGAGGTTATCGAGATGGGAGTCATGCCCCCCATTGCCGACTGGCACCGTCTCAACCCCTACATGGACGAAAAGACAGATAAAAAATAAAAAATAACAAATAACAGATAACAGATAGCAGATAACAGATAACAGATAACAGATAACAGATAACAAATAAAAAATAAAAAATAACAGATAGCAGCCTTGCAACATTGCTCTGCTATCTGTTATTTTTTATTTTTTATTTTTTATCTGTTATTCGTTTTCATCTCGGGCCGCCGCCACCGGGAGGAGGACCGCCGGGGCCGCCGTGACCGCCGCGCATCATGTTGCTGCCCTGAGGCTCGTTGCCCTTGCCGAAGGTGTTGAAACGATAGGAGAGGGTCACCATGAAGTAGCGGGTCAGCGAGTTATACTCGATATCGTCGATATAGTTGGCCGTGATGTTGCGGCGGATGTTGTTGCGCTGGTTAAGCAGGTCATAGACCTTTACAGCGAGCGTCAGAGCCTTGCTGCGGAGGAACTGCTGGGAGATTGTAGCGTTCCACATCCATGTGCGTGTATTGTAACCGGCGGCATAACCCTCGGTGGCCGAGTAGTTGATGTCAGTCTGGATGGTGAGGCCCCACGGCGTATAGTAGGTTCCGTCAAAGCGGCCGCCATAGTTGTGGACGGTCTGATTGGTTGTGGACTGGAGGCTGTTGCGTGTTGTCTGCAACGAATACATCGGCCGCAGCTCAAGCTCGAAATTGTCGGGACGGAAGGTGATGCCGGGACTCTCGCGCACCGAGAAGGAGAATGAGGTGTTGCGGAGGCCGTTGTTGAACCCGACATTGTGCTGGGCGTTGACAAAGACATGATTGGAGATGCTCCACGACTTGTTGCGCAGCGGCATTGAGAACATGTTCATCACGCGGCCGTTCCACACGCCGTTGACGTTGGCATACTCGGTCAGGCGCGTACCGTCGTCCCTCATCGTGGTCTTTGACACGATAGCGTTCTGTGTGAACTGGAAGTCGCCCATGAGCATGATTGAACGCTGCGACTCCATGTTGAAGTCCTGAAAACGTATCATCATGTTGTGGTTGAAACTCGGGTCGAGGTTGGGGTTACCCTGAATCTGATTGGTGGGGTTGGAGATGTCGAGAACCGGCTGCAACTGGGCCATCGTGGGTTGTGAAGACATGCCTCGGTAGTTGAGGTGAATCGAGCTACGCTTGGAGAATTTGTAGCGGTAGCGCAGGAAAGGGGAGTAGTTCCACACCCAGCGGTCGATATTCTTGTCGGCGTTGTCGAGGTAAATCGACTTGGACATCTGCGGCACGAGTGCCATACCTACTTCAAAATTGGCCTTGGAGCTGACTTTCTTGTATCCGAGGCGGATGTTCTGGTTGAAGTAGTTGTTGCGGTAGCGGTTGGAGTAGTCCAAATCAGGCTGCTCGCCCACCGGGGGGAAAATGTCGAGCTCATAATCGTCGGGGATGTTGTAGACGAGCTTGTCGGCATTGTTCCAGCGGTAGTTCATGCGGTAGCTGAATGTCAGGAAGTTGCCCTTGGCGACATCGCCGAGCGGCTCGGTCCATGTGAACTGTCCCATCACCTGATTGCTCCATGTGTGGTTGTCGGTGTACTGGTTGAGCAGCTCCGAGGTGTCCTCGGTGTTGTCGGGGTCTTCCTCAAGGATGTAGCGCACGAAGTCGTTTATAGACTTGGATGTCTCCGTCACGTTGGAGTAGCGGTATTGCCCCGAAATCGAGAATGAGCGGCCGCGGTGGCGCTTGAAATTGTGGGAGTAGATGAGTCGCGCGCCAAATTCATAGGAGTCGCCCTTGCTGTTGGCATCGGCGGTGTTGTCGCTGACCTTGTTCATAGCCGAGTTGAAATAGGATGTCAGCTCGGTGTCGTTTGACTTGTTGAAATTGGCCGAGAGATTGGGCCGGAATTCAAGGGTGTTGAACGAGTCGGGTTTCCACAGCACGCGGAAGTCGGCACGGAAGTTGTTGCCCCGGTCGCGGGTGCGCTTGTTGATTTTGGAGTAGGTCGAGTGGTCCTCAAAGAGGTATTCGCGCTCCTGACGGGTGACGGATGTCGCGTCGGTATTGCTCCACATGATGTCGCCGCCCACACGGATTATCTCGTCTTTCCCGACGTTGAAGTTCAGGCCGAGGGCGCGGGAGTCGGTTATGCCGTTGTTGCCGCCGAAACGACGGAAACGGTTGCCGTTACTGTCAGTAAAACCTATCTGGTTGATATTGTTGAAATTCCCGAGCAGTGTAATCTGATTTCCGTTCCAGAAACGGTTGACGTTGAACGACCCCATGTAGCGGTCATCGGTGCCATAGCCGCCCTCGGCGGTGCCAAACCATCCCTGATTCATATTTTTCTTGAAAGTGAGGTTGATGACAGTCTCGTCCTCGCCGTCGTCAACACCTGTCAGCCGCGCCATGTCGCTCTTGCGGTCGACCACCTGAAGTTTGTCGACCATGTTGGCCGGGAGGTTCTTGGACGCCACTTGCGGGTCGTCGCTGAAAAACTCCTTGCCGTCGATGAGAATCTTGGAGACAGTTTTGCCGTTGGCGGTAATCGCGCCGTCGGTGCCCACCTCGACACCCGGGAGGCGTTTCAGCAGGTCTTCGACCACGGCGTTAGGCTGCGTGTGGTAAGAGTCGGCGTTATATTCCACCGTGTCCTCCATTACCTTTATCGGGGTCTTGACAGCCACGACGCTGACCTCCTTGAGGACGTTGGTGGCCTCGTTCATCTCGATTGTGCCCACGTCGACACGCGAATTGCCCACCGTGACAGGTTGTTTAACCGACGTGTAACCGACATAGGATGTCTCAAGGATATACTTGCCGGCCGACACTCCTTGGAGCGTAAACTTACCGTCAATATTAGCGGTCGTACCGGCAACAAAAGCACTGTCGCGCTCCTTCAGGAGTCGCACAGCCGCCTCGATGAGCGGTTCGCCCGACTTGTCCTTGACATATCCGGTAATATTGACCGCGACCACCGAGGCCCCCGTCAACACCGCCATCGCAAGAAACAAGATTCTCAATGAAAATGACTTCATAACTCTAAAACGTGATTCTTTTACCTTATTTGTCTCTAAGTTTTATATGTGAAAAGTTGATACGCTAAATGTGACCGCAAAGTTAGACAAAGGTTTAAACTTAAAATAGCACAAACAGGTCTATAATCGACAGAATCGTGTTTTTGCGATATAATCGCGAAAGGTTTAAATTAATTTTAGAGCCGAATCACCCGCATCACGCGGGAATCACCGGAACCGCGTCACGGTCTCGCGCCGTCTTTACGGTCAAGCTGCCTCAGAGCCTCCTCGGCAGTGATGACATACGGGTTGCCGTCGGCATCGGCATACACCACCGACTCGCCCAGTTTCGCCTTGCGCTCAAGCATCAGCCTCTGAGCCTTCCTGATACCCTGCAAAATGCGTCTGCACATTATTTCTTCCTGTTCCGACATGATTCCAATATTAAATTAAGTTGTTCACGATTACGAATCTCTCCGTTTTCTACAATAGATACAATATCACTGGTATTGTCATATAAATACCACTTGTCAACAACATGGATAAATATATCAAAGAGATTCTGAATACCTCGCCAATAACGACGGTGTATCACTTCCTTGGGTATGTTATGGCCGCCCGACGCGACACGCATTGCCACACGTTGCTCTGCATGTTGAGGCGATGGGAGCCAAAAGAACAATAGCACAACTTCATACCCTTTTTCTTTTGCCCGACCCACAAGCTCCTTGTAACTGCGGGTAGCAAGAGTGGTTTCTATGGCAAATGTCACGCCCCGGGCCATGAGATATTCAATCCGCTGCAACATTATCTTTCCGGCCTCAATCGCAACTTCTTCGGGATTGAACGGCGACAAACCTTTTGCAATCTCATCGGCGTTGACAAACTCCCGACAATCAAGTATTTCAGGCAATACGGTCATGGAAGCGGTTGTCTTGCCCGCCCCGTTGCATCCTGCTATTATATAAAGTGTCGGTACCAATGCTTTTGTCATTTAGTTTTATACGTCAACACAAAGATAGACATTTTTATTTAAACTGCAATTAACCTTGTCCTTAGAGGGCGGTAAAGTAATAACGGTAGGAGACAACGACTTTATTTGAGTAGAGCGACTTGCAATGGGGCATAATGTCTTGTCGCGGCGACATCTTCACCAGTCCGAAATACCCGATGATGTCTATGGCCATGTTTCCATCGCTCAGCCCGACACCTATTCCGCAAGATGCGTTCACAGGTCGCCAGTCAATCGGCTCGGGGGTGCGTGTGGTCGAGGATGTTGAGAAATAACAGGCCACCTCGGCGGCCATGAGAGGGGAGAGGTGGAAACTGCCGGCGATACTGAACCGATGTCCCGCCGTCACGAGTCCTGACAGATTCCATCGTCTCAGAGCGGTTTTCCCTTCGGGCATCAGTCCGAGCTTTATATTGTCATAGCCAATCATCACTCCCGGCTCGACAAACCAGCCGGATTTCCACCCCACGTTGCAGACACCGCCTATTGCTCCGCCATAGGACAGGTTTATCTCCTGCCCGGTGTCAGTCGTAGTCCAGTCGCCCGGGATATTCACGTTGACCGCCCCGGCCACACCCCATTCGACATTAACGCCATTCCGGGTTTCCACATCAGTCACCTCCCCGCGACACAGACACGGGAACAGCAATACCATTAATAATAATATCCGTTTCATCATAAGGAGAGTTATATTATTGCAAATATAACGATTTTTATTTAAGAGGTTGTTTAATAACAAATGTTAATCCAAAGTGGTAGCATCTTTCAGTTAACTCGTTATTACACAGAGGGAGCATAGCTGTAGCTATGTGACCGAGGTGTAATGG
>Ga0209694_1001218_pt1 | contig 30228 bp, 31 predicted proteins | sample GluameincwithD2O_FD_187499 | JGI IMG/M metagenome (GOLD analysis project Ga0209694, IMG submission 187499) | Mouse cecum microbial communities from Vienna, Austria - Glucosamine amended microcosms incubated with D2O (SPAdes) (version 2) | ecosystem: Host-associated > Mammals > Digestive system >... | reverse complement strand
TTATAGAAGGATGGTATAACAGAAAAAGGATACATTCAGCGATAGGATATCAAATACCTTATGAAATAGAAAAAATGTCAGCGTAAAAATTCCACGCTTTTGTGTCCAAAAACTTGACATAGATTCAGCAAAAGCGATAAAACAAATGGTAAAAGAAATGATAAAGAACAATATGGATGAAGAACAAATAATTAAAATAACTAAAATAGACGAAAAAGAGTTACAAAAACTAAAAATGGCATAATAGATAATTCGAATTGATACTATAAATAAAATCGCAATTTTTAAATTGTATATTTGAAAATTGTGGTTTTATTATGTTTTTGAACAACAAATTGTAGCATTTTTAGCAAGTTTTTTATTTTACCATATTGACGTTTTACGACATCTACTATAAAATATAAATGTGAATAAAGAGACAAAAAATGTAAATACTATAAAAGATAACAAAGAGATACTTGTTGACGTAATTCATGTATAAAGTATAAGATATAAATGCAAAACAAAAGAAGGGAGTTTTAAAAAATGAGAAAACAAACAAATGAGAAAGGAATTACACTAATAGCGCTAGTAATAACAATTATAGTATTATTAATATTAGCACGGAGTAACAATAGCAACATTAACAGGAGACAATGGAATAATAGGAAAAGCAGGAGAAGCAAAAGAAGCAACTAACAAAGCAACAGCATTAGAAACAATAGAACTGGAAGCAATAGGCGCTTTAGATAGGGGCGGAGATATTGAAAAAGAACTATTAAAAACAAATTTAGAAACAAACCTAAAAGCTAAAACAGAAGACTATGGAGACAACTTAATTGTAGATTATGCAGGATATAAATTTTTAATAGAACAAGACGGAAATGTAATATTTTGGGACGGTGAAGCAACAGTAGCAAATGCACCAAAATTAACAAAGGGAATGATACCAGTAAAATACAACGTTACAAGTCAAAAATGGGTTATATGTTCACAAAATGATGAAGAATGGTACAGTTATACTCAAGAAGATAAAAAATGGGCAAATGTAATGTTATGTGACGGAAAATATAACGAAAGTACAGCAGTTGGAACAGAAGTAGCAGAAGAAGATTTAGGTAGTATGTTTGTATGGATACCAAGATTTAGCTATAAAATAACAAAAGGTTATCATCAAAATAGTGGAGAACTAAATGTACAATGGGTAAGTGGCAAAAGTTATTCATATGTAGATGAAACAGGAGAATTAAAAAAAGCTAAAAATGGAAATGATGAAGGAGTAATAACAACTTCAGGATATACAGATTATGTGGTACACCCAGCATTTACAGACGGAAGTAGTAACGAATACAGCAATGGAGAATGGAGACAAGAAATAACAGGAATTTGGGTTGCAAAATTCCAAGCTGGAATATACACAACAGATAAGGATACAAATAAAAGAGTAGCTGAAGTAAATAACTATTATTATCCAGTGTTTAAAGGAAGAAAATATGGATATAACTATGTAACAGTATCAGAAGCATATAAACTATCGTTAGGTTTAAGTAATAAAGAAAATCCATATGGATTAACAGCAACATCAAATAGCCATTTAATGAAAAATAGTGAATGGGGAGCAGCAGCATATTTATCAATTAGTCAATACGGATATTCAAATGGAAGTAGTAATAACGAAAAATACAAAAATAATTTAAGTATTGTAAGTTATAACAACATAGGAACAAGTCCAGTATCAAATCCAAATAATAGTGGATGGAAAATAATAGGAATAACAGGATATTCTGCAAGATCAGGAAAAGCAGCAGAAAATGTTATGACATTTACATCAACAACAGACTTTACAGATAGTGTAACAGGAACAAATGGAACATCATATGCATGGAATAATGTAGAAACAGGAAAAGATGTAGGAAATGGAACAAAATCAAGCACAACAGGAAATATATATGGAATATATGATATGGGTGGATGTTTAGCAGATTACCTTTCAGCGTATGTAAATGCAGAAGGGGTGTCATCTTTAGCAACACATGGTGGAGCATTTGCAAACGGAAAATCAACATATTTAGCAACAGCATATCCATATAATCCAACAACAACAGACTATAAAGATTTCAATTCAGCATATCCAGGATTTAGTAAAATATTTGGAGACGCAATTTATGAAGTTTCAAGTAATGTAGGAGGAGCTAATGCTTGGTTTGGGCAAATATTAGAAAACGATGCTGGCACAGGAGAAGTTTTCTTCCCGCGTGGTGGGCCTTGGAATGCTACGGGTGGTGTCGGGCTAGTGCGGCTTGTATGACGATGCTGGGCATGCAACTTCTAGTTATGGCTTTCGTAGCGTGCTCGTAGCCGAGTAGTTTGCAAATATGAGTAATAAATATAGAAAACACTTTCAAATTATGGAAGTGTTTTTTTAAAAAACAATAGACAAATTATTGATAGAAATATATAATTATAGTAAATTATGCAAAATAAAAAGGGGAAAATATGAAAAAAAGAAAAGAAATAGGAGAATGTTTAGAAGAACTATTAGTCAGATTAAGAAAAGAAAAAGGTTGGACCCATATGGAAGTTGCATCAAAACTAAAAAATAAAGCAATAACAGAAAAGGATATAAAAAAATGGGAAATAGGACTAAAATATCCTGACTTAGATATGATTTATGAACTATCAGAATTATATCAAGTTTCAAGTGCAGAAATAATACAAGCAAAAAATAACAGCTATGAAAAAGGGATGGCATCTATAAATATGTATACCATAAAATGGATTTGCTATATATTAAATGTATCAATATATGTTGGTGGAGTGCTTTTAGTAGCATTCTATGTACTAGCATTTGCCTTTGCTATATGGTTTTTAGTAACTATGGCAGGCCAAGTTGACAAAAATTTAGTATAAAAGATGTTATGGTAGGGGCTGTTTTTATTACAATTTCGTAAGCTATTGTAAGACAAATCGATGGCAAGTACTTTTAAATTTAATTATAATTAAATTAAAAGAAAGCCAAGGTGATAAAAATGAAAACAATAAAAAAAATAATTCTCACAATAATATTAGTATCAATAAGCATAGGACTATTAGTAGTAGGAAATGGCTATGACATGTACAAAGAAGCAATAGAGAAAGTACCATTAAAAGAAAAAATAGCAGTAATAAAAGAAAAAGACGAATATACAAAAATAGAAGAAGTACCACAAATATACCAAAAAGCAGTAATATCAGTAGAAGACCACAGATTTTATGACCATAAAGGAATAGATGTAATTGCAATAGGAAGAGCAGCAATTAACGATATAAGAGCAATGTCATTTGTAGAAGGCGGAAGTACAATAACACAGCAAATAGCAAAAAACATATATTTTACTCAAGAAAAGAAATTTACAAGAAAAATTGCAGAAGTGTTTATGGCTTTTGAAATAGAAAAAAATTATGATAAAGATGAAATTCTAGAAATATACTTTAATACAAGTTATTATGGAGATGGTTATACAACTGTGAAAGAAGCGTGTAAGGGATATTTTAATAAGAATTTAAATGAGATGACAGAGTATGAGGCTATATTGTTGGCTGGAATTCCAAATGCGCCTTCAGTGTATGCTCCTACTAAAAATCCAGGACTTGCAAGGCAAAGGCAAAAACAGGTGATGGAGAAAATGGTTAAGTATGGGTATTTGACAGAGAAAGAAGCAGAGAAGATAATTAATGAAAAATAAAATAATAGATAAAAAGCTGCAATTAAAAATATTGCAGTTTTTATATGTACAAAAAATAAAAGTTATGATAATATGGAGCAGAAAGATTACAAAAAGAAAAAAATGGACATAATTTAACTAAAAGAAGTCTAAGGAGGAAAAAGATGAGTGAAGAAAACAAAACAGTAGACAGTATGGAAAAACTAGAAGACTTGATTATTAGTGTAAAAAAAGCCCAAGAAAAATTTGCAACATACACACAAGAGCAAGTCGACAAAATCTTTTTAGCAGCAGCAATGGCTGCAAACCAAGCAAGAATACCACTTGCAAAAATGGCAGTAGAAGAAACAGGAATGGGACTAGTAGAAGATAAAATAATAAAAAACCACTATGCAGCAGAATATATTTACAACAAATATAAAGATGATAAAACATGTGGAGTAATAGAAGAAGACGAAGCATATGGAATTAAAAGAATAGCAGAGCCAATAGGACTAATTGCAGCAGTTATACCAACAACAAATCCGACATCAACAGCAATTTTTAAAACATTAATAGCTCTAAAAACAAGAAATGGAATAATAATAAGTCCACACCCAAGAGCAAAAAAATCAACAATAGAAGCAGCTAGAATAATATTAGAAGCAGCGGTTAAGGCAGGAGCACCAGAAGGAATAATTGGCTGGATAGATGTTCCATCATTAGAATTTACAAATACATTAATGAAGTCAGCAGATACAATTCTTGCAACAGGTGGACCAGGAATGGTAAAATCAGCATATTCAAGTGGAAAGCCAGCACTAGGAGTTGGAGCAGGAAATACACCTGCAATTATAGACGAATCAGCAGATATTCTTTTAGCTGTAAATTCTATAATTCATTCAAAAACATTTGATAACGGAATGATATGTGCATCAGAACAATCTGTAATAGTATTAGATAAAATTTATGATGAAGTAAAAGCAGAATTTGAAAGAAGAGGTTGCTATTTTTTAAATCAAGAAGAAACTGAAAAAGTTAGAAAGACAATAATTATAAATGGAGCATTAAATGCTAGAATAGTTGGGCAAACAGCACATACAATAGCTAATTTAGCAGGAATAGAAGTACCAAAAGAAACAAAAATATTAATAGGTGAAGTAGAAAGTGTTGAACTATCAGAAGAATTCGCACACGAAAAATTATCTCCAGTTTTAGCAATGTATAAAGCAGAAAGTTTCGAAAATGCGACAGAAAAAGCAATGCACTTAATAAATGACGGTGGACTAGGACACACATCATCACTTTATATAAATACAATTACAGAAAAAGAAAAAATCGAGGAATTTTATAAAAATATGAAAACGTGTAGAGTGCTAATAAATACACCTTCATCACATGGAGGAATAGGAGATTTATACAACTTCAAATTAGCACCATCACTAACACTTGGTTGTGGGTCTTGGGGAGGAAACTCAGTATCAGAAAACGTAGGAATAAAACATTTATTAAATATAAAAACAGTAGCTGAAAGGAGAGAAAATATGCTTTGGTTTAGAGCACCTGAAAAGGTATATATAAAAAGAGGTTGCTTGCCAGTAGCCTTAGAAGAGTTAAAAAATGTAATAGGAAAGAAAAAGGTATTTATAGTAACAGATACGTTTTTATTTGAAAATGGATATACAAAGCCAATAACAGATAAATTAGATGAAATGGGAATAATGCATACAACATTCTCAAATGTTGAGCCAGACCCAACACTTGCAAGTGCAAAACAAGGGGCAGAGGCTATGAATGACTTTAAACCAGACTGCATTATTGCAGTTGGTGGAGGCTCAGCAATGGACGCAGCAAAAATAATGTGGGTATTATACGAACATCCAGAGGTAGATTTCATGGATATGGCTATGAGATTTATGGATATCAGAAAAAGAGTTTATACATTCCCTAAAATGGGCGAAAAAGCATACTTTATAGCAATTCCTACATCAGCAGGAACAGGTTCAGAAGTAACACCATTTGCAGTAATAACAGACGAAAAAACAGGAACAAAATATCCATTAGCAGATTATGAATTAATGCCAAAAATGGCAATAGTAGATAGCAATATGATGATGGATGCACCAAAAGGACTAACATCAGCATCAGGAATAGATGCGGTAACACACAATTTAGAAGCATTAGCATCAATGATGGCAACAGAATATACAGACGGATTAGCAATAGAAAGTTTAAAAAATATATTCAAATATTTACCAAGAGCGTATGAAAATGGAGCAAATGACCCAGAAGCAAGAGAAAAAATGGCAAATGCAGCAACAATGGCAGGTATGGCCTTTGCAAATGCTTTCCTAGGAGTATGTCACTCAATGGCTCACAAATTAGGAGCATTCCACCACTTACCACACGGTGTGGCAAATGCAATAATGATAAACATTGTATTAAGGTTTAACAGCGCTGAAGTACCAACAAAAATGGGAACATTCCCACAATATGACCATCCAAAAACATTAGAAAAATATGCATATGTTTCAAGATGCCTAGGATTTGGCGGAGAAACAGACGAACAAAGCTTAGAAAATTTAATCAATGCAATAGAAGAATTAAAAGAAAAAATTGGAATTAAAAAGACAATTAAAGACTATGGGGTTGATGAAGCATATTTCTTAGAAAAGTTAGACGAAATGACAGAGCAAGCATTTGATGACCAATGTACAGGAGCTAACCCAAGATTACCACTTATGAGCGAAATCAAAGAAATGTATTTAGAAGCATATTATGGAGGTAAACAATAATGTATATAAATTTAGATAATCCAATAGTAGAAAGAAAAACGAAAACTGTATATAAAGACAATGACAAAACAATAAAATTATTTGTAGAAAATTACTCAAAAGCAAATATTTTAAATGAAGCTCTAAATCAAGCAAGAGTGGAAGAAGGCACAGAACTAGCTGTACCTAAATTAATAGAAGTCAGTAAAATAGACAATAGATGGGCATTAGTATCAGAACACATAGAAGGGAAACCACTTGATAAACTAATGGAAGAACACCCAGAAAAAGAAGACGAATATCTAAATAAATTTATAGATGTTCAATTAGAAGTGCTATCAAACAAAGTGCCTTTGTTAAACAGAATGAAAGAAAAATATAGAAGAAAAATAAACGAAACAGAAATAAATGAAAATACAAAATATGACCTATTACAAAGATTAGAAGGAATGAAAAGCGAACTAAACTTATGCCACGGTGACTTTAACCCAAGTAATGTTATTATAAAAGAAAATGGTACAGCATATGTAATAGACTGGGCACACGTAACTGTTGGAAATAGTGCAGCAGATGCCGCTAGAACGTATTTGATATTTTCACTAGAAGACAAAGAAACATTAGCCGAAAAATATTTAAACTTATTTTCTGAGAAAAGTGGAATTGAAAAATCAAATATTCAAAGGTGGATACCTATTGTTGCAGCTGCTCAACTTGCAGATGGCAATTGCGATAAAGAGCTGCTTAACAAATGGGTTGATGTTATAGAATATCAATAAATCTTTTTAGAACAGGGCAAAAAGGAGAGAAAATTTTGAAGAATATAAATATAACAAGAAAAATTACACAAGGAATGTATGTATTAACAACAAAAAATGGAGGATGCATAGTAGATGCAGTATCACAAATAAGTAGTAGTAATAATCCATTAATATCAGTTGCTGTGATGAAAAGAAATTACACAAATGAATTATTAAAGGTAAACGACAGATTTGCAATATCAGTATTAGGTAATGATGTAAATCCAGAAATAATAAAAACATTTGGATTTAATTCATCAAGAGATGTTAATAAATTTGATAAGACAGAAACAATTAAAATAGAAGATATAGATATTATAAAGAATTCATTAGGCTATATGATTTGTGAAATAGTCGATAAAATTGAAAATGACACTCACACATTATTTATAGGAAAGATAATAGAAGCGGATATTTTTGAAGATACAGAACCTATGAGTTATGGTTATTATCAAGAACATAAAGATGAATTGCTAAAAGTTACGACAGAAAAGGGAAAGACCGCTTGGATTTGTACAGTATGTGGGTATGTTTATTATGGCGAAGAATTACCCGAAGATTTTAAATGCCCTTTATGTGGAGTTGGAAGAGAATTCTTTAAGAAGAAAGAATAAATTAGCATTGGTAAATATTTTGATAATATTAGCGATAGTTTTGGCTGTGGCATTAATATTGTACAAAGCTATAAAAGGTAAGAAGTGTAGCAGTTGTCCATATTGTAAGTCTTGTGGGAAATAATAAATAAAAAATTCAAAAGAACTTTTTGGGACAGACCAAAAAAATTTATTGACAAAGTGAATAAAAAAGTAGTATAATAAATATATTAAGAACAGTAATCATCTGATTACTAATAGGGAGTTCTTACTAAAAAAGAACGAGTTGAAATTAGGTAAAGTTCAAGCCTTATAAATGAACTGATTTAAAATTAGGTAATGCTTAGCCTTAAAAGTAAGCAGTTTTAAAATAAAGGGGCACATTTGAAAAGATGTGCTCTTTTTGTACTTTTTAAAGAAAGAGGTAAACATGGAAGAATTATTATTTTATGTTGTTGATAGAAAATATATACAATATTTAAGTGAGTTCGAGAAACATATAAGCTACAATAAAGATGACATAGGGCATAGTAGACCATATTTAGGAATTGTGTTGAAAATAGAGGACTATGAATATTTTGTGCCTTTATATTCATATAAAGAACATTACAAAAGATACAAAAATAATCCTAGTTTTTTCTTTGTAAAAGATAGAAAAGATAGACCACTGGCAATTATCAAATTTTCAGCAATGATACCTGTACCTAAAACAATAAATGTAACAGAACTGTTAAGATATGAAGAGCAAGATAAAAAATATAAAGATTTAATATCAGCAGAATATAGATACATCAATTCAAACAAAAGCGAAATTTATAAAAGAGCAAATAAAATGTATGTAGCAGTTACACAATATAAAAACAGCTTTTTAAGAACTATCGCTTGTAATTTTAAGCTACTAGAAGAGAAAAGTATAGAGTACAAAGAAAATCACGATAAAAATTGAACAGGTTATTGCAAAATATGCAACAACTAAACAAAACATTATTTTTAAATGGACAAAAACTTAAATATGTATTACAATATTACTTGTAGAAAAATAAAAGGAGAAAGCAAAATGTTAAATCAATTCTCAAGAACAGAACTACTAATAGGAAAAGAAGGAATAGAAAAATTACAAAAAGCAAAAGTAGCAATATTTGGAATAGGAGGAGTAGGTTCATTTGTAGCAGAAGGACTAGCAAGAACAGGAGTAGAGCACTTGGTATTAATAGACAATGACCAGATAAGTATAACAAACTTAAACAGGCAAATAATAGCAACAACAAAAACAATAGGAAAAAACAAAGTAGACGTAATGAAAGAAAGAATACTAGAAATCAATCCAAATGCACAAGTAGAAACATATCAAGAATTCTATATGCCAAGTTCAGAAACCCAAATAATAACACAACACCTAACATATGTAGCAGACTGTGTAGACACAGTTACTGCAAAAATAGAAATTATTATGCAATGCAAAAACTTAGGAATTCCAGTAATATCATCAATGGGAACAGGAAATAAGCTAGACCCATTAAAATTTGAAATTACAGATATTTATAAGACAAGTGTATGTCCATTAGCAAAAGTTATGAGAAAAGAATTGAAAAAAAGAAATATAGAAAGCTTGAAAGTGTTATATTCAAAACAAGAACCAATAAAAATAACCAATAATACAGAATGTTTAGCAGAAACAAAGAAAGCACAAGTACCAGGAAGTATATCATTTGTACCATCTGTTGCAGGATTAATAATTGCAGGAGAAATTGTAAAAGATATTATAAAAGGTAATGAATAGGAGTGATAAAAAATGGAGTATAGATATAGACCAGAAGGGGTTTGTTCAGTTGAAATGATATTTGATATTGAAAACAATATTGTAAAAAAGTTAAAAATAGTAGGTGGATGCCCAGGAAATACAGTAGGAGTATCAAAATTAATAGAGAATAAAAGTATTGATGAAGTAATTAGTTTACTCAAAGATATACAATGTGGATATAAAGGGACTTCTTGCCCAGACCAAGTAGCAAGAGCATTAGAAAAGTATAAATTGCAAAAATTGAAATAAATAATTCAAGGGACGATTGAGCATAATAATGCAGGAATTATAAAATTGCCAGGTACAGAATTGAAGAATTCTATTACTGGAGAAACAATATATACACCGCCTCAAAACGAGCAAGAAATAAGAGAATATCTAAAAAATTTAGAAGATTTTATTAATAATAACGAAGATGGTATAGATCCATTAATAAAGGTTTGTTTAATCCATTATCAATTTGAAAGCATTCATCCTTTTTATGATGGAAATGGAAGGACTGGAAGAATACTTAATATTCTTTACCTTGTATTAAATAACTTAATAGATAGTCCAATTTTGTACTTAAGTAAATATATAAATAAAACTAAACAGGAATATTATAAGTTATTTAATGAAGTTAGAGATAATAATAATTTTGAGGATTGGATTTTATACATCCTAAAAGGCGTTGAAATTACTTCTAAAGAAACAATAGAATTAATCGAAAAAATTCAAACTGAAATTAAAAACTACAAAGAAGAATTTAGAAGTAAATTACCTAAAATTTATTCAAAAGAATTATTAGAAAGTTTATTTTATGAAGTATATACAAAGATATCATATATAGAAAAAACATGCGATGTGACAAGAATTACCGCAACTTCCTATTTAAATCAATTAGAAGAAATAGGACTTTTGGAGTCTGAAAAAATAGGTAGAGAAAAGATATATAAAAATGTTAGATTAATAAAATTGTTATCTAAAAATTAGTTTATATATTTAAATGTACGAAAAATATTGTCACTATCTAAAAAAGAGATAGAAAGGTGGAGAAAATAGAAATGGAAGAACAAATAAAAGTAAAATTATTAGTTGATTTAACAAGATATGCAGATGGATTAGTAGCAGGTTCACAAGGATATACAATAGGGAGTAAAGGAATGTGGAGTAGAGCAAGTGATAATTTTGTAACAGTGTGTTTTCCAAAGATAGCTACTTTAGATGTATTATGGAAATCATTAGAAATTATAGATGAAGAGTATTTAAAAAGAGCAGAAGAATCTGACAAAAAATGGAAGGAACAGTTAAAAACTGCCAGGTGTGTTGAATTGCATACTGGCCCTAGAGGAGGATTTCGTTCTTTGCAATTTGAATATCTGAGTAGTAATAAAATAATAAACCATTATTCAAATGGAATTAAAAGTGAAGCAGATGGTATAATGGAAATTTTTAAAGCGAACAATATTAAAATTAGAAAAGTAGTAGACAATTAGAACTAACTAAATAAAGTTTTTCTATAAAAATATTAAAATAGAAAAATGCCATATAATTATGAAAAATCAAAATTTTAAGGTGATATAAATATGTCAATGTGGAATCCATGGAGGGGCTGTAAAAAATGTAGTGATGGTTGTTTACATTGCTATATTCATAAAGGAGATTTCAAAAGAAAGGTTGATACAAATGAAGTAGTAAAAACAAAAGACTTTGAAAAGCCAATAGAAAAATTAAAAAATGGAAATTACAAAATGAAATCTGGAATTGTTTATTTATGTTTTTCTACTGACTTTTTAATCGAAGAAGCAGACAAGTGGAGAAATGAATGTTGGAAAATGATTAAAGAAAGACAGGACTGCACTTTTTTGTTTCTAACAAAAAGAATTGATAGATTTATGAAATGCATTCCAGATGACTGGGAAGATGGATACGATAATGTAGTTGTATGTTGTACTATTGAAAATCAAAAAAATGCAGATTATAAATTATCAATTTTTAAAGATTTGCCGATAAAACATAAATGTATAACAGCACAGCCATTATTAGAGAAAATAGACATTGAAAAATATCTTGATAATGTTGAATTAGTTGTAGTGGGTGGAGAATCTGACATAAACGCTAGGGCATTTAATTATGACTGGGCATTAGATATTAGAGAACAATGTATAAGAAAGAATGTTAATTTTGAGTTTAGACAATGTGGGACTTATACCATAAAAGATGGAAAACAATATAAAATACAGACAAAAGACTTGTGTAGACAAGCAAAATTAGCTAATATTGATTATAAAAAGTAATCGCTAAATTACAAATTATAGGGAGAAATAATAAAATGGAGAATTTGGGATTTTCAATGCTATGGTATTGGATAGCATATTTCATAGTTACAAGTATAGGAATATTGCATACAATTTTTAATATTGTAATATTACACATGAAATCAATGAAAGATAGTCCAGGTATGGGAGAAGGATATGAAAAAACAAAACCTTGGCATCCTTTATATAATATCATTATATTTCCTATATTTGCATATCTATATTTTAATGGATTGGAGACAATAACTTTATCAAATGTTATTGCTACATCAATTATTTGGGGAACAATAACAGTTATATTTGATGTAGTTCGGATGGGTACTAATCAAACATCCTTGGTCTTTATCATTTAAAGAGTTTTATATTGATTATCAACCTTGGATAACTTTAATATACATAACAATATATGCAAGTCCATTTATAACTTATGGAATTATGAGTTTATTATAATAAAATGTTTTGTGCAAAATGTAAAGTTTAGGTTGCATTTTGCATTTTTTCATAAAGTGCAACCGAAAGTTGATAGAATTTTAAGAAAAACTACACTACAATAAAAGATGAAGGAGGAGTAGTCTAATGAAATTTGGAGAAAATTTATATAATTTAAGAAAAGCAGCTAAAATGAGTCAAGAAAAGTTAGCTGAAAAAATGAATGTAACAAGGCAGAGTGTATCAAAATGGGAGAATGGAGAGAGTTATCCAGAAATGGAAAAAATAATGAAATTATGTGATGTGTTTCATTGCAAAATAAACGATTTGGTACACGAAAATATGGTAGATATAGATTCATTAGATGAAGATATAAAAATGAGTGTAGTTAAATTTAAAAAAGAAAAACAAAAAAAGATTAAAGGAATAAGTAAAGCAATTTATATACTTAGCAGAATTGGAAAGATTGTTACAACAATAGCAATTCCAATAATAGTATTTTTGCTAATAGTTACACCTATATTTATAAGCAATATAGAACTAAAAGATAACACTATTGTATTTAAAGGAGCAAGAATAGATGACAAAATAACCATAACAGAAGAAAAATCAAATGATGGTGTAACTTTACAACTAAAAGCAAATGGTATTTTAATTGCAGATGAAAAAAATCAAGATACAATTTTACAAATGAAAAATGTATTAGAAAACAATTCTAAAGGACAAATAATAGTTTTTCTAGAATTAGGATATGTATGTTTAATAATTTGCTTGGTATTATATAGAATGACATTAAGTAGGTTAGAAAAATTATTTATAAATATAAATGAAGGAGATACACCATTTACATTAGAGAATGTTAAATACATCAAAGAAATAGCAAAACTTATGATTATAGCTTTGATTTTACCTAGCTTTGGTGGAGTTGTATTTGAAAAAATACTAGCAACTGATTTAGGTGTGGATTTTGAACTATTTGATGTAATACAAATATTATTCTTATTTGGAATATCATATATCTTTGAATATGGATATGAATTACAACAAGATACAAAGGCCAAAATGTATGGGGAGGTGTCTGAAAATGAATAAAAATGGATTTATAAAAGAACTATCTAAACAAACTGGATATGATGAACAAAAATGTATTTTAATAAATAATGTTATAGAAAATTATTTTATATTTGGAAGAAAGAATAAAGATAAAATAATTCGAGATTTGCAAGTTAAAGCTAGTTTAAGCGAAGACGATAGTGAAAATGTATATGATATTTCAATGAAAATAATTACTAGAGAAATAAAAAATAAAATAAAGCATCCATTTAAAAGCCAAAATTAGTTATTTCGTAGAAATGGAGGAAGTATATTAGGAGCAGGAAGTGTTGTTACAAAAGATATACCATCAAATGTAGTTGCTTATCGGAAATCCTTGCAAAGTTATAAAGAAAATTTTGTAAAAGAAGTATCAACAAAGTTAAAAGTAGTCTACTGATAACCATTTTCTTTTGCGTTATTATAATGACAAGTTGGGAGGAAAGGTATGAAAGAAATAAAAAAAGAAGAAAGAAATGAAACTTTAATTAAATCACTATTAAATGTATGGGAAAGTTCTGTAAGGGCAACACACCTATTCTTATCAAATGAAGAAATTGAAAAAATTAAGCAATATGTACCACAAGCATTAAGTAACATATCTAACTTAATTATTGATACAGATGAAAATGAAAATCCTATTGCTTTTATGGGAATTGAAAATCAAAAACTAGAAATGTTATTTATTACTTCTGAATATAGAGGTAAAGGCATTGGTAAAAAAATGCTTTTATATGGAATCGAAAAATATAAAGTAAATGACCTTGCAGTTAACGAAGATAACCCACAAGCAAAAGGATTTTATGAACATATGGGATTTAAAGTTTATCAAAGGAATGAATTAGATGATCAAGGAAATCCATATCCAATTTTATATATGAGATTAGAAAAATAAATTAGAATATGTAAGGGAGATTATTTTTGTAATTTCTCTTTTTTTGCTTGACAATCAAAAAATAAAATAGTATCATTGTATTATGCAAGTAATACAATGATAGAAAGGAAAGAAAAAGTGGAGTATATTTTTGATAATGAAAGACCAATTTACATACAACTAGTTGAGATAATAAGAACTCAAATTATTTCAGGGAAACTACAAAAAGGAGAAAGATTACTATCTGTAAGAGAGCTAGCACTTACAATGAAAGTAAATCCAAACACAATGCAAAAAGCACTAGTAGAACTGGAAAATGAGGGCCTAGTTTATACAGAAAGAACAAACGGAAAATTTGTAACAGAAAACGAAGAACTAATTGAAAAAGTAAAAAGAGAATTGGCCAAAGAAAAAGTAAATACATATTTAAACAGTATGAAAAATATAGGAATTAACTTTGAAGAAGCCATCAATTACTTGCAAGAACTAGGAGGAAAGTAATATGGAATTAGTACAATGTAAAAACTTATACAAAAAATTTGACAATCAAGAAATTCTAAAAAACATCAACTTAACAATTCCAAAAGGAAAAATTATAGGCCTACTTGGAAAAAATGGAATGGGAAAAACAACATTAATAAAACTAATAAATGACTTACTAACACCAACAAGTGGAGAGATTTTAATAAACGGAAAAAATCCAGGAGTACAATCAAAAAAAGTAATATCATATCTACCAGAAAGAACATATTTAGATAAAGGTATGACTGTAAAGCAAGTTTTAAAATACTTTGAAGAATTTTACGACAATTTTAATAGAGAACGTGCAGAAAAACTTTTAAAAGACCTAGACTTAGAAATTAATAAAAAAATTTCACATATGTCAAAAGGTATGCAAGAAAAACTACAATTAATATTAGTAATGAGTAGAGAAGCAGAACTATATATTTTAGATGAGCCATTAGGCGGTGTAGACCCAGCAACAAGAGATTATATATTAGACACAATACTATCAAATTTTAAAGAAGGTGCAAGTGTTCTCATTTCAACTCACCTAATTGCAGATATTGAAAGGATATTAGATGATGTTATATTTATAGACAAAGGTGAAATTAAACTGACTTCATCTGCTGATGAATTAAGAAGAAAAGAGAATGCAAGTATAGACGAAATATTTAGGAGGTCTTTTAAATGTTAGGAAAATTATTAAAATATGATTTAAAATGGATATATAAAGTAGTAATAGTTTTTTATGCTTTATCATTTATATTTGCTATTATTACAAGAATATGCTTTAGCATAGAAAACTCAGCTTTATTTGGAATTTTAGGACAAATAGCCGCCGGATTTACTATAAGTATGCTTGCAAGTAGTTTGATAAATGGAATAATGAGGTCTTGGGCAAGATTTATTATAAATATTTATAAAGACGAAAGTTATCTAACACATACATTACCAATTGAAAAAAGACAAATATATCTATCAAAAGTTTTAGCAGCTATAATTTGTATATTTGTAACAGTTGTGGTTGCATTAGTATGTTTATTTATATGCTACTATTCTAAAGAAAACATAGAATTTTTGAAACAAATCTTAGAGTTAGCTGCAAACACCTATGACACAACAGTTATTAATTTATTATTAGTAATTTCATTTATATTATTCCTAGAAATAGTTTTTGTAGTTTTAGTAGGCTATGTAGGAATTATAATTGGACATAGAGCTAATAAGAACAAAATGGTTAATTCAATTGCAACAGGATTTGGATTATATATGTTTACAAATGCTTTATCTTTATGTCTTGTTGGTTCGATAGCTATGTTTAATAAAGATATTATGAATTTAATAAATACAATGGAGATTATAAATATTGATGTGATTAAAATAATTATGATATCGGCTATTGCAATCTATATGTTCTATAATGTTGTTTATTATTTTATTGGAAAAAGATTGCTTGAAAAGGGTGTTAATGTGGATTAGAGTGTAAAACAAAAATTGTGATAGGAGTTAATTTGACTCCTATTTTTTGTATTTATTAATTTAAAAAATAAATTAATAAAAAAATATTGACAAAGAAGTAAATTAGAGGTAAAATACAAACAGCAGTTCAAATGGAGAAATAAATATAGTCTAAAAGTAGAAATATAAGTAGCAGGAATTAAATTTTAGAGAAAGGATGTGTACTTATGGAAGAGAAGAAAAACGAGATTATTTTATTTGAGAATCAGGGGGTGAAATTAGAAGTAAATTTAAAAGATGAGACAGTATGGCTTACACAAAAGCAAATGTCTAAATTATTTAATAAGGACAGAAGAACAATAACAAGACATATTCAAAATATATATAAGTGTGGAGAATTAGACGAAAATTCAGTATGCTCATTTTTTGAGCATACTGCTGAAGACGGAAAAATATACAAAGTTCAATATTATAATTTAGATATGATTATTTCCATTGGATACAGAGTAAACAGTAAACAAGGTGTTGCATTCAGACAATGGGCAAATAAAATTCTAAAAGACTATATGTTAAAAGGATATGCTGTAAACCAAAAAAGATTAGAATACTTAGAAAAAACAATAAAACTAATAGACATAGCAAACAGAATAGACGAAAGACTAGAAAACAACGATGCAAAAGAAATACTAAAAGTAATAGGCGAATATTCAAAAGCATTAGACCTATTAGACGACTATGACCACAGAACATTAAAAAAGATAAAAGGCAATACAGACGAAAGAAAAATAGAATATAGTGAATGTATAGACATAATAAATAAACTTAGATTTAACGAAGAAAGTACACTATTTGCAGTAGAAAGAGACAAAGGATTACAATCAATAATTGGAAACATATATCAAAGTTTTGCAGGACAAGATATATACCAAAGCATTGAAGAAAAAGCAGCAAACTTTTTGTATTTAATAGTAAAAAATCACGTTTTTGCAGACGGAAATAAAAGAATAGCAGCAACACTATTTATATATTTCTTAAACTTTTATGGAATTTTATATAAAGAAGATAAACAAACAATTGATAATAACACATTAACAGCTTTAACTTTATTAATTGCGGAATCAAATCCAAAAGAGAAAGAAATAATAGTAGATTTGGTAATGAACTTCTTAAATAATGAATAAGAAATAAAATTAGCTAGAGCATATACAATTATGTAATAGCTAATTTTATTTTATGAAAAAATCATAAAAAGTATTGACAGTTGAGTATCTATTCACATATAATACAAGTAAAGTTGAATGAATACTCAATTATAATATAAAAAGTAAGGAGGCAATCAAATGTCTAAAAATGAATTTATATGTGATTGCAATGTAATCCACCAAGATGTGGTTGATAAAACAACAAAAAATATGCTAGAAGAAGACACATTTAATAAATTAGCAGAATTTTTCAAAATTGTTGGAGATACTACTAGAGTAAAAATATTATTTGCATTAGACAGAAACGAAATGTGTGTATGTGATATTGCAAACGTATTAGGAATGAGCAAATCATCTATTTCACATCAACTAGGAACATTAAGAAGAAGCGGAATTGTTAAATGTAGAAAATCAGGAAAAGAGGTTTTTTATATGTTAGACGATGACCACGTAAAAAAAGTATTTGAAATAGGTGTAGAACATATAGAACATAAAAAATAGGAGAAAAAATAGTATGAAAAGTAAATTTAAAATCAATGGATTAGACTGTGCAAATTGTGCAAATGAATTAGAAAGAGCAATACAGAAGTTAGACGGCATAAAAAATGCAAATATAAATTTTATGGCACAAAAAATGGAACTTGAATATGACGAAAATATAAAAGAAGAAATCATAATAGAAGTAAAAAAAGTTATAAAAAAAGAAGAGCCAGACGTAACAATAGAAGAAGTCGGCAAAGCTGTACCAATAAAGAAAAAAGGTGTTAAAATTATACTTGCAGCCATACTATTTTTTATTGCAATTACAATAAAATTTAATAACGAATTAATAAATAATACAATATTTATAATATCTTATATTATTGTTGGATTAGAAATTGTAAAAAAAGCAATACTGAATATTATAAAAGGAAAAGTCTTTGATGAAAACTTTTTAATGGCAGTTGCAACATTAGGTGCATTTGGAATTGGTGAATTTCCAGAGGCAGTAGCAGTTATGCTATTCTATCAAGTAGGAGAATTATTCCAAAGTTATGCAGTAGACAAATCAAGAAAATCAATTTCAAAATTAATGGACATTAGACCAGACTTTGCCAATGTAGAAAGAGAAGGAAAAATTCAAAAAGTAAACCCAGAAGACGTAAAAATTGGAGAAATAATTGTAATTAAACCAGGCGAAAAAGTTCCATTAGACGGATATGTAATAGAAGGAAAATCAAGTTTAGACACAAAAGCTTTAACGGGAGAAAGTTTACCACGAGAGATAACAGAAGGAGAATTAGCATTAAGTGGCTCAATAAATTTAAATGGTTTAATAAAAATTGAAGTGACAAAAGAATATGGGGAATCAACAGTAAGTAAAATATTAGACCTAGTAGAAAATGCAAGTAGCAAAAAATCAAAATCAGAAAACTTTATTACAAAATTTGCAAGATATTATACACCAATAGTCGTAATTATTGCAGTTATACTTGCTATAGTACCTCCACTTATTATAAAAAATGCGGAATTTTCGGTTTGGCTATATAGAGCATTATCATTCTTAGTAGTATCTTGCCCTTGTGCTTTGGTAATCTCAATACCACTAAGCTTTTTTGGTGGAATTGGTGGGGCTTCTAAAATGGGAATCTTGATAAAAGGAAGTAACTATTTAGAGCAATTATCAAATACTGAAATAATTGTATTTGACAAAACTGGAACATTAACAGAAGGAATTTTTGAAGTACAAAAAGTTAATGCAATAGATATGACAGAAGAGGAATTACTAAAAATTACGGCATATAGCGAAAACTATTCAAATCACCCAATTTCTTTATCAGTAAAAAAAGCCTATGGCAAAGAAATTGACGAAAAACAAATTATAAAAACACAAGAACTATCAGGACTTGGAATTTCTGCAAGAATTGGAGAAAAAGATGTACTAGTAGGAAATGAAAAATTAATGAGAGAAAATCAAGTTGAATTTACAAAGTGTAACGAGATAGGTACAGTTCTATATGTAGCAATAGAAGGGAAATATGCAGGTTATATATTAATAGCAGATAAAATAAAAAAGGATTCAGTAAAAGCAATTAAAGACTTAAAGAAAAATCAAATTAAGCAAACAGTAATGTTAACAGGAGATAGAAAAGATGTTGGAGAAAATGTAGCAAAAGAACTAGGGCTAGATAGAGTTTACACAGAATTGTTACCAGACGGAAAAGTAGAAAAAATGGAAAACTTATTAAAAGAAAAAAGTGAAAAGGGTAAACTAGCATTTGTAGGCGACGGAATAAATGACGCACCAGTTTTGGCTTTAGCAGATATAGGTATTGCAATGGGTGGACTTGGCGCTGATAGCGCAATAGAAGCAGCAGATGTTGTACTTATGACAGATGAACCATCAAAAATTGTAGACGCTATTCACTTGTCAAAAAGAACAATGAGAATTGTTAAAGAAAATATAGTGTTTGCTATTTTCGTAAAAGTACTTGTATTGGCATTGAGTGCATTTGGTTTATCAACTATGTGGGAAGCTGTATTTGCAGATGTTGGGGTTTCTGTAATTGCTATTATAAATGCTTTAAGAGCATTGAAAGCAAGATAGTGATTGTAGCAGTTTATATCGTTATAGGTAATAAGAACTTGTTATAACATAAAAATGTAATTGAAAATTAAATAAAATTGTAATATAATTTACACAGTTAATATCAAAATTAGCAGGAATGCTAGGTAGGAGAACTGCTAAATAACTATAAGAATTTCAAAATGAAAGGAATGTAAAAGTATGGAAAAAATAATAATTAAAGTAAATGGAATGGTTTGTGGAGGATGTGAAAAGAGAGTAAAAAACGCATTAGAAAATATAGAAGAAATTAAAAAAGTAGACGCAAACCACAAAAAAGGAACAGTAACAATATCTTTGAAAAACGACATAGAAACAAGAATTATAGAAGAAAAAATAGAAGACTTAGGATTTGAAGTTGTAAAATAATGTCCAATAGGGACGTTTCCAAATGGATAAAAATGTCCAAAAAGAAACGTCCCCAATGGACACAATGGATAGAAAGGAATGTTTGCAAATGAAAAAGATTATCTTAGCAATAGGCGGAATGACGTGTAGTGCTTGTTCTAACGGGCTTGAGAAATATTTAAGTAAGCAAAAAGGCGTAGAAAATGCATCAGTAAATCTAGTAATGGCAAATGCAACAATAGAATATGACGAAAACATACTATATCAAGAAAAAATAGAAGAGTTTGTAAAACAAGCAGGGTTTAAAAGCTTAGGACAATTTAAAGAAATAAAATTAGATAAAAAAAGTAAAAAAGAAAAAATAGAATTTACTATTTTTTCAGTTTTAGCAATCATTTTAATGTATATTTCAATGGGTCATATGGTAGGATTACCAACAATAAACGTAATCAACCCACATATCAACCCAATAAATTACACATTTACATTATTAATACTAACAATAGCGTTTATGATATATGGATTTGACATATTAAAAAATGGCTATAAAAACTTAATCCATTTAACGCCAAATATGGACACACTAGTAGGGATAGGTGTAATAAGTAGCTTTTTATATAGTTTATATGGTATGTTTATGATATTAAAAGGTGAACACAGTTATACTATGGACTTATATTTTGAATCAGCTGCAATAGTTATTTATTTTATAAAATTAGGTAGATATATTGACGGAATTAGTAAAGACAAAACAAAAGAAGCGATTCAAAAGTTAGTAAAAATAACTCCGGATACAGCTGTTATAAAAAGAAACGGAATAGAGAGAAAGGTTACACTAGATGAAATAATCAAAGGAGATATTGTTGTAAGTCGACCAGGGGAAAGAATTGCAGTTGACGGAGAGATAGTCACAGGAAAAGCTCATTTAGATGAATCTTTTATAACAGGAGAAAGCAAGCCAACTTCAAAAGAAAAAGGAAGTAAAGTAATTGCAGGAAGTATAAACTATGACGGATATTTAGAATATAAAGCAGAAAAAATAGGAAAAGAATCTACAATATCAGAAATAGTAAGATTAGTAGTAGAAGCAAGCAACACAAAAGCACCAATTGCAAAAGTTGCAGATACTGTAAGTGGTTACTTCGTTCCAGCAGTTATTGGAATTGCAATATTTACATTTTTTGCATATTTAATAATTGGACAACCATTTAGCGTAGCATTATCAACATTTGTAACTATTCTAGTAGTTGCCTGCCCTTGCAGCTTAGGACTAGCAACACCACTTGCAATTGTTATAAGTGAAGGAGTATGTGCATCAAAAGGAATACTTGTAAAAAAGAGTGAAATTTTAGAAAATGCGCAAAAAGTAGATACAATTGTATTTGACAAAACAGGAACATTAACTTATGGTAAATTGAAAATTGCACAATTGATAAATTATAGTGATATAAAAAATGAAAAACTATTACAATTAATAGGAAGTATAGAAGCAAAATCTACACATCCAATAGGAAAAGCATTTACAGACTATTTGGAAGAAAATAAAATAGAAAAAATCCAAATAGAAGAATTCGAAAATATAGCAGGATTAGGAATTACTGCAAAAGTAAACAACGAAAAAATTATCTTAGGAAATTCAAAAATACTTGATAAATACTCTATACAAAACAATTATTTAGAAGATGAGCGTAAACTAGCTCAAAATGGAAATAGCATAATATATGCAGTAAAAGAAAATAAAATAATTGCACTTATTGGAGTAAATGACATAGTAAGAGAAAACGCAAAAGAAGTAGTAAATAGCCTAAATAAAAACAAAATAGAAACAATTATGCTAACAGGAGACAACGAAGAAACAGCTAAAAAAATTGCAAAAACAATAGGAATAACAAAAGTAATAGCAAATGTAATGCCACAAGAAAAAGCTAATATGGTAAAAAAATTAAAACAAGAAGGCAAATATGTTATGATGTGTGGAGACGGAATAAACGACAGCCCAGCACTAGCAAGTGCAAATATTGGAGTAAGTGTAAACACAGGAACAGACATAGCAATGGATTCATCAGATGTAATATTAACAAGAAATGACTTATCTAGTATAATGAACTTAATTACAATTAGTAAAAAAACAATTAGAAATATAAAACAAAACTTATTTTGGGCATTTTTCTACAATAGTTTAATGATACCAGTAGCAATAGGATTGTTTAAATCAATAGGAATATCAATAAATCCAATGCTTGCAAGCTTTGCAATGATATTCAGTAGTATTACAGTAATTTTAAATGCACTAAGATTAAGATAAAACTTTTTGGGACAGGCCAAAAAAGTTTCGGAAAAAGACGTTTTGGGACAGGCCAAAAAAGTTTCAGAAAAAGATTTTTTGGGCCTGGCCCAAAAAATCCAGAAAGGAAAAAATATGAAAGAAACAGGAAATATAGGAATTTTTGACTCTGGCATAGGTGGAGTTACGGTATTAAAAGAAATAATAAAAGTTTTGCCAAATGAAAATTATATTTATTATAGTGATTCTAAAAACAATCCATATGGAGATAAAACTGACAAAGAGATTTTGGAAATATGTGATAATATAGTGCAAATGTTATTGAAACAAAATTGCAAAGCGATAGTTATAGCGTGCAATACAGCAAGTGCAAAAGCAGTTGGATTTTTAAGAGAGAAATATCCGCAAATTCCATTTATTGCAATAGAACCAGCATATAAAATGGTGCACGACTATTCTTATGAAAAGCCAACATTAGTTATGGCCACAAAAGGTACAATAGAAAGCGAAAAATTTAATCTTTTATATCATAAATATGATAATCATAAAACTGAATTGCTAGAATGTGTTGGATTAGCGGATATAATAGAAAATGGAGATAAAGATCAAATTGAAAAATATTTGCAAAAAACATTAGGAAAATATAAGGGAAAAATAGAAAATGTCGTTTTAGGTTGTACTCACTATCCGCTAGTGCAACACGAAATTAAGCAAGTTCTAGGAGGGGATATTAGATTTTTTAATGGTGCACCTAATTTGGCTATTCATTTAAAAGATGTTCTTGCTAAAAATGATTTGTTGCATAATAATTTAGGAAAAATTGAATTTATAGACTCTCAAAATTTACCAGAAAAGAAACAAAGATTTTTTAATATATTACAAACTAGTATGAATTAATTATACTAGTTTTTTGTTTAAAAAGACTGTATATTATGGCAAAATTCGAGTTCACAAAAAATTCACGAAAAAAATTAGCACTAAGTATTGACAAGTGCTAAAAATGGGTATAATATATAGAAAGTTAGCAAACAAAACCAAAGAGTGCTAAAAACAAAAACTAACAATTACAAACTAAAAAGAGGTGAAAAGGTTGTTAGACGATAGAAAGAAAAAAGTATTACAAGCAATAGTAGAAGAATACATAAACACAGCAGAGCCAGTAAGTTCAAATGCACTAACCAAAAGTTATGGGCTAGATTATAGTAGTGCAACAATAAGAAACGAAATGGCAGACTTAGAGAAAAAAGGTTTTTTGGACAAAACACATACATCAAGTGGAAGAATACCATCAGCAAAAGGATATAGATACTATGTAGATGAACTACTAAACGACAAAGACATCAGTTTAGAAGAAATAAAATATATAAGTGATAAACTAGAAAATAAAATAAACGAAATAGAAGACTTAACAAAAATAACAGCAAATACAATATCAGAAGTAACACACTACACAACAGTATCAATTGGTCCAAAAACAAATACACAATTAATAGAAGAAATAAAATTTGTGCTGTTAGGTTCAAGAATGATGATGGCAGTGATATTAACAGACACAGGGCTTGTAAAAGAAACAATAATAAAATTTGGCGAAGACATAAACGAAAAACAAGTAGAGACAATAAACTATATGTTCAACAAAAAATTAAAAGGTGAACCAATAGAAACAATAGACAGGCCATTAGAAGAGTATTTATATGACGAAATGACATACAGTGTAAATGTAATAAAACCAATAGTTGAGCAAATAAAAAAAGTAATAGAAGAAGATAACAAAATATATTTAGAAGGAACAAACAAGGCATTTGACTTACCAGAATTCAATAGCTTAGAAGTTGCTAAAAACTTTGTAAACATATTAGATACAAAAGAATTAGTAGCAGATATGTTAAACTCAGGATTTGCGGAAGATATAAAAGTTTATATTGGAGAAGAAAGCGAAAGGGAGCAATTAAAAGATTTTAGTGTTGTAACTTTTAAACATAAAGTAAATGGCAAAGACCTAGGAACAATAGGAATTATAGGACCAAAGAGAATGGATTATTCAAAAGTAATTTCAGTTATGAAATATATAAACCAAAAATTAAATGGTAATAATTAAAAGAAAGAAGGTACAAAATGGCAGAGAAAGAAAAAAAAGAAGAATTAGAAAAAAATGAGACACAAGAACAAAATACAGAAATGATACCAAAACAAGACTATGATGAATTAGACGATAGATATAAAAGAATATTAGCAGAATTCGAAAATTTCAAAAAAAGAAGTAGCAAAGAAAGAGATGGATTGTATAATTCAATTCTTTCAGATGTGGTAGAAGTTATTCTTCCAGTTGTAGATAACTTGGAAAATGCTGCAAAAGCTGAGACAGCTGATGAGAGCTACAAACAAGGTGTAGAACTTGTTTTAAGACAATTTAAAGATGTTTTAAATGCTAAGGGAGTTGAAGAAATAAAGGCAGTAGGAGAGACTTTTGACCCAGAGCTACATGAGGCGGTTAGCAGTATTCAAGATGATAGTCTTGGAGAAAAGGAAATTGCTCAAGAGTATAGAAAAGGCTACAAAATAGGCAGTAGAGTTATACGTCATAGTATGGTAGTAGTAGCCAACTAAAATAAATTTGTTATTAAACTTAAAAAGATACTTTAAAAAATGGGATGGAAAAGTATCATAAAAATAAAAAAGAAAATGAAAAATGATGTTTTTTTGCTCCGTCCCCAAAAACATCAAAAGGGAGGATTTTAAAATGGGAAAAATTATAGGAATTGACTTAGGAACAACAAACTCATGTGTAGCAGTTATGGAAGGTGGAGAGCCAGTTGTAATACCAAACGCAGAAGGTAACAGAACAACTCCATCAGTAGTTGCATTCTCTAAAAATGGAGAAAGATTAGTTGGACAAATAGCAAAACGTCAAGCAGTTACAAACCCTGACAATACTGTTATTTCAATCAAAAGAAAAATGGGAACAAACGAAAAAGTTGATATAGAAGGTGATAAATTTTCACCACAAGAAATTTCAGCAATGACATTACAAAAATTAAAAGCAGATGCTGAAAATTATTTAGGACAAAAAGTAACACAAGCTGTTATTACAGTTCCAGCATATTTTAGTGATAGCCAAAGACAAGCTACAAAAGATGCAGGAAAAATAGCAGGACTAGAAGTTCTAAGAATTATAAATGAGCCAACAGCAGCAGCTTTAGCTTACGGTATGGATAAAGAACAAGATCAAAAAATTATGATATATGACTTAGGTGGTGGAACATTTGATGTTTCTATATTAGATATAGGAGATGGAGTTTTCGAAGTTCTAGCAACAAATGGAAATACACACTTAGGTGGAGACGATTTTGACGAAGCAATTATCAACTACTTAGTAGCTGAATTCAAAAAATCAAGTGGAGTTGATTTAAAAGCTGATAAAATGGCAATGCAAAGATTAAAAGAAGCAGCTGAAAAAGCAAAAATCGAATTATCAGGTGTACAACAAACACAAATAAACCTACCATTTATTACAGCAGATTCAACAGGACCAAAACACTTAGATATTACATTAACAAGAGCTAAATTTGAAGAATTAATTCGTGATTTAGTAGAAGCAACTGCTGGACCAGTTAACCAAGCTTTAAAAGACGCAGGATTAACACCAAATGATATACACAAAGTATTACTAGTTGGAGGTTCTACAAGAGTTCCAGCTGTTCAAGAAGCAGTAAAAAGAATTACAGGAAAAGACGCTGATAAAGGTATAAACCCAGATGAATGTGTTGCAATTGGTGCAGCTATCCAAGGTGGTGTATTATCAGGAGATGTAAAAGACTTAGTATTATTAGACGTAACACCATTATCACTAGGAATTGAAACATATGGTGGAGTATTTACAAAACTAATCGAAAGAAATACAACAATACCAACAAAAAAATCACAAATATTCTCAACAGCAGCAGATGGTCAAACATCAGTAGAAGTTCACGTATTACAAGGTGAAAGAGAAATGGCTGCATACAATAAAACATTAGGAAGATTTCAATTAACAGGAATTCCAGCAGCACCAAGGGGAGTACCACAAATAGAAGTAACATTTGACATTGACGCTAACGGAATTGTACACGTATCTGCAAAAGATATGGCAACAGGAAACAGCCAAGATGTATCTATCACAGCTTCTACAAACTTAACAGACGAAGATATTGACAAAGCAGTAAAAGATGCAGAAGCTCATGCAGAAGAAGATAAAAAGAAAAAAGAAGAAATTGAAGTTAAAAATAATGCTGAAAGCTTAGTATATAACAGTGAAAAGACATTAGCAGATTTAGGAGACAAAATAAGTGGAGAAGAAAAAGCAAAAGTTGAAGCTGAAATTGAATCTACTAAAAAAGCTCTTGAAACTAATAATACAGAAAAAATAAAAGAAGCAACAGAAAAACTAACAAAAGTATTCTACGAAATGTCAGAACAACTTTATAAAAACGCAAATCCAAATGCAGCACAAGGTGCAGCTGACCCAAATGGAGCAACAGCAGAAGGACCTAAAACTGATGAAAATGGTAATGTTTATGATGCTGATTACAAAGTTGAAGAATAAAATCGAATGAAAAACTTCGTCTTACTTCGTTAAGCTACGAAAAAAATCTTTCGATATACAAACGTATTATCTTAAGATTTTTTTCTTGCTTGCCTAGTAATACTTGTTTTTGATTCGATTTGCAAAGAAGTTGGAGGAAGAAAAATGGCGCAAAAGAGAGACTATTACGAAGTCTTAGGGGTAAATAAAACAGCAACAGATGATGAACTAAAAAAAGCATATCGTAAACTTGCAAAAAAATATCATCCAGATGCAAATCCTGATAACAAAGCTGAAGCCGAAGCTAAATTTAAAGAAGTAAATGAAGCTTATGAAAACTTATCAGATCCACAAAAAAGAAGAATGTATGACCAATTTGGACACAATGGACCACAAGGCTTTAATGGAGCTGGTGGACCATTTGGTGGCCAAGGTGGATACTATTCTTATTCAAGTTCTGGATTTGACGGCTTTGGAGATTTTGGAGATTTAGGGGATATATTCTCTTCAATCTTTGGAGGTGGATTTGGTGGAAGAACATCATCAGCTAAACAAAGAGGACCACGCAAAGGAGCAGACCTAAATGTAAGAATGGAAATTACATTTGAACAATCATTTCTAGGAGTAGAAAAAGAAATTGTAATAACTAGAGATGAACAATGTAATCACTGTCATGGAACAGGTGCAAAACCAGGAACATCACCTGTAAAATGTCCAACATGTCATGGAACAGGTCAAGTTACAGGAGTACAAAACACCATTCTGGGTCAAGTTCAAACAACAAGAACTTGTACAAACTGCCGTGGAACAGGTGAAGTTATAAGTGACCCTTGTGAAGTATGTAATGGAAAAGGTAAAGTTAGAAAACAACCTAAAATAAAAGTTAAAATACCAGCAGGAATAGATGATAACCAAACAGTAGTACTTCGTGGAGAAGGTGAGCCAGGAGAAAAAGGTGGAGCTAAAGGAGATTTATATATTACTGTAAAAATTAAAAGACATAGCATTTTTACAAGAAAAGGAAACAATGTGTTATGTGATGTACCAATAACTATAACTCAAGCAACACTTGGTTCAGATCTTGAAATTCCAATGGTTGACGGAAGTAAAGAGACATATAAAATACCTGAAGGTACACAAACGGGAACAAAGTTTACTATTAGAAATAGAGGATTTAAATCTATAAATTCTAATAGTGCAGGAGATTTTATTTTTACTGTTAATGTACAAACACCTAAAAAACTAACCAAAGAACAACGTGAATTACTTGTTCAATTGGCTAAAACGATGAATGAACAACCACCTATTAAAAAACGTGGATTGTTTGGATAGAGAACATATATAGAAGTAGTTAATATTGCTACTTCTATTATTGGTTTATATAAGTTTAATAAGCGATGTCGAAATTTGTCAGATTTTGCGATGAGTTTTTTGATAAATTTTTGTAAAAATCTTGCAAAAGAGAAAGAATTTTGTTATTATATGGAAAGTAATAATATTGCTACTAATGTTGCAATAAAATTCTAATTAGAAAAATAAAATTTAAATTAAATCAAACAAATTAAAATCAACTTTGAGAAGATTACAATTTAAAATCAAATAAGTTTTGATATAAGTTATTTTGTAAAACTAAAAATCAAAACTAAATCGAAATTAAAACCCAAAATTATTAACCAAAATAAAAAATGTGTACACAAATAAAACCGCAATAAAAGCAGCAACATTCTTACTAATAAATAAAAATTTACACCAAAGTATTGTCAAAAGCAAAATATTGGTGTATAATAAGAAAGGAATGAACATTACATAGCACATATGAAATTCGAAAAAACAAAAGAGAATGAATATGTAGATATGGGGTATAGCAATGAAGAAGAATTAGCAACAAATGATTTGGAAATGCACTTTATAGAAATACCAAAATTTGAGAAGAAAAATCCAGGAGCTAATACAAGGTTAGAACAGTGGCTTTGGTTGTTAGCAGGAAGGGAGGAAAAGTTAGAAATGGCTAGAAAGAAGAATAAAGAAATTGATAAGGCCATAGATATAATAAACCAAATGAGTATGGACGAAAAGGAATGGAATTTGTACATATCGAGACAGAGAGCGATTTGGGATTATAATACAGGTATGAGAACAGCTAGAGAAAAAGGATTAGAAGAAGGAATAAAAGAAGGAAGAGAAGAAGGAGTAAAGGAAGGTATAAAAGAAGGTGCAAAACAGGAGAGACTAGAAATTGCTAAAAATATGTTGAAAGAAAAAGTTAATATTGAAGTAATAGAGAGAGTTACAGGTTTAACAAAAGAAGAAATAGAGAAATTGAAAGAAAATAAATAGAACAAGAAATTATCTTAGAAAACACAAAATCTAAGATAATTTTTTTATGTTATAGGAAAGTTCTCCTTTCCTATAACATAAAAATGCTACAATCGCTATTGCCTTCGAGATTTTCTCATTACATTCGAAAACTCGAATCGGCGAGAAGAAAAGGTGACAAAGCCACTTTTCTTGCCCAAAAAAACAAAATAAAAAATTAATTAGCGTAATACTTGTTGACGTAATTTATTTTAAAACGATAAAATATCAATGAGAAAAAAACAAAAGAAAGGAAGAAAAAGAAAATGCAAAAAAGAGCAAAAACAAGCGGAATTACGCTAATAGCACTAGTAATAACAATAATAGTATTACTAATATTAGCAGGTGTAGCAATAGCAACACTAACAGGGGACAACGGGATACTAACAAAAGCAGTACAAGCAAAAGATGCAACAAGAGGAGGAGAAGTAAAAGACTATGTAAGAATGGCAGTAGCAGAAAACGTGGTGTTAAGATAGATTTTGGACACGAAAGCGTAGAGATGTTATAATAGTTTTATACGCTTAGGAAGGAGTGTTCAAAGTGGCAAAAAATAAGAGTTATGACGAAGAATTTAAAAAGATGATAGTTG
>Ga0209694_1001215_pt1 | contig 30281 bp, 30 predicted proteins | sample GluameincwithD2O_FD_187499 | JGI IMG/M metagenome (GOLD analysis project Ga0209694, IMG submission 187499) | Mouse cecum microbial communities from Vienna, Austria - Glucosamine amended microcosms incubated with D2O (SPAdes) (version 2) | ecosystem: Host-associated > Mammals > Digestive system >... | reverse complement strand
AAAACGGCAGTTCGCCGTCCTCCTCGCCCAGCTCGGCGAAATCAGACCCTCCTCCAAAACCGGCGGCGGGGGCCCTTCCGGCCGGGGCGCCGTAAGCGCTGGACGCTCCGGCGGCAGGGGGCGCTCCGTAAGAGGGGGCGCCGTAGTCGCCGCCGCTGTCCCGCTTGGAGTCCCCGAAATAGACGTTGTCAGCCACGACCTCCGCGCTACGGCGCTTTCCGCCGTCCCGGTCAGTCCAGTCGCGAATCTGCAAACGGCCCTCCACCACGGCCATGCGGCCCTTGGCGAAGTACTTGCTGACAAATTCCGCAGTGCCGCGCCAGGCCACCACGTCGATAAAATCCGTCTCCTTCTCGCCGCTCTGGGACTTGAAGTCCCGGTCGCAGGCGACGGAGAAGGACGTGACGGCGGTGCCGCTCTGGGTGCGGCGCAGCTCGGGGTCACGGGTCAAACGGCCCATGATGACGATCCTGTTCAGCATCCGGAGCCCTCCTTACTCGCCCTTGCAGACGATCAGGGAACGCATGATGCCGTCGGTGATACCGAGAACGCGGTCCAGCTCCTTGGGGAAGGACGGTTCGCTGGTGAAGCTCATCAGCACGTAATAGCCGTCGTTCTTATAGTTGATGGGATAGGCGAGGCGGCGGGCGCCCCACTCCTCCACCTCAACGGCGGAACCGTTCTGCTCAGCCAGGGTCTTGAACTTCGCGACGAGAGCGGCGATGTTCTCCTCCCCCTGTGCAGGGTCGATGATATACACGACCTCGTAATTGGCAGAAACCTTTGCCATGTTTGCACCTCCTTTTGGACAAATGGCCCTCATTCCTGGATGAGAGCAAGGATATGCCTGCAACCGCAGGCTTATTTATTATATCGGAATTTGAAGAAATGTCAAGGAAAAGTTTGCCCGCCGGAGACGGCGTATCTTACAAAACTGTAAGACGCCGGGCCCGAACTGTAAGGCAAAACCATGGCATCCCTCCGCCGGGCCTGCTATAATCACAGCATAACCCGATAGGAGGACATGGATATGTCATTACTGGAAGTACAGCACCTGCAAAAAATCTACACCACCCGGTTCGGCGGCGCCCAGGTCACCGCCCTGGCGGATGTGAATTTCTCCGTGGAGCCGGGGGAGTACGTGGCCATCATGGGCGAGTCCGGCTCCGGCAAGACCACCTTACTAAATATCCTGGCGGCCCTGGACCGCCCCACCGCCGGGGAGGTTTTCCTCAACGGCAAGGCCCTCTCTGATATCCGGGAGCGGGACCTGGCGGCCTTCCGCCGGTCTCACCTGGGCTTCGTGTTTCAGGACTTCAACCTCCTGGACACGTTCTCCCTTCAGGACAACATCTTCCTGCCCCTGGTTCTGGCGGGGCGGGACTACCGGGAGATGCACAAAAAGCTCCGGCCCATCGCGGAGCAGCTGGGCATCGCGGACATCCTGGCCAAATACCCCTACGAGGTCTCCGGCGGGCAGAAGCAGCGCTGCGCCGTGGCCCGGGCCCTCATCACGGACCCCCAGCTGGTCCTGGCCGACGAGCCCACCGGCGCCCTGGACTCCCGGGCCTCGGACCATCTGCTGGAGCTCTTCGGGGAGATCAACCGGGGAGGACAGACCATCGTCATGGTCACCCACTCCGTGAAGGCCGCCAGCCACGCCGGGCGGGTCCTCTTCCTCCGGGACGGGCAGGTCTATCACCAGCTTTATCGGGGAGAACAGAGCGCCGAGGCCCAGTTCGCCAAAATCTCCGACACCCTGACGGTGCTGACGCAAGGCGGTGAGCTTCGTGGGTAAGTCCGGCTTTTTCTCCCGCCTGGCCCTGGTGAATCTGGCGCGGAACGGGCGGTTTTACGGCCCCTACCTCCTCTCCTGTGTGGTGACGGCGGCCATGTACTACATTCTGCTGTTCCTGGAGTATAACCAGGGCCTGGATAACGTCCGGGGAGCGATGTACCTGAAGAGTTTCGCCGGAGTGGGCTGCTTCGTGGCGGCGCTGCTCTCGGCCGTCATCCTGCTCTACGCCAACAGCTTCGTCATGAAGCGGCGGCAGCGGGAGCTGGGACTGTACAACATCCTGGGCCTGGAAAAGCGGCACATCGCCCGGATGTGCCTTTGGGAGACCCTGTACTGCGCCGCCGTCACGCTGGCGGGGGGCATCCTCCTGGGAATCCTGTTCTCCAAGGCCGTCATCCTGCTTCTTTTGAAGATGGTCCGCATTCCCGCCCAGTTCGGGATGGAGATTTCCCTCCGGGGCATTGGGGAGACCGCCCAGCTCTTCGGCGTCTTGTTTCTGCTGACCCTGGCGCAGAACCTCTTCCGTCTGAGCCGGGCCAGGCCGGTGGAGCTTCTGCACAGCGCCTCCGCCGGAGAGCGGGAGCCCCGGACGAAGTGGCTGCTGGTGGTCCTGGGTGTTTTGACCCTGGGGGGCGGCTATGCCATCGCCATCGTCACCCGGAACCCCATTGAGGCCATGCTCTTCTTCTTCGGGGCGGTGTTCCTGGTCATCATCGGCACCTACTGCCTGTTCACCGCCGGGTCCGTCGCCCTTTTGAAGCGCCTCCGGGCCAACCCGAAGTTCTATTACCAGACCCGGCACTTCACCGCCGTCTCGGGGCTCTTGTACCGCATGAAGCAGAACGCCGTGGGTCTGGCCAGCATCTGCATCCTCTCCACCATGGTGCTGGTGACGGTCTCCACCACCATCGCCATGAACATCGGACTGGAGAACTCCCTGAACGAGATGTTCCCCTATGACATTGAGTTTATCCAGGACCTGGAAAACCAGCCGGGGGACCCCATGGACGAGATGCGGGAGGTGGAGGCCGCCGCGAACGCCTCCGGCGGCTTCATCGAATCCCGGTACTACACCCGCTATTGGGTTTACTGCGGCGTCCGGGGCGGCGAGGTCTCCCTGAACCTGGATCCCAACTGCCTCCGGACGGAGGTGGAGGTGGTGACGGCGGAGGACTACGGCCGTCTCACGGGAAAGCAGGTCATTCTGGCCCCGGACGAGGTGCTGGCCTGTCCCCGGAACCTCCCGGACTTCCCGGCGGACTTTACCGTCTCCGCCCGCTTTGGCCAGGAGGGCCTGTCCTTCCACGTCCGAGAGGAAATCACGGAGATCATTCGCCACGGCGCCACGAACCTGCTGGGCTCGGAGGATTCGTCGCTGTTCCTGGTGGTGGCGGACCGGGAGACGGCGGAGACGCTCATGGACCTGGATACCTCCCGCAGCGCCAGGCAGTTCCGCGTTCAGATGAACCTGGCCGGGGAGGGCTACGAGGAGAAGCTGGCCCAGACGGAGCGGCTGCTTCTGGAACTGAGCCGGCGGGACGGCGGCGTGAGCTTCACCAGCAAGCAGGATCAGGCCCAGGAATTCTACGCCATGTACGGCGGCTTCCTGTTCCTGGGCATCTTCCTGGGGCTGCTGTTCCTCCTGGCCACGGTGCTCATAATTTATTACAAACAGATTTCCGAGGGCTACGAGGACCAGAGGCGCTACCTCATCCTCCGGCAGGTGGGCATGAGCCAAAAAGAGGTGGACGCCTCCATTCAGAGCCAGATTCTCCTGGTGTTCTTCCTGCCCCTGGGGGCGGCGGCGCTCCATGTGTTCATGGCCTTCCCCATGCTTTCCAGGATGCTGGAGCTCTTCAATCTCTACAACGTGGGGCTGTTCGCCCTCTGCACGGCGGGAACGCTGGCCATGTTCTGCCTGATTTACGCCCTGGTCTTCGCCCTGACCGCCCGGACCTACAGCCGCATCGTCGTCGGAAGAAATTCCGCCCGCTCCGTTTCCGGCTGATGCCGAAAACTCCGCTCTGCTTCATTCCTTCCTCCTCTCCCCGGCGGACCCGCTGCGCTGGGCTCCGCCGGGGGAATACGGGGGAGCGTGAGAGACGAGGGACGAGGGACGGGGGACGGGGATGCTGGGGCTTGGTGAGGCTGGCGCACGGGGATGCGCCGCTTTGGGGCCCAATGGACCTTGCACCCCTTGGTTTGGGCCCCGTCGGTTTGGATTTTTCCGCCGGCGGGGCTTGTTTGGATTCTTTCAGGTCCGTTAGATTCTGGAAAGGACTTGGACAGATTTGGGTGGTAAATTCTTTTCCGGAGGCGAAAGAACCTTGAAAATAACAGAGGAGTTCTAAAATTGTACCTTTTTTGTAACTACCTTTTTCCGAAAACCGTGTATTCTGATTGCGTTGCCAAGAAAAAAGCGGACGCGGGTCTTGACAAGCTGTATTAACTGTATTATTATTGCTAATACGATAGTACAATAACACAGGAGAAAAATTTTTCCGCCTTCTGAAGAATTTTCCTTCCCTGGTCCGTAATATACACATACACAGGAAGCGAGGCTTGCTATGAAAATTCTGATTACCTCCGATTGGTACATTCCCGCCGTGAACGGCGTGGTCACTTCGGTGAAAAATCTCCGGCGGGAGCTGGAGCTCCGGGGCCATGAGGTCCGGGTGCTCACCCTGTCCCAGAACCGGCGTTCCTATGAGCGGGACGGCGTCACCTATCTGGGCTCCGTGGCGGCGGGGCTGGTCTATCCCGGCGCCCGGCTGCGGACGGCCCTGGCGGGCCGGTGGGTCCGGAAGATCGTGGAGTGGGGGCCGGACGTGGTTCACTCCCAATGCGAGTTTTCCACCTTCTTTCTGGCCCGGCGCATCGCCGAGGAGCTGGACATCCCCCTGGTTCATACGTATCACACGGTTTATGAGGACTATACCCACTACTTCTCCCCCAGCGTGCATTTCGGCAAGAAGGCCGCCGCCGTCTTCACCCGCTGGGCCGCCTCCCACACGGACTGCCTCATCGCCCCCACGGGGAAGGTGCGGCTCCTCCTCCAGGGCTACGGCGTGCAGAAGCCTGTCTTTGTGGTGCCCTCCGGCATCGATCTGCGGCACTTCCGGGACGAGGCGGACCCGCTGCGGGGCGCGGTGCTCCGGGCCAGCCTGGGCATTCCCCAGGAGCGGACCATCCTGGTCTTTGTGGGCCGTCTGGCCGAGGAGAAGCGGGTGGATGAGCTCCTGCGCTTCCGGGCGGACATGGGCCCGGGGAATGTGACGCTGCTTTTGGTGGGGGATGGTCCGGACCGGCAGCGGCTGGAGGACACGGCCGCCGGACTGGGTCTGACGGCTCCGGACGTGGTCTTTGCCGGCATGGTCCCGGCGGATCAGGTGGCGGAGTGGTATCAGTTGGGGGACCTGTTCGTCAGCGCCTCTACCAGCGAGACCCAGGGCCTGACCTATGCCGAGGCCCTGGCCGCCGGGGTGCCGGTGCTGTGCCGGGCGGACCCCTGCCTCCTGGGCGTGGTCCGGGACGGGGAGAACGGCTGGCAGTACCGGGATGAGGCGGAGTTCCGCCAGCGGCTGGAGGAGTTCCGGACCCGGCGGCGGGAGGATATGGTCCGCTGCGCCCGGGAGACGGGGGAGGAGTACTCCGCCCAGCGCTTCGCGGAGCGGGTGGAGGCCATTTATTTGGAACAGATCGAGCGGAACGCTGTGCGGAGGATACCGGCATGAAACCCGTACCGATTGAAAAAAGAGCCCTCCAGACCGTGTCCCTCATCGGCTTTGCCATCTGCGTGGCGGTGGCCGTGTGGGGCTGGCAGACGGGGGTGCTGACCTCTCAGGAAAAGCTCCAGGAGCTGGTGGGCAAATGGGGCCCCGCCGGGGCGCTGCTGTTCACCGTCTTTCAGGCGGTGCAGGTGGTGGTGCCGGTGCTTCCCGGGGGACTGGGCTGTCTGGTGGGGGTCATCCTCTTTGGACCCATTTGGGGCTTTACCTATAATTATGTGGGCATCTGCATCGGGTCCCTTCTGGCCTTCGCCGTGGCCCGGAGCTGCGGGAGACCCCTTTTGTACCTCCTCTTCTCGGAAAAGACCATCGAGAAATACGACGCCTGGACCGAGAAGCGGGACCGCTTCGCCAAGCTCTTTTTCTGGTCCATCTTCCTGCCCATCGCCCCGGACGACTTCCTCTGCTATCTGGCGGGCACCACCAGCATGACCTGGCGGCGCTATACCGCCATCATCCTCCTGGGTAAGCCCTTCAATATCGCCCTGTACAGCATGGGCCTGATGGCCCTTTGGCAGGTGCTGTTCCCCGGCTGATTTCAAAAAAGAACGCCGTCATAAAAAGACGGTTTTTGCGGAATACTCTCTATACCCAAATCCGGGAACGAAAAAAGCGGACAGGCCGTCCGCTTGGTTTTGTGCACCCAAAATTGGAAAACCATGACAAAAACAGGCGGGCCGCCGGCCGGAAAACAGCGGCGCCACAGCGTGTAAAACCACTGCGGCAGGGAGGCTGTATGCGGATTTTCATTTACAGCGGCGGGGAGAAGCTTGTCGGCAAAAGCGGCGTGGGACAGGCCATCCGCCAACAGCGGGAATGCCTGCGGCGCTCCGGCGTCGCCACCACGGACCGCTGGACCAAGGACGCCGCCGCCGTCCATGTGAACACCGTCCTTCCGGACGCGGTGTTCGCGGCCCTGGGAGCCAAACTCCGGCGGCGAAAGGTGGTGTGGTACGGTCACTCCACCATGGAGGATTTCCGTTCCTCCTTCAAGGGGTCCAACGCCCTGGCCCCGCTGTTCAAGCGGTGGATCACCTTCTGCTACGGTCTGGGGGACGTGGTGCTGACGCCCACGGAGTACTCCCGGTCCCTTCTGGAGAGCTACGGTTTGAAAAAGCCGGTCTACAGCATCTCCAACGGCGTGGACACAGACTTCTTCCATCCGGACCCCGCCGCCCGGACCGCCCTTCGGAGCCGGTACGGCTTTGAGGAGGGGGAGCGGGTGGTGGTCTCCGTGGGACATACCATCGCCCGGAAGGGCGTGACGGAGTTTTTGGAGCTGGCCCGGCGCATTCCCGAGGCCCAATTTCTCTGGTTCGGCTGGACGGACCCCAAGCTCATCCCCCGGGAGATCGCCCAGGCCATCCGGAATGCCCCGGACAACGTGCGCTTCCCCGGCTATGTGGGCCGGGAGGAGCTGCGGGAGGCGTATCAGGGGGCGGACGTCTTCGCCTTCCTCAGCCATGAGGAGACCGAGGGCATCGTGGTGCTGGAGGCCCTGGCCTGTGGCGTGCCCACGGTGCTGCGGGACATCCCCGTCTACGGCGGCTGGCTGGAGCAGGGGGAGGCGGTATACAAAGCGTCGAACAATGACGAATTTCAACGGATTGTATCGGGCCTTCTGGACCATAGCCTGCCGGACCTCACCGCCGCCGGGCGGTCCGTGGCGGAGTCCCGGAGCCTGGAGCAGGTGGGCAAGCGGCTGCGGGAGATTTACCTGGAGCAGCGGGTGCTGCCGCCCCTTCCGGCGGCTCTGCCGCAGAAGCGCGCGCAGGCGTGAGGCGAAGAAACAGGAAATACGAAGAGGATTGTCGAAGCGCGGCAGTCCTCTTTGTATTTATTTTTCGGCGTGGATTGGAAAATAGCCGCGGGGGGACTACCCAAACGGGGAAAAACGTGATATGATATTTCATCAGAAATCTCAGGCCCTGTGGGAGGCGAAGCGATGCGCAGAAAAATCCGGGCCCTGGCGGCGGCGCTGCTGCTGTCCGTGACCCTTTCCGGCTGCGGCGGTTTTCATATTGTGTTCAATCCGGAGGAGCTTTACGCCCTGCCGGAGCTGCCCGCCAAGTATACGGAGCTCAACGCTCAGCTGAACGCCATATTGGAGGACGGCGCGGAGTACGCCGCCCCCGCTTCCGGCACCAATATTCAGCCCGTGCAGCTGATGGACCTCAACGGGGACGGCCAGCAGGAGGCGCTGGCCTTCTTCCGCAAGACCGAGGACGAGAAGCCCCTGAAAATCTATATCTTCTCCGCCAGGGGGGACAGCTACGAGCAGTCCGCCGTCATTGAAGGCAGCGGCGCGTCCGTCTACAGCGTGGTGTACAGCGATCTGGACGGGGACGGGCGGACGGAGCTCATCGTGGGCTGGCGGGTCAACGCCGAGCTTCAGGCGCTGTCGGTCTACGCGCTGAGCCATGGCGGCACGCGGGAGCTTCTGCGCAGCGTCAGCTATGTCCGCTACGCCAACGCGGACCTGGACGGCGACGGCCTTCAGGAGCTGGTGGTCCTCCGTTCCGACGAGGAGGGCGAGGGCGTGGCCGATTACTATGACTGGCAAGGGTATAGCCTTGCCCCTCAGTCTCCCGCGCGCATTTCCATCACCATGGCGGAGCTGAACCAGCAGGGCCGGCTGAGTACCGGGACGCTGCGGGACGGCGAGCCGGCCCTCTTTGTCACCGGGGTGACGGAGGAGTCCGGCGCGGTCACGGATATCTTGGCCGTGCGGAACGGGGAGCTGACGAACATCGTCCTCTCCGAGGCCACCGGCGTCTCCGGGGAGATCGCCCCCTTCACCGGCCTCTATCCCGCGGACATCAACGGCGACGGATGGACGGAGGTCCCATCCCCCGTCTCCCACGATGGGATGAGCCCCTTCCAGCGGGTGGACTGGCGTTCCTTCAGCCTGGACGGCACGGGGGAGCGGGGAATCAGCACCTACCACTGCATGGAGGACGGCTGGTATCTCACCCTGCCGGAGAGCTGGGTGGGCCGGGTCCAGGGGGAGCGAAGCGTCTCCAGCGGCGAGTCCAGCGTCACCTTCTATATATTGAAGGAGGACGGCACCCAGGGCGGGGCCATCCTGCGGATTTCCGCTCTCACCGGCTCCGGCCGGGAGATGCGGGCCACCCGGGGCAGCCGCTTCTCCCTCAGCCGCCAGAGCACCACGATCTACACCGCCGAGCTGCCGGAGGTCCCGCCGTGGGAGCATTCCATGACGGCGGAGGAGGTCCGGGGGGCGTTCAGCCTGATTGCGCGGGAGTGGATTCCAGGGGATAATTAGTTTGCGCGCCTGCGGGGGCGGTCCCGCGGGCCAAAAGGAGTGAACACGGTGAAAAAAGTGTTGGTTTTAGAGGATGAGGCCAGCATTCGCGGCTTTATCGTCATCAATCTGCGCCGGGCGGGCTATGATGTCATCGAGGCGGAGAACGGGGAGGAGGCCCTGGAGCTTCTGCGGGAGAATCCGGACGCCCGGGTGGCGCTGCTGGACATCATGCTTCCCGGCATTGACGGGTTTGAGGTCTGCCGCCGCATCCGGGCCACCAACAGCCGGATCGGCATCATCATGCTCACCGCCCGGTCCCAGGAGATGGACAAGGTGACGGGGCTGATGACCGGGGCGGACGACTATGTGACCAAGCCCTTCTCCCCGGCGGAGCTCACCGCCCGGGTGGACGCCCTGGTCCGCCGCTCCGGCGGCGAGGAGCCGGTGCAGACCGGCGAGCTGCTCCAGCCGCCCTTCCTGCTGAACACCCGGAACCGCACCCTGGAGAAGAACGGACAGCGGATCAAGCTGACCCAGGTGGAGTATTCCATCATGCGGGTCTTTATGGAGAATCCGGGAAAGGCCCTCTCCCGGGAGGAGATTTTGGACATGGTGTGGGGCCGGGACTACTTCGGCGAGCTGAAAATCGTGGACGTGAACATCCGCCGCCTGCGGCTGAAGATTGAGGACAATGTGCAGAACCCCGCCTATATCACCACCGTCTGGGGCTATGGGTACAAGTGGGGACTGTGACGGGGAGGCGCGGCTATGGAAAAGGAACAGCGGTGGACCTCCCTGCGGCTGCGGGGCCTGCGGCAGCGGTGGATATTCAATTCCATTCTCCCGGTTCTGGCGTTTCTGGTGCTGGTGGTGGCCCTGTTCTCCGCAGGCGTCTCCAATTATTATTACGGCACCATGCAAAAGGGGCTGGAGACCCGGGCCCAGGCCCTGGCCAATTCCTTTAATGAGTATTTCATGGACAACGGCTTTAGCAGCTACTATCAAAAGGCTGTCCGCTCCGCCGAGAGCTTTGAGGACAAGAACTGCATCGAGCTTCAGTTCATCGGCTCCGGCGGGCGCATTCAGGTCTCCACCTCCGGCCTGACGGCGGGCACCTCCCCTGGAACAGAGGACATCAGCCGGGCCTGGCAGGAGAACCGGATGGTTCCCTATCAGGGCCGGGACCTGGAGACGGGGGAGGAGATTCTGGCGGTGTCCTGCCCGCTGACGGTGAACGGCCGGGTGGTGGGCGTCATGCGGCTGGTGACGTCTCTGAGGTCCGTGGACCGGCAGGTGCTGGTGGTGGTGCTGGCCATGTTCCTGGTGGCCATGCTGTGCATGCTGCTGGTGGCCATCTCCAATCTGCTGTTCATCAACAACGTGGTGGAGCCGGTGGCGGTGGTGACGGAGGCGGCCAAGCGCATCTCCGCCGGAAGTTATGGCGCGCGGATCGAAAACAAGTACTCCGACGAGCTGGGGGAGCTGGTGGACAACATCAACGACATGTCCATGAAGATCAGCCAGAACGAGAAGATGAAAAGCGAGTTCATCTCCTCCGTCTCCCATGAGCTCCGGACCCCCCTCACCGCCATCAACGGCTGGGGGGAAACCATATTGGAAGACGGTCTTATGGACGACCCCGAGCAGCTCCGCCGGGGCATCCGGGTCATTGTCAACGAGTCCCGGCGCCTGTCCAACATGGTGGAGGAGCTGCTGGAATTTTCCAAAATGGAGGATGGGCGCTTCACCCTTCAGATTGAGGACGTGGACCTCCAGGCGGAGCTGGAGGACGCCATTTTCACCTATCAGGAGCTTTTCCGACAGGACGGCATTGCCCTGGAGTACCACCCCGGCGACGGGGACCTGCCCCTGATCCGGGGGGACTCGGAGCGGCTGAAGCAGGTGTTCTGCAACGTGCTGGACAACGCCGCCAAGCACGGCGGCGCGGGCCGCCGCATCGCCGCCTCCATCACCCAGGAGGGCGGCGTCCAGGTGGTCCGGGTCCGGGACTACGGCCCCGGCATTCCGGAGGAGGAGCTGCCCTTTGTCAAGCAGAAGTTCTATAAGGGCACCTCTCGGGCCAGAGGCAGCGGCATCGGCCTGGCGGTGTGCGACGAGATCATCGCCCTGCACAACGGCGAGTTTACCATCGGCAACGCCGCCGGCGGCGGGGCGGAGGTGACCATCCGGCTGCCGGTCAGGGCCTGACCGGCGGGAGCGGACGCCCGGAGCCGCGTTTTTGTAAACCCTGTGGAATACGATACCAACGCAAAGGAAAGGAAACTCCATGGCAGAAGAAAACAAATCCTGCGCCTTCCGCACCAGCATCGGCGGGCAGGCGCTGATTGAAGGCATTTTGATGCGGGGCCCGGAGAAGCAGGCCGTCGTGGTCCGGGACCAGGAGGGGAACCTGGTGGAGAAGGTGGAGGAGCTCCGCTTTATCAAGGACCGCTTCCCCATTCTGGGCGTGCCGCTGATTCGGGGGACGGTGAACTTCCTGGACTCCATGGTGAACGGCGTGAAAGCCCTGATGTACTCCGCCGAATTTTACCCGGAGGAGGAGGCGGCGAAGCCCTCCGGATTTGAGCTGTGGCTGGAAAAGCACATCAGCAGCAAGAAGCTGGAGAGCGCCGTGGTGGCCCTGGCGGTGGTGCTGGGGGTGGGTATGTCGGTGTTCCTCTTCATGGTGCTGCCCACGCTGCTGACCGGGGGCATTCTCCACTTCTTCCCCGGCTTTCCCCTGTGGGGGCGGAATTTGGTGGAGGGCGTTTTGAAGATTGCCATCTTCCTGGCCTATCTGATTCTCTGCTCCCGGCAGAGGGACATCTACCGGGTCTTCCAGTACCACGGGGCGGAGCACAAGACCATTTTCTGCTACGAGGCGGGGCTGCCGCTGACCGTGGAAAATGTCCGGGCCCAGCCCCGGCACCATCCCCGCTGCGGCACCAGCTTCCTCTTTGTGGTCATCGCGGTGTCGATTTTGTTCTCCAGTGTGGTGTTCGGCATCTGGCCCATTACCAACGCCTGGCTGCGGACGGCGGTGCATCTGCTGCTGCTGCCCCTGGTGGTGGGAGTGACCTATGAGTTCAACCGCTGGGTGGGGCGGCACGTGCAGGAGAATCGGCTGGCAAAGGTCTTGACGGCCCCGGGCCTCTGGATGCAGAATTTCACCACCAACGAGCCCGACGACAGCATGATCGAGTGCGCCATCCGTTCCCTGGAGCTGGTGGCGCCCGCAGAGAAGGGCAAGGACGCGTGGTAACAAGATAGGGGGGGTTCCCTTGGCGATTACCTATAATGACCTGTATTTGGACATCCGCCGGCAGCTCCGGGAGCACGGTGTGGAGGCCTCCACCCTGGAGGCCCGGGAGCTGGTGTGCTTCGGCACCGGCAAGAGCCGGGAGGAGCTGAGCCGGGACGGGCGGCTTTACGCCTCTCCGGAGCGGGAGGAGCAGGTGCGGCGGCTGGTGGCGCGGCGCATGGCCGGGGAGCCGGTGGCCTACCTCATCGGCGAGTGGGAGTTTTACGGCCTCTCCCTGGACATCTCCCAGGACGTGCTGATCCCCAGGGCGGACACCGAGACCCTGGCGGAGCAGGCCATTGCCTATGTAAAAAGCCTGGGGGAGTGCCGGGTGATGGACCTGTGCGCCGGAAGCGGCTGCGTGGGGCTGGCGGTGGCTTCCCAGGCTCCCCAGGCCCGGGTGGCCCTGGGGGAATTGGACGACAACGCGCTGAAAATCTGCCGTCAGAACATCCGGCGCTGCGGCCTCTCCGGCCGGGTGGCGCCGGTGCAGGTGAACGCCCTGAAAAAGCCGGGGCGCATTCTGGGGGAGTTTCAGTGCATCGTCAGCAACCCGCCCTACATCCCCACCGGCGACATTCCGGGGCTGGAGGTCTCCGTCCGGGAGTACGAGCCCCATCTGGCCCTGGACGGCGGAGAGGACGGAATGGACTTTTACCGCTCCATCACCCAGGACTGGAAGGAGGTTCTGGCCCCCGGGGGGCGGCTGTACTTTGAGGTGGGCATCGGTCAGGCGGACCTGGTTCTGCGGCTGATGCGCGGCCAGGGCTTTGGAGATATACAGGTCGTGAAGGACCCCCGGGGGGTTCCCCGGGTGGTGTTCGGCACGCTCTGTTCGGAAATCTGAAAGGGAGAGACGGTTATGTATAAGAGACTTTACAAGATCAGCGAGGGCAAGATGGTGGACGGCGTCTGCGGCGGCATTGCCGAGTACTTCGGGCTGGACCCCACGCTGGTGCGGCTGGGCTGGGTGATTTTCAGCGCCATGGGCGCCAGCGGCATCCTGGCCTACATCATCTGCGCCGTCATCATGCCCCGGGAGTGAGGAGCTTAACGACAGATCAGGAGGATAGAAACTATGGCAAAGGATAAAGCGCCGCTGCCCAGCGCGGCGCCCGCGACGGATAAGAAGAAGGCCATCGACACGGCCATGAGTCAGATCGAGAAGATGTACGGTAAGGGCTCCATCATGCGCCTGGGCGACCGGACGGCCATGAATGTGGAGGTCATTCCCACCGGCTCCCTGGCGCTGGACGTGGCCCTGGGCATCGGGGGCCTGCCCAAGGGGCGGATCATCGAGATTTACGGGCCGGAGTCCTCCGGCAAGACCACCCTGGCCCTCCATGTGGTGGCGGAGGCCCAGAAGCAGGGGGGCGAGGTGGCCTTCGTGGACGCGGAGCACGCCCTGGACCCCACCTATGCCCGGGCCCTGGGCGTGAAGGTGGAGGACATGCTGATCTCCCAGCCGGACACCGGCGAGCAGGCCCTGGAAATCACGGAGGCCCTGGTGCGCTCCGGGGCCATCGACGTCATCGTGGTGGACTCCGTGGCCGCCCTGGTGCCCCGGGCGGAGATCGAGGGCGAGATGGGGGACAGCTATGTGGGCCTCCACGCCCGGCTGATGAGTCAGGCCCTGCGGAAGCTCACCGGCGCCATCGGCAAGACCAACACCATCGTCATCTTCATCAACCAGCTCCGGGAGAAGGTGGGCGTGATGTACGGCAACCCGGAGGTCACCACCGGCGGCCGGGCGCTGAAATTCTATGCCTCCGTCCGCATCGACGTGCGGCGCATCGAGGCCATCAAGAACGGCAGCGAGCTCATCGGCAACCGGACCCGGGCCAAAGTGGTAAAGAACAAAATGGCGCCCCCCTTCCGGGAGGCGGAGTTTGACATCATGTACGGCGAGGGCATCGTCCGGGAGAGCGAGCTGGTGGACCTGGGCGTGAAGCTGGACCTTGTGCAGAAGGCGGGCTCCTGGTTCTCCATGGGGGAGACCCGCATCGGCCAGGGCCGGGAGGCGGCGAAGAAGTACCTCCAGGAGAACCCGGAAATCCGGGACCAGCTGGAGGCGGACATCCGGAAGAACTTCGACAAGCTGATGAGCAGCCAGGCCCGGGCCGCCGCCAAGGCCGCCGGACGGGCGGTGGACGTCAGCGCCGACGACTTTGACGACTCCGGCAATGCGGATTGAGCGGATCGAGGCGTCGAAGCACAAGAAGGGCCGGGTCCTGGTGTTCCTGGAGGATGGAGCCTGCCTGAAGGTGACGGAACAGGAGCTGCTGGACTTCGGCCTCCGCTCCGGGGACGATCTGAACGAAGAGACGCTGGGACGGCTGAAGGAAGCCGCCGGGGTGTCCAGTACCCGGGCGGCGGCGGCGGAGCTCATCGGCAAACGGGCCATGAGCCGCTTCTGCTTGGAGCGGAAGCTCCAGGAGAAGGGGGCCAGCGAGGCGGAGGCCCGCTACGCCGCCGAGTGGCTGGAGGCCATCGGGGCGCTGAACGACGCGGAATACGCCGCCGCCCTGGCGCGGCACTACGGCGGCATGGGCTACGGTCCCGCCCGGGTGCGGGAGAAGCTCTATGAAAAGGGCGTCCCCCGGGAGCTGTGGGAGGACGCGCTGGAGGAGCTTCCGGAAAATGGCGGACAGGTGGACGCGTTTTTGCAGAGCAAGCTCCGGGGCCGGACGCCGGACGAAAAGGAGAAGCGGCGGCTGACCAACGCCCTGCTTCGCCGGGGCTTTCCCTGGGGGGAGGTCAAAGCGGCCTGGAGGCGGCTGGGGGACGCCGCGGAGGAAGAGGAGTAGGGGCGCGGCAATCTGCTCCCACAGAACGCCGCCCCTACAGCGGCGTTGACGGGTTCCCCAAAAGCTCCGCCATAAGCTGAGCGCCGAAGCGCACGCCGGAGTAAAAGCCCTGCTCCGATTGTTTGTCCGCAAGGTCCTCCATGCTGGACCGGAGCAGTTCCGCCGCTTCCTCGTTGACAGCGCGGAGCTGTGTGGCAATTCGCTTTTCCTCCGCGCTCTCCGGATGTTCCAGACAACATAATATCTGCTGAGGCGGGATGTCGTCGTGGTAGATTGCATGTAAGATGTCGAGCATAAGCTGCACTCCTTTTAAAATCACGATTCGTGTGATATGATTATAAAACACGAATCGTGGGTTGTCAAGAGGGTTTATGAGAACTGTCATCATTTTTAAAGATCGTCTACAACAGCTTCGCAAACAAGCAAATTTACAGCAGAAGGAATTGGCATCTCAAATTGGAATGAGCGCAAATGCAATTAGCATGATGGAGACCGGAAACCGGGAAACGACATTTGAGAAGCTGGTCCTTCTGGCGGAATATTTTCATGTCTCCACAGATTATCTATTGGGCGTTACGGACGACCCCGCCTGGCGGGGCCCCCTCCCGGAAGAGGAATCATAACTCATATCGCTCTCTTTTTGGCAGGAAAGATGTAGAGTCCTTCTCCTGCGAGATGGTCTATCGGGAGAAGGGCGGGCCCAGGGAACAGGCGGCAGATTGCCGCCCCTACGGGAACCGCCAGGGAAAGAACCGCCAAAGTGGGAACCACCGGGCAGAGCCCCAAGCTGAACCCGCCAGGGCAGCGGCAGCGGAAAGAGAAGAAAGCCGATTCGACGCCCGCCAAAACCCCAGCCCGCACCGAGCTGCGGGCAGAGACATGCGTACCCGAAAGCCAGTCCCCAGGCGCGTCCCCCGTCCCCCGTTTGAAAACGTCTTTTTCTCTTTTGGACCGTGCACGGCCCGTTTTCTCTTTTTCTGCGTATCAGAAAAAGAGAAAATGGGGGGTGCATTGGACCAGCCATCGCTGGCCGCCAATCCTCCCCGCCCGCAAGGGCAGAACAAACGAAAGGGGGCATACCATGCCCTACAAAGTATATTTCCTCTCCCTTGGCTGCGCCAAAAACCAAGTAAACTGCGAGCAGATGATGTCCCTGATCCAATCGGCGGGCCACGAGATCGCACCCGACCCCGCCGGGGCGGACATCGCCGTGGTCAACACCTGCGGCTTCCTGGCCTCCGCCTGTGAGGAGGCCATCGGCCACATCCTGGAGCTGGCGGAACTGAAAAAAGCCGGCCAGCTGAAAAAAATCCTGGTCACCGGCTGTATGGCCCAGCGCTATCAAAACGGTGTGCTGGAAGAGCTGCCGGAAGTGGACGGCATCCTGGGCACCGGCAGCTACGGCGAGATCGCCGCCGCCGTTTCCGAGGTTATGGAATCCGGCCTCCGCCCCTGCCGCCTGGGCAACATCCACACCGCGCCCCAGAACGGGCCCCGCATTCTCTCCACGCCCCCCTGGTACGCCTATCTCCGCATTGCCGAGGGCTGCGACAACCACTGCGCCTACTGCGTCATCCCCTCCCTCCGGGGCAAGTACCGCAGCCGCCCCATGGGAGAGCTTCTGGACGAGGCTGGCGAGCTCTGCTCCGCCGGGGTGAAGGAACTGCTGGTCATCGCCCAGGACATCACCCGCTACGGCACGGACCTGAACGGCGAACACCAGCTGGCCGCCCTTCTGCGGGAATTGTGCAGGCTGGACTTCCATTGGATTCGCCTCCACTATCTCTACCCCGACGAGATCACGGAGGAGCTCATCGAGACAATTGCCTCCGAGCCGAAGATTCTGCCCTATCTGGATATCCCCATTCAGCACTGCAACGATGGCATTCTGAAGGCCATGAACCGCCGGGACACCAAGGAATCCATCCGCTCCCTCTTCCGGACCCTCCGCCGGCGCATCCCCGGCCTGGTCCTGCGGACCAGTCTGATCGCCGGCCTTCCCGGCGAGGGGGAGGAGGAGTTCGAGGAGCTGTGCGAATTCCTCCGGGAGCAGAAAATCGAGCGGGCGGGGGTCTTCCCCTTTTCCCCGGAGGAGGGAACCCGGGCGGCACAGATGGACCACGCGGACGCCGGCGAGGCCGCCCGCCGGGCGGAGCTGGCGGTGGACGTGCAGTCCGATGTCATAGACGAGTACAACGAGTCCGCTCTGGGAACGGAGCGGGAAGTCCTCTGCGAGGGCTTTGACGGCCAGATGTTCTTTGGCCGGAGCTATGCCGAGTCCCCGGAGATCGACGGGCGGATTTGGTTTGACGCCGGGGAGGAGCCCGCGCCGGGGGACTTCGTCACTGTCCGCCTCACCGGGGTAATGGACGGCGAGCTCACCGGGGAGCGGGTATGAAGCACCCGCTGACGGAAATTCCCGGCGTGGGGGACCGCATTGCCGCCGTTATGGAGACCCTGGGCATCCGGCGGGTCTCGGACCTCCGGGGCCGGGACCCGGAGGAGCTGTACGCAAGGGAGTGTCTGATGAAGGGATACCAGGAGGACCGCTGCGCCCTGTACGTCTGGCGGACGGCGGTATACTACGCGGACCACGAGACCAGGGACCCGGAGAAGCTGAAATGGTGGTACTGGAAGGACAAGACCTATCCGGAGAAGGAGGACCTATGAATCTGCCCAATAAATTGACCATGCTCCGCATCATCCTGACGCCGGTTTTTCTGGCGGTGCTGTACTGGGGCTTTCCCGGCGCGGACTACGCGGCTCTGGCCATTTTCATCATCGCCAGTCTGACGGACCTGCTGGACGGGAAGATCGCCCGGAAGTACAATCTGGTGACGGACTTCGGCAAGTTCGCCGATCCTCTGGCGGATAAAATCCTGGTGGTGGCGGCCATGCTGTGGTTTGTGGAGCAGGGCCGGATGCCCGCCTGGATGGTGATGATCGTGATTACCCGGGAGTTTGCCGTCAGCGGCCTGCGCATGATTGCCTCGGACAACGGGCGGGTGATTGCCGCCGGGTGGTCCGGGAAGGTGAAAACAGCCTCCACCATGGTGTGTATCGTGGTGATGCTGCTAATGGGGCCCACCGTCGCCATGCTCCGGGACCCGGCGGCCCTCACGGCTCTGCCCGACGAGCCGTTCTTGTGGCTGGACATGATCTGCGGCTGGGTCATCACCCTGACGACCCTGTACTCCGGCGTGGAATACTTCCTCAAAAACAAAGACGTCATCCGCTCCGCCTAGTTCCTTTTTTTGAGAAAAAAGGAACCAAAAAAGCTTTAGCGCGCTCTGGGGGTCTGGAGGTCATTCAAGCCGAAGCGACGGCAACGAACCATTTTCGTTGCCGTCGCTTCGTTTTGGTTTCTATCCAGACTGCCGGATCGCGCGAGAGTTCTTTGGATACGTTCTTTCAAGGAAGTATCTTTACGGGGGCGCCGGTTTTCCATGCTTCGGTGGTGGCGTAGCCGATGGCGGTGGATTTGGTGCCGTCGTAGACGCTGACGCCGGGAGCCCTGCCTGTCAGGGCGCAGTCCACGAACTCCTGGAGCTCGGTGAGGTACGCCTCCGCGAACCGCTCCGGGAAGGAGCCTACGCACTCGGCGCATACGCCGTTCTGATTGTACAGACGGGCCTGGTTCTTCTCCGGGACGGCGGAGATGCGGATGGTGCCCTCCGTGCCCACGATCTCCGTCTCCACGTGGTAGCCGTAAGGCGCCGTCCGGCCCACGTGAATCATGCCCATAGCGCCGTTTTCAAACCGGTAGACGGCCACGCCGGTCTCGTCATCCCCGGCCGCCCGGAACTCCGGGTGCTTGAAGGTGGCGCCCATGGCGTACACCTCCGTGGCCTCGCAGCCCAGGAACCAGCGCATGAGGTCGATGTCGTGAATGGCCATGTCCAGGAAGATGCCGCCGGAGTTTTTGGCAAAGCGGATGGCCCCGTCCACGAAGGCCTCCGGGTCAATGCCCGTGGCCTTCACCAGGTAGGGCGTGCCGATGGCCCCGGCGTCAATCTTTTCCTTGGCGTAGGCATAGGACTTGTCATAGCGCCGCATGAAGCCCAGCATGAAGGTCAGCTCCGGGTGCCGCTCCACGGCGGCCTCCGCCTGTTTGCACTGGGCCGCGTCCACCCCCAGGGGCTTCTCGGAGAAGACGTGCTTCCCCGCGTCCAGGGCGGCCTCAATCTGCCAGCAGTGCTCGCTGGAGGTGGTGACGATGACCACGGCGTCCATGTCCGCATGGGCCAGCATCTCCTTGTAGTCCGCGTAGACGGCGGCGACGCCCAGCTCGCTTCGGGCGTACTCCAGCTCGGCGGGGACGATGGAGCAGACCGCCGTCAGCTCCGCTCCGGGAATCTGATAGCGGATGTTATGCGCGTGGACCCTGCCCAGACGGCCCAGGCCCACCACGCCGGTCTTCAAATTCTTCATAACGATCTCCTTCCTCCGGCCCTGGGTGAAACATGACCGGGTATCCAAGATATACGGTGTTCTTCCCCAGGGCGGCGGCTCAGGCCCGCAGGCCCGCCCGCCAGTCCTGAACGGCCTGGAGGAAGGCCGCGCCATAGCGCTCCGCCTTGACCCTGCCCACGCCGGAGACCTGGAGAAATTCCTCCATGGTCAGAGGCCGGAGGGCGGCCATGTCCGCCAGGGTGGCGTTGGAAAAGATGACGTAGGCGGGAACGCCCGCCTCCTGGGCCAGGCGGAAGCGGAGGGATTTCAGCGCCGCCAGCAGGCCGTCCTCCTCCTCCGCAGAGGCGGCGGGGGAGAGGGGCCGCGCCTTTGCCTCCTCCGCCTGGGGGGCCGGCTCCCGAAAGAGGACCTTCTTCCCCCGGAAGAGGACGTCCCCCGCCTGGGCCGTCAGACGGAGGACGGGGTACTCCTCCCCCTCGGTGACGAGATAGCCCTTCTCCATCAAAGCGTCAATGTAACGCTGAATCCGGTCCCGGTCCACGCCCTTCAGGGCCCCGTGGGTGGGCAGCTGGTCCAGCCCCAGCTGGAGGACCCGCTTGTCCCGGCTGCCCCGGAGGAGCTTGATGATGACGGCGGCCCCCAGGCCGTAAGCGTAGCGCTTTTCCACCCGGGCCACGGCAGAGAGGATTTTCTGCGCCTCCACGGTGATGTCCCGGTCCACAAAGGACCCGGCGCAGTTCCCGCAGCGGCCGCAGCGGCCGCCGTGAATCTCGCCGAAGTAGTCCAGAATGTCCGCCCGGAGGCAGCCGCCGGTCCCGCAGTAGCGCACCATACGGTCCAGGCGGCTGAGATCCCGGCGCAGACGGTCCGGGTCCCCCTCCTGGGTCTCCTGGGAGTTGGCGATGAGGAATTTCGCCGTCCGCACATCCCCGGGGGCGTAGAGCAGGACGCAGCGGGCGGGGCCGCCGTCCCGGCCCGCACGGCCCGCCTCCTGGTAATAGCTCTCCAGGTCCTTGGGCATGTTGTAGTGAACCACGAAGCTGACGTTGGACTTGTCGATGCCCATGCCAAAGGCGTTGGTGGCCACCATGACCCGCACCTGGTCGTAGACGAAGGCCTCCTGGCTCCGGCGGCGCTCGCCGTCCTCCATGCCGGCGTGGTACCGGGCGGCGGGGACGCCCTGGGCCAGCAGGGAAGCGGTGACGGCGTCCACCGTCTTCCGGGTGGCGCAGTAGACGATGCCGCTCTGCCCCGGACGCTCCGCCAGGAAGCGGCGGAGCCAGAGGTCCTTGTCCTTGGGGCGGTCCACCTCGAAAAAGAGGTTGGGCCGGTCGAAGCCCGTGGTGATCCGAAGGGGGTCCCGTAGGTCCAGCAGCGTCTCGATGTCCCGGCGCACCGCCGCCGTGGCGGTGGCGGTGAACGCCCCCACGGGGGGCCGGACCGGCAGGGAGGCCACCAGTCCGGCGATGTCCAGATAGCTGGGGCGGAAGTCCTGCCCCCACTGGGAGACGCAGTGGGCCTCGTCCACGGCCACCAGGGAGACGGACAGCCCCTCCAGCAGACGGCGGAAGCTCTCCGCCTGGAGGCGCTCCGGCGCGGCGTACAGGAGCTTGCAGTCCCCCCGCCGGATCTGGCGGCAGGCCTCCCGGTACTCTCCGGCGTCCTGCGAGGAGTTGAGAAAGGCGGCGGGGATGCCCGCCTGGGTCAGGGCGGCCACCTGGTCCTTCATCAGGGAGATGAGGGGGGAGATCACCAGGGCCGTCCCCGGCAGCAGCAGGGCGGGGAGCTGATAGCATACGGATTTTCCCGCTCCGGTGGGCATGACGCCCAGAGCGTCCCGGCCGGAGAGCAGCGCGTCCGCCAGGGGCTCCTGACCGGGGCGGAAGCCGCTGTGGCCGAAGTGCTGCTTGAGAAGGGTCAGCTTGTCCATGGGGCGGGCCTCCTGTCCGTTTCGGTAAGGGGTTCTGAAGGACACTATACTAGAGAAAGCCGCCCCTGTCCAGAGGGGAGGGGCCGTTTCCGGCCTTGAAAAAATAAAGTTTCCAAGAGCAAGAAAAAGCTTGCAATTTGAAAAACACCGTGATATACTAACCAATGCTGTGATAGCGCAAGCTGTTTCGCAATTCGTTTTAGAAAGGGGTGAACAGAGCAATGAAGGAAGGAATCCATCCCAATTATCAGCAGACTACGATTACATGCGCCTGCGGTAATGTGATTGAGACAGGTTCTACCAAGAAGGATATCAAGGTGGAAGTCTGCTCTAAGTGTCACCCCTTCTTCACCGGCAAGCAGAAGCTGGTGGATACCGGCGGCCGGGTCGCGAAGTTCAACAAGAGGTTCGGCCTGGACAAGTGAGTCCGACACCGTCACATGCGAGAGAGCGCGCCGCAGTCCGGCGCGCTCTTTTTTCTTCGCCCGGGAATTTTTTGTTGCGTTTTTCCGGAAAACGCATATACTGGAACCAGCGAAACAGGAACATTTTGAAAGGAGTCCTTTGCCATGCGCTTACATTCTGCGGACCCCAAGACCACCGCCTCCGCGCTGCTTTCGGCCTTCGGCGGGGCCAACGCCCTGCTCACCGCCGGAACGGCGGAGCGCTGCAACACCATGACCATCGGCTGGTGTCAGGCGGGACGGCTGTGGAATCTGCAAACCTGTACGGTCTACGTGCGCCCGGAGCGCTATACTTATGATTTCATGGAAGGCAGCGAGTATTTCACCGTGTCCGTTCTGCCTGCGGACCAAAAAAAGACCATGGCCCTCTGCGGCACGAAGAGCGGACGGGACATGGACAAGATCCAGGAGTGCGGCCTGACGGTGCGGACCGGCGCCGGCGGCGCCCCCTTCTTCGAGGAGGCGGAGCTGGTCCTGGTGTGCCGGAAGCTCTATGTCCAGGATATGGACGCCGCCTGCGTGCTCCCCGCCGGGGAGAAGGGCATCCTGCCCCACTACGGCGAGAAGGGCGGCTGGCACCGGGTTTACACCGGCGAGATCGTGGAGGCCTACTCCGCCAAGCCGCACGCGGACGAACCGTAAGGAAGGATTACCCTGTAGGGGCGGACTCCGCCCCGTTCTTGGCGAGCGCCTGTCTGACGCGGGCGTTCCGCCTGCTGTGAGCGCCCCGGCGGCGGAGAACGGGCCGGGACAGGGCCCCTACAGGAAAGCAAGGAGATTTATGCAAGAGACAAAGGAAATTCGAGACAGAGTCGTTCTGGTGGGCCTGAACTCCCCGGTCCTCAAACGGGAGGAAACCGCCGGGGAGGACACCCTGGAGGAGCTCTCCGCCCTGGTGGAGACCGCCGGGGGCGAGACCGTGGGACAGGTTTTGCAAAACCGGAACGCCCCGGACCCCCGGACCTTCATCGGCGAGGGCAAGTGCGCCGAGGTAAAGCTCTACTGCGAGAATACCGAGGCCACCATGGTCATCTTCGACAACGACCTCTCCCCCTCCCAGCTCCGGGTGCTGACGGAGCTGCTGGGGGTCCAGGTGCTGGACCGCTGCGGCCTGATTCTGGACATCTTCGCCCAGCGGGCCCGGACCCGGGAGGGGCGGCTCCAGGTGGAGCTGGCCCAGTATCAATACCTGCTGCCCCGCCTCACCGGCATGTGGACCCATCTGGAGCGCCAGGCGGGCACCAGCGGCAGCGGGCCCATCGGCTCCAAGGGCCCCGGCGAGACCCAATTGGAGACGGACCGGCGGCACATCCACCGGAAGATCGACAAGCTCCGGGAGGACCTGGAGGACGTGCGCCGGGTGCGGAACACCCAGCGCCGCCAGCGGCGGAAGAACGAGATTCCCGTGGTGGCCCTGGTGGGCTACACCAACGCGGGGAAGTCGACGCTTCTGAACCGCCTCACCGGCGCGGGCATCCCCGCCAACAACCGCCTCTTTGACACCTTGGATACCACCAGCCGCCTCCTCCACGTCAGCGACACCACGGACGTGGTCCTCAGCGACACTGTGGGCTTCATCCGCAAGCTCCCCCACCAGCTGGTGGAGGCCTTCAAAGCCACCCTGGAGGAGCTGGAGTACGCGGATTTGCTGCTCCATGTCATCGACGTGTCCAGCGAGGACTGGCAGACCCAGGCCCAGGTGGTGGAGAACCTGATTCTGGAGCTGGGGGCGGGGGAGCTGCCCCGCATCGACGTGTTCAACAAGTCCGACCTCCTGCCCCCGGGGGAGATCATGCCCCACGGGGAGGACATCTGCGCCATCTCCGCCAAGAGCGGCCGGGGAGTGGACAAGCTGCTGGAGATGATCGCCCGGCGGCTGGACAAGGGGTCCCGGCGGGTTACCATTCACCTGCCCTATGACCAGGGGGGACTGCTGGACCTCCTCTATAAGGAGGCGAAGGTGGAAAAGGTGGAGTACGGCGAGACTATCGACGTGACGGCGGTCTGCGCCCCCCGGACCCTGGGCCGGGTGAAGGCGTTTACGGACGGCTGAGGGCCAGCCCCTCCCCGGTGCGCAGGCCCAGGAGGAAGGCTTGAATGGCCGTGAATTCCAGGGCTTTGTCCAGGTCTCTCCGCTGGGCCTCGCACAGCTCATTGTGCAGGGCGTCCAGCGGAAAGGCGTAGGGCCCCCGGAGAGCGGCGTCTACCTGGGGCTTGATGTAGTTTTCGTGGAGCCAGAATAGGAAATCCGTCATGTGAAACAGCCTCCTTTTGATGATTTTATATTGATAATTTTATAAAAACCGGGGTGGGTTGTCAAGAGGTTTCTATGGGAATTGAGAAGAGATTAAAAGAGCTGCGCAAAGAACGGGGAGAGTCACAGGAAACGGTTGCCAGGGCGGTCGGCATTGCCTTGCGCAATTATCACAGGATCGAGACCGGGGAGGGTCTTCCGAGACTTCCAGTGTTCAGCGCCCTGGCAGACCATTTTGAGGTCAATGCGGACTATCTGCTGGGCCGGACCGATGTCCGGGAGATGCTGCCGCCCTCGGAAGAGGTGCCGGAGGAAATTTAAAAACGGTTTACTGATGGTCGGCGGTTCCGGGAAAAGGGCGGACCTGCGTGTCCGCCCGTCCCCCGCAACCGCCAACGGTATCGTACTACGCACAAAAACACCCCCCTGAAAGGAGGCTCTGCCCATGTCCGGCTACCGGGTTCCCTTCGCGGACGCCGAAACCGAGTTTACGGAAAAACGCTCCCGCTTCATCACAAACCTCTACCGGGTGGAATCCGAGGCGGAGGCCCGGGCCAAAATTGAGGAAATCCGCAAACGCCACTACGACGCCCGGCATCATTGCTGGTGCTACCTCATTCAAAACGGCGGCGTGGTCCGCTACTCCGACGACGGCGAGCCCCAGGGCACCGCCGGACAGCCCATGCTGAACGTCTTCCAGCGCCAGGAGGTCACCAACGTCTGCTGCGTGGTCACCCGGTACTTCGGCGGCGTGCTGCTGGGAGCCGGGGGGCTGAGCCGGGCCTATGGCCGGGGGGCCAAGGAGGGCCTGGACGCGGCGGGAACGGCCTGGGTCAGCCTTTGGACCCTCTGGGACGTACCCTGTCCCTACCCGCTTCTGGAGCGGCTGAAGCTGGAAATCGCCGCCCAGGGCGGCGTCCTCCGGGACGCGGACTACGGCGCGGAGGTGACGCTGCACACGGCCTTTTCCCGGGAGGGGGCAGAGGCTTTCGCCGCCCGGCTGACGGAGCTGTCCGCCGGCCAGGGGACGATGATCCCGGCAGGGGAGGAGTATTTGCCCGGTCCGAAAGAGTTGCTTTTCTCGGGAGAAACGGAACCGAAAGAGCGTTAGCCCGCTCTGGCGGTCCGGTGCTGTACCGGACTGAAGCGGCGGCAGCGCGGAATATAGAACGCCGGAAGGTCGGTTCCTTCCGGCGTTTGCTTATAGTCTTTCCGATTTTTCCCCGGCGTACCACATGTTATAGGTCTGGCGGTAAATCTTCGCGGCCTGCTCCGTGTGGCAGACCATCCGCACCCGCCGGGGCAGCTCATGGTCCCGGAGGAAATCCAGGATGGCCTTCAAGGCCACGCTGGCCGCCTGGGCCATGGGATACCCGTACACCCCGGTGGAGATGGAGGGGAAATCGACGCTTTCTATACCCCGTTCCTCTGCCAGCAGGAGGCAGGAGCGGTAGCAGGAGGCCAGCGCCGCCGCCTCTCCGCAGTCTCCGCCCCGCCAGATAGGGCCGGGGGTGTGAAGAACGTATTTCGCCGGAAGGCGATACCCCTTCGTCAGCTTGGCCTGTCCGGTTTCACAGCCCCCCAGGGTCCGGCACTCCGCCAGCAGGCCCGGCCCGGCGGCGGCGTGAATGGCTCCGTCCACTCCGCTGCCGCCCAGCAGGGCTGTGTTGGCGGCGTTGACGATGGCCTCCGCGCCGGATTGGGTGATGTCGCCCACGAGAATGGAAAAGCGGTCCATATTCGGGCCCTCCTTGTTGGATTGATACAGGATAATACCAGTATAAAACAAATTTCCGTGGAGGCAAGAAAAAATTTTCGACGCCTCAAACTTTTCCGCTTTCTTCTCCGTCTATACTACAGAAAAACCGCCCGGAGCCCAGGCGCCGGACGGGCGGAACCCTTTCAGAAAGGAGCATCGATGTGACGAAGGAAACGAAGGAAGAGACCTTGACCTCGTTCCTCATCGAAACCCAGGCCCGGTCCTACCGGCTGGCCTACAGCGTCCTCCGCGACCGGGAGGAGGCTCTGGACGCGGTGCAGACCGCGGTCTGCCGGGCGCTGGAGCGGCAGGACAGCCTCCGGGACCCCGGGGCCGTGAAGACCTGGTTCACCCGGATTTTGGTGAACGTCTGCCAGGACGCCCTCCGCCGGAGGAGCCGGGTGGTTCCCTTCCCGGAGGAGGGGCTGGAACCGGGCCGGGAGGACCCGGAGCCCGCCGACGAGACCCTTGCCCAGCGGGTGGAAGCCCTGCCGGCGGAGGTGGGAACCGTCATCAAGCTGCGGTTTTATGAGGAGCTGACCCTGAGGGAAATCGGCGAGGTCACCGGGCAGAATCTGAGCACGGTGAAAAGCCGTCTGTACGGGGGGCTGAAGAAGCTGCGCGTCGCTATGGAAGGAGCGGAAATTTGATGAACGAATTCAAGCGCGCGAAAGAGGAATACGATAACGTCCCCATTCCCGAGGAACTGTCGGAGCGGGTCCGGGCGGGTATCCGGGAGGGCGAGGAGCGGTACCGGGCCCGCCGGAGGCGGAGCGTCCGGCGCTGGGTGGCCACCGCCGCCTGCTTTTCCCTTCTGCTGGCGGGGCTGAACCTGTCCCCGACCCTGGCAAAGGCCGCCGCGGAGGTGCCTGTGCTGGGGGGATTGTTCCGGGTGCTGACCTTTGTGAACTACGAAAAGACGGAGGATGGTATTCACTACGACGTCTCCGTCCCCAAGGTGGAGGCGGAGGGCAGCCTGGCGGAGCGGGTCAATGCCGCCATTCAGGAGAAGGTGGACGCCCACCTCGCCAGGGCCCAGCAGGACTGGGACGATTACCGGGAGGCCTTCTTCGCCACCGGCGGCACCGAGGAGGAGTGGGGCGGCCGGGAGATGGACGTCATCGCGGGCTATGAGATCAAGAGCCAGAGCGACACCCGGGTTTCCTTCGTGGTAACCCTGGGAGAGGGCTGGGTGTCCTCCATGGAGGAGCGGTACTACTACAACCTGGACCTGAGCGGGGACCGGGACCTGACCCTCCGGGACTACCTGGGGGATACTTGGGTGGAAACCTGCAACGCCGCCATTGAACGGCAGATCGCCGAAAGCGTGGACGAGGAGGGCTTTACCCTCTTCTTCGCCCCGGAGGAGGGGGGCTTTACCACCGTGGACGAGACCACCGGCTTCTATGTCCGGGAGGATGGGACGGTTGTGGTGTGCTTCCCCCGCTACAGCATCGCCGCCGGCGCGGCGGGGATTCCGGAGTTCCCCATTAACTGAAAACGCGAACAAGAGGCCGCCCCGGCTGGGGCGGCCTTCTTTGATGCTCTTTTCCCAAAGGATACGGCGCGGCCAGAGGGCCGCGCCGCTGTTTGCGCGGTTCAGTTCAGCCCCGGAATCTGGGGCAGCTTGGCAAAGCTGGCCTCCAGCTCCGCGTCGGTGGGGATATAGTCTGTCATCTCCCCGTTATGGAACCGCTCATAGGCCACCATGTCGAAGTATCCGGTGCCGGTGAGGCCGAAGAGAATGGTCTTCTCCTCCCCGGTCTCCTTGCATTTCAGAGCCTCGTCCATGGCGGCCCGGATGGCGTGGCTGGACTCCGGGGCCGGGAGGATGCCCTCCACCCGGGCAAACTCCTCCGCCGCCTCGAAGACCTTCGTCTGCTCCACGGACACGGCCTCCATGTAGCCGTCGTGATAGAGCTGGGAGAGGACCGGGCTCATACCGTGATACCGCAGGCCCCCGGCGTGGTTGGCGGAGGGGATGAAGCCGCTGCCCAGGGTGTACATCTTCGCCAGGGGACAGACCATGCCGGTGTCGCAGAAGTCATAGGCGAACCGGCCCCGGGTGAGGCTGGGGCAGGAGGCGGGCTCCACGGCGAGGAAGCGGTAGTCCCGCTCGCCCCGGAGCTTCTCGCCCATGAAGGGGGAGATCAGGCCGCCCAGGTTGCTGCCGCCGCCGGCACAGCCAATGATGATGTCGGGAACCACGCCGTACTTGTCCAGAGCCGCCTTGGCCTCCAGGCCGATGATGGACTGGTGAAGCAGCACCTGGTTCAGGACGCTGCCCAGCACATAGCGGTAACCGGGGTTGGCGGCGGCGGCCTCCACGGCCTCGGAGATGGCGCAGCCCAGGGAGCCGGTGGTGCCGGGGTGCTCGGTCAGGATTTTCTTCCCAACCTCCGTCTCCATAGAGGGGGAGGGGGTGACGGACGCGCCGTAGGTCCGCATAACCTCCCGGCGGAAGGGCTTTTGCTCATAGCTGACCTTCACCATGTAGACCTTGCAGTCCAGCCCCAGATAGGCGCAGGCCATGGAGAGGGCGGTGCCCCACTGGCCCGCGCCGGTCTCGGTGGTGACGCCCCGGAGGCCCTGCTGCTTGGCGTAATAGGCCTGGGCGATGGCGCTGTTCAGCTTGTGGGAACCGGAGGTGTTGTTCCCCTCGAATTTGTAGTAAATCTTCGCCGGGGTCTGGAGCTTTTCCTCCAGGCAGTAGGCCCGGACCAGGGGGGCGGGACGGTACATCTTGTAGAAGTCCCGAATCTCCTGGGGAATGGGGATTTCCCGGCTGTCGTTGTCCAGCTCCTGGCGGATGAGCTCGTCGCAGAAGACGCCGCGCAGATCCTCGAACCCCATGGGCGCGCCGGTGCCGGGGTTCAGCAGGGGGGCGGGCTTGTTCTTCATATCGGCCCGGACGTTGTACCACGCCTGGGGCAGCTCCTCCTCAGAGAGGTAGATTTTGTAAGGAATTTTCTCGAATGTCATGACCCTCGCTCCTTTCGATTCTCCGGCCGCTTCGGGGCGGAGGCGTCAAAAAAAAGACCTCCATCCCAAAAGGACCTGTTACAGGTACTTTGGGACAAAAGTCTGAGAACTTCTGCGGTGCCACCCAAATTGGCGGTCTGGAAACCGCCCGCTCGGCGGCGTGCGGACACACGCCTTTCCTTGGTAACGGGGGAAAAGCCCGTCGGCGCCTACTCCGCCGCCTGCAAAGTCCCGTGATTTCACGGAGACCCCATAGGGGAATCGTTTCGGCCCGCCCTCCGCAGTCCATTCAGCAGGGTCGCTTCTGCCGCCATCCCACCGCCGGCGGCTCTCTGAGAGAACCTCGTCCTGTTTACTCGTCTGCGTCATCGGTTTGCGCTTTTGAATTTGAAAAAAGCATACGCTCTTCCGGCGCGGTTTGTCAAGTGGAAAAATGAATTTTGAATAATCGGCCAAAAAATGAGAATGCATCCCGGAAATTATCGTTTAAAATGACGGGTCCGGCTGAAGCGCGGCGGCATGTTTTCCCGCCGTTCCGGGCAAGCTAGGGCGGAGGTGATGGTATGGATTCCATATGGACCCAAACGGAGAAGCTGCCGGAGTTCGCCCCTTTGGAGGGGGACCTGAAAACGGACGTGCTGATCATCGGCGGCGGGATGGCGGGGCTCTTGTGCGCCTATCAGCTGGCCCAGGCGGGGGTGGAGTACGCCCTGGTGGAGGGCGACCGCATCTGCGGCGGCGTCACGCGAAACACCACGGCGAAGCTCACCTCCCAGCACGGCCTGATCTATAGCCGGCTGCTGCGGGAGTTCGGCGCGGAGCGGGCCCGCCTCTATCTGGAGGTCAACCAGGCGGCGCTGGAGCGTTACCGGACGCTGTGCCGGGGGGTGGACTGCGATTTTCAGGAGCGGGATTCCTTCGTCTACTCCACAAACGGCCGGCGGGAGCTGGACCGGGAGCTGGAGGCCCTGGAGCGCCTGGGCTTTTCCGGGGCCTTCTGGGCGGAGCCGGCGCTGCCCTACCCCACGGCGGGGGCGGTGGGCTTCCGGAGGCAGGCCCAGTTCCACCCGCTGAAGTTCGCCGCCGCCATCGCCAGGGACCTTCGTATTTACGAGCATACCAAGGTGCTGGAGCTGGGGCCGGGCACAGCGGTCACCAACGGCGGAACCGTCTCGGCGGAGAAGATCGTCGCCGCCACCCATTTTCCCCTTCTCAACAAGCACGGGGCCTATTACCTCAAGCTGTACCAGCACCGCTCCTACGTCCTGGCCCTGGAGAATGCCCCGGCGGCGGAGGGCATGTACGTGGACCGGGAGGAAACGGGCCTCTCCTTCCGGAGCTGGAAGGGCCTTCTTTTGCTGGGCGGCGGGGGACACCGCACCGGAAAGAAGGGGGGCGGCTGGCGGGAGCTGGAGGAGTTCGCCCGGACCCGCTTCCCGGAGGCGCGGGAGACGGCCCGCTGGGCCGCCCAGGACTGCATGACCCTGGACGGCGTGCCCTATATCGGGCAGTACTCC
>Ga0209694_1001204_pt1 | contig 30540 bp, 29 predicted proteins | sample GluameincwithD2O_FD_187499 | JGI IMG/M metagenome (GOLD analysis project Ga0209694, IMG submission 187499) | Mouse cecum microbial communities from Vienna, Austria - Glucosamine amended microcosms incubated with D2O (SPAdes) (version 2) | ecosystem: Host-associated > Mammals > Digestive system >... | reverse complement strand
AACAGATACTAAGTATTTTTTCAAAGGAAAAGGGCCGTATTTTCAAGGTTTTTATCGCTTTTTTAATTCGGTAGAATCAGTATTTAGTGACTATTATTCGACTTTCAGGTTTCTTGATAGATTCAATGGTAATCCCAAACCATGACGCAAAATTTTTTTTCACTCTGATTGCACGCAGAATATTTTGTAAGGCATATGCCATATCATTGTCATATTCTATAGCTTCATAAGCCGCATTTAACTCAAGACCGATATTATTGGTAGATGTTCGAATCTCATGCATAAACATATTAGTAATAATTCCTGTTGTAGCTAAGGTCTGAAGCATTTTGTTCTCACTACGCAGATCTTCCAGTTCTTCCTCCTGCTTCTGCTCCATATCTGTCATCAGTTTCACAACATCTTCTGGATTTGCAGAAGGCGGCAAACCTGATTTGGCAGACTGCCCCTTTGATTCCTCTGCCTTTTCCTGCTGTTGGCTGGCTTTCTGTTCTTCTTCCCATTTTTTCCGTTGTTCTGCAAGCTGACGCATTTTTTCCAATTCAGCCGCCAATTGATCCTTTTTATCCGCATACCTTGCCAGTTTACGTCCCACGGACTGCCGATCCCGCTCAAATTCCGCAATTACGAATAACAGGATTCGTTTCAGCTGTGAAAAACCAATTCCCTCCTGAATGCCATTCCGATTAGCTGCATCCTCCAAATTTGTATTCTTTCTGGATATTGACACTGTCCCTAACATCTGCTCCGAACCAACCCGCCAATTCCCGATCTCCTTTCCAAGACCTGCCGGCGAACGATTCCGCCTGGCAGAAAGTTCCAGCCAATCAAAATCATTATCCCCATACTCACCGTAAGGACGTACACGGAATTGATCACGATATAATTTAATTCCTCCGAACTTTTTTGCAAGATTTTCCCGACCTGTAATATCCTTAGAATAAAATCGTTCTCTTTCCTTTTTACTTACCCTTATTTTATAAAAATACAGTACGCCTCCAAAATCCCCAATATAATTCTCTTTCTCTCCTATTTCTTCCATGGTAAAAGACTCTTCTTTCTTTTCCCCTTGAAGATATGCCTGCTCCTGCTCATCGAATCCTGCCTCTTTATATACCTCCTGCTCCTCTCCACGAAAATCGAATTCATTCCTTATAATCTGAATATCAACCAAATTATCAACAACCTGAAAATCAATCCGATAGTCATAAGATTCCACATTTGCACTGGTTATCAATGCCTCTTCTAAACTCGTTGCGTCATCGAAAAACCAAATGTGAAAATTCTGTACCACATCCGGAGGTAGCAGATTCTCTAAATGATTCTTAAGACGTTTCATAGCCCTTTCGTCCCAGACATCATGCAGATTCTCCAACCGAAATGCGGTCCCTGTTCCTGAAAAATCATATTTTTCTATCTCCGATGCCACTGCTTGGTTTCTCCAGTTTTTCGATCCAACATGCTCCAATAGACATAAATCCGTATCATAGACTTTTGCCTTAACTTCTGATATCTTCTTACTCCCATCAAAATCCCGCCAGTCTACAATCCACTCCAGACCGCCCTCTTCCGAAATCGTAAGCATATCACATTTATCTGACATACGATCCAATGCAAACCTGCCAATCCCTTTTGCTCCCGTCTGTATCCTTCCATTTTTTGTAACATAAAAATTCTTTTTTGAAGAATTGCCAATTGTCATCCAATGGGTACGAAGTACTTCTTCCTTCATTCCGCAGCCATTATCTACAATATAGACACAATCTTCTGTATTAGAATAATATAGGCAGCACACGCATGCATCAGCATCATAAGCATTTTTTACGATTTCAAGCACCGCTCCCTCCAATTTCGATACATTTTCCCGTCCAATCAATCTCGCAGTATAAGCATCCACATCAAACTCTATTTCTCTGACCCGTTTTCTCATAGGAACTCCTTTGGCATCAATATTATTGTTATTGTACCAAACTATGAACCTTTCTACAACTTCTGCATTTAATAAATTATTATCTTTCTTTTTACATTTGATAACTCAATAGATGGTTTATACTGGCAAGCTATCCCACACACACAACGCCCCATACCCCACCTGCGGATTCGGATACTCCGCAAACCCCGGCAGCGCCCTCGCCCCGCGCCGCAAATAAGCTTTCACCTTCTCCCCATACAAATAGGGATCGTTATTTCTTACTATCCCCCACTCCATCATAAGCGCCGCCCCGCCCGTCACAAAAGGCACTGCAAAAGATGTTCCGGTAAACTGCGCATAACCGCCGCCAATCGCTGCTGCAGTCACATCCACCCCCGGCGCTACGATATCTGGTTTCACCAGGTTCGCCCCTCTCGTATAACCCCTTCCCGAAAAATCCGCATACGCAAAGGTCAATGCATTATAAGCCCCCACAGTGACCACTCTGCCTGCCGTGGAAGGGATCGTAAGTGTCGTCTGATCCGTAGGAAATAAAAAACCCGTTCCCTGATTCAGCACGTTCTCACTTGGCAGCCATAACTCATACGCTCCGGATACCACCTTCCGGGGATTCAAGATCAGCCGCCATACTCCGCTTGCCACATAAGTTTCTTTTGGGAGCATATCTATAAATATCTCCTGCGCCGTACTGTAAGGGCTTGGTTCTCCATAATACAGCAGGATCTCCGTCTGTCCCACCGAAAACCGCTGTGGCCCAAGTATTTCCTGGATCGGCCCGATCGTGACGCCCGCCGGAGTCATCAGTGAAATATCCACAATATCCGTATACTCTTTCCAGATCTGTATACTGATCGCCGGCTGGCTGCTCTGGACAGCCAACTGGATGATCTCTTCCCTGCCCATACGCATTATGCCGGACGTATGTCCTGCGCTTGCCGCCTCATTGCCGGAACCGATGCAGATGCAGCTCTTCCAGATATTTGAGATATCGTCAATAAAACGCTCCAATAGAGACGATCCGTCATGCGAGCCGTAGGTATTTCCAAAGCTGATATTCACAGCCACAGGCATCCGAAGCTCTAATGCCTTTCTTACCACATAATCAATCCCCTGCATAAGCTCTGTTGTTCGGGGGAATCCGTCCTTCACGGGATTTCCCAGTTTTACCACCAGCAGATTACTCTTCGGGGCTGCGCCGGCATATTGTCCGTTACTGTTTCTTCCGTTTCCGGCGGCTACTCCTGCAACCGCCGTTCCGTGCCCGGAAGTATCCTGGCTCGGCACGATCTGCCGTCTGTCATTCAGCGTTGATCGTCCAAGCGCCTCGTTGATCTGCCCGGATGTGTACTCTGCTCCAACCGCGTATCCCTTAGGCGGTACTCTCCCTTCACCGGGGGCAAGAGACTGGTCCCACAGCGCAAGGATCCTTGTTGTTCCGTCTTCGTTCCGGAAGTCCGCATTCTCATATTCAATTCCGGAATCAATTATGGCGACAAGAATCCCCTGTCCATACAACGACAAACGGGTATCCTGTTGTACTGAATCAATACAGGATACCCGTCTTCCATTTGCAACCTGGAAGAATAGCCTCTTTGGTTTTTCTATGTATTCAATTTCCGGAATCTGCGTAAGCGCTTCAATATCCGACTCTCGGATCGTAATAACCGCATATTCGTTCTGCAGTTCCACCACACTGGATGCAAGCGCGCGAACCGCCTCAAGGCTTCCCGAATATTTTACGATCAGATCCCATGTCTTCTCCGCAGGATCATACCCCACATCTAGCTCCAACGATTTCTCCCGCTCTCTCGGCGTCGCATCCAACGCAAGATTTAGCAAATTCTCAATCTTCTGACTTGCCATATCATTCCCTCTTCATGAAAATATTTTTGTAGTGATTCGTATATTATTCTGTCTTGTTCCCGCATATCTTTATCGGTCATCATATACGATCCAACTCTATGTATAATATATTCCGAAGAAGTTCTGTCTTATTCATGAAATTACATGTTACGGGCTGTGTTGAATCTTTTTGTCTTGTACTATCGCAAGTCAAGATGGCAGTTATTAATTATTTGATGTATTAGTCCGGAGTGCAGCCTGGAAGTCCGGCAGCGCCCGCTTTCCAAGTTCAGTTACAGGCTTGATCCATTTTCCGCTCTTCGTATACCACAATTCGAAGACAAGCCGGATCAGCTCATCTGTGTACAGGAACGAGAATACGGCAAGGAACGGCAGGTGCCAGATCATGCCGGCAGCCCATGTTGCCGGGACACTTATGGTAAACAGGCAGATGATTTCAAGCAATGTTCCGAATACCGCCTCGCCTCCGGCGCGGTAGCAGCTGTTCATAATATAGTTGCAGGTACGGATGGTTCCGGCGGCAAGATAGATGAGGATCATATATTTGCCGAAAAACATTGCCTCGGCTCCAAGACCGAACAAGGAAAGCAGCGGTCGGTTCAGCAGCAGGCCGATCAGGCAGATACAGAAGGTGATCGCCGGACACAGTACGGAGAATTTCTTCATATACTGATAACCGTTCATCAGATGTCCGGAACCAACTTCCTTTCCAACCACCACAGAAGACGCATCTGCAAGTCCCGCAAAGAATGCGAATACGAAACCTTCCAGAACACGGAATGCAGCCATAGCCGCGATAGCGGATTCCGATTGATGTCCGATCACGATATTGATCAGCATCTGTCCGATTCCGTAGAATAGTTCATTGATGATAATCGGGAAACATTTTCCCATATATTCCTTAAAGAAACCGTTCTGCCAGGAGAACATATCCTTAAGCTTCAGCACCACCGTCTTCTTATCCTTCAGAAGAAAAACAGACAGGACAAGCACATTCACGATACCAGATACCAAGGTTCCGACTGCTGCGCCTGCCGCTCCCATCCGGGGCATTCCGAAACGTCCGTAGATCAGGATCCAGTTCAAGACGAAATTAGTGACCAGTGCAAGGACAGAGCTGATCAGAGGCGGTTTCACCCGTTCCGTAGAACGCATCAAGAAGCTGATGATCATGGCAATGACCTGCAGCGGATAGGCAAAACCGACGATCCGGATATAGGGCGCGCCGATCGCTATGATGTTTTCTTTGTCGGTGTAGATTCCCAGGATAAAATCCGGGTTGGTTACCGCAGCGCCGCCAAAGAGCAGGGATACGGCAAGCATGCAGGCAAGCGCCAGGCCAAAAGCCTGGTTGATACCCTTTTCATTGCGGGCGCCCCAATACTGTGAAAAGAATAACAGTCCTCCGCTTGCGAATCCGAAGTAACAGGCAAAGAACAAAGAGGTAATCTGGGAGCAGATCCCTACCGCTGCCACGGACAATTCACCCTGGCTTCCGATCATGATGGTATCTACCATACTTGCAGTGGTAGACAGAAAATTCTGAAATGCGATGGGCAGCGCGATCGTAAGCACAGTACCGAAGAAATTGCCCCAGCTGACTTTTTCACTTCTCATAATTTGACTCCTTTCATTTGTATTTATTGTATTTTATGCTAATCCCGCAAAAGACTCGTATTACCCATTATACCCTTAAAATCAAACATTGCAATAGTTATTTTAAGAATATTATATGTGGAATTCTCATATGCAATGTTTTAGGAGAGATTATCTCCTAAAGCTGTCTGCGACAGGATAAATCTGTACGAAAAAAAGGGCTGCTGCGAAACAACCGCACCAACCCGTCCGAGATAAATTCAGTTTTACCGTTTCAAAAAATCAAATCCGAGATACGGAGCTATCTCCACCGGTATGAAATACCCTCTCTCATACCGGCACACCGGACATACCGGAGGAACCAGCTTTCCCGATTGGATATGTCCGCAATTCATACACATCCACTGTCCTCCTGCTTCACATTCAAAATATCTATTTTGCTCCAGCAACTCGGAAAGCTTACCGAACCGCCTGCCGTGGATCGCTTCCACTTCCGCTATCTGGAAAAACGCGGACGCCGCCTCAAGGAATCCCTCTTCCTTCGCAACATTACCAAAAGCCTGATAAACATCATCCGCCTCTTCCTTCTCATTATGCTCCGCTTTCTTCAAGAGCTCTGCCACATCGTCAGAATGGTCTACCGGATATCCGCCTGATATCTCGATCGTAGTTCCTGACAGATTCTTAAGAAGGCCATAAAATCGTTCTGCATGCGCGCGCTCCTGATCCGCCGTAAATAAAAAGACTTGTTCAATAGAATATAATCCCTGCTTTCTCGCTGTATCCGCCGCGATCGTATATCTGTTTCTCGCCTGACTCTCCCCGGCAAACGCCCTCATCAGATTCTCTCTTGTCTTACTCGCCTGAAATTCAACTGCCATGTCACATTCTCCTTTTTATTTTCAGATCCCTTCCTAGTATGCTCGTTGCTTCGCGGGAATCACACTTTACCAACCAGCCTTTTTTCGGAAGTTTTGCCTCTGCTTTTTATTATGTGACACAGGAACAATATTATTCATCTTCCATATGATTTCATATCAGTTAAATCCTATGATCCGTCTCGCAACACTATAGACCAATGACGAGATCTTCCGCCCGGATTTCCCCGGAATATTCATGGTCTGCCCTAGAATCCCATGGCGGATCTTAAAATAAGTCTTAAAATCCCTTTTCTTAAGGTATTTCCACAATTCCCTCTTCTTCTCGATATTTTCCTTCGCCTTAGATCGGATCAATATAATAGAAGACACCGTCATCATGATCGCCAGATAATTGATCATATATTGTCTGAGCTTCTTACTCGAGATCTTTTTCATCTCATACATATCAATCATCATCTTCGTCACAAAGATCTGCTGATCCGCCCGGGCGATCATGTTCTTCTCATTTACCGACTGGTCGTCTCTTCCAATAAAATACCGGTAAAAATCTACATCCAGATAGTATATCTTCCGCACATGCGGCAGAGGGTAATACACATAGATATTATCTACATAGAAGGTATGTTTCGGCAGTTTCATCTGTATCAGCCTTAACATCTCCGTACGATAGATCACCGAATGCATCAAGATATACTGATCCAGACGGAAATGCCCGATATCATCCCACCGGAAGATCTCATCCTGAGGCAGTGCATTGCGATAGTGGACACATTTCTTGTGAGCCGCTCCTGCCTTCTCATACACGAAGTTAGAAACTAACATATCTATCTGTTCTCCGTCATCCTCCAGATTACGGAATAATGTAAGAATCTTACGCAGCGCTTCTTCATCAACCCAGTCATCGCTGTCCACTACCTTAAGATATGCTCCCCTGGCAGCATCAATCCCTTTATTGACTGCGTCCCCATGACCGCCGTTCTCTTTATCAATAACCCGGATAATATCCGGGTATTTCTTCATATATTCATGCGCGATCTCTGATGTCCGGTCTCCTGACCCATCATTTACGATAATGATCTCTACCTCTTCTTTCCCTGTCAAAATACTCTCAATGGCACGGCTCATGTAATCCTGTGAATTATAGCACGGAATCACAAAAGAAATATACTTCATTCTCTTTTTCCTCCTTGTACTAAGATCATGCACTCGCAGATCCTCTCTGCGCCTCCTTTGCCACTATTTTGCCGGGAGACTCCGCGAGTACACAGATGCACTTTTAATAGTATAGAACATTTCCCTGGATTTTCCAACAACTACTTTATATAAATCTTCAGTTCATAGTTTGTTCATTTATCTTTCAAAAATCTTTCATTACTTTAACATTATTTCTTCACAGGTGTATCTTATACTAAGTATATCAAATGAAGCAGAAAATAACATTTGATCTTCCGAACCGACCATTAACCAATAGTTTAATACTATTTTTCGAAAAAACTTTTTCATAATACATGCCGGGAACCGTTTACAACGGTTACCCGGCATCCTCCCTTTCAGGGCATATTTACACTTGTTTCACCTCTTTTGTGGCTACGATACTCACTCCCGTCCCCGCCGCATTCTCCATGACCACATCCCCGATCCGAACCGGCGCTTCTACGATGATCTCCTTTAACGCACGTACGCAATCCAGGACTTTTTCTTTCGGAACATCTTCCTTCGTCTTAACAGATACCATACGGTCACATCCCCCGCGCACCCGCACCGTAGATGTCACGATCCTGGTCGGATCTGTCAGCTCCTTCCTGGCATAGTTCTCGCCCCGCTTACATGTGTTTCCCTCAACCGCTATAATCTCTCTCTCCTGCATGGTAACGGTAAGCATGCATCCCATCGGACAGTTAATACATATCAGATTCTTCTCTTCCATCATCTCTATGCCTCCTCTACCTTTACGGTGATCTCCTTCATCCGGGGATGCGCAAGAAGCTGCTCTTTTGTAAGTGTGATCTCCTCCATCTCCCCCGGCGCTACGATCCTCTTTTTTCTGTAGATCATTCTTTCATCATCGAAATATACACTGATATAACAATTCTGATACACCTTACCCACGCGGAAACGTACCTTCATCTTTTCCTCCATACGCCCAGGGCAGATCGTCTCCGGAACGGTATACCTCACCCCAGTTTCCGCCTTTAACGTGATCCTATCCGTACATTCTATACGCCGGTCCAGGACATATGCAGCCGCATTCTTCCCTGCCGCTTCTGCTTCTTCCGATACAAAGTCCACAAGATCATGTACATGCAATACATTGCCGCATGCAAATACACCTTCTATATTCGTCTCAAGGCTCTCATTCACCCTGGGTCCGGAAGTAACCGGATTCAATTCTACTCCCATCCCCTGGGAGAGCTCGTTTTCCGGGATAAGCCCTACGGATAACAACAGCGTATCACAGGAGTAGGATTCTTCTGTACCAGGGATCGGTCTCCCTTTACAGTCAACTTCTGCAAGCGTAATCCCCTCCACACGTTCCTTTCCCTTTATATCGATCACCGTATGGCTCAGTTTCAACGGGATTCCATAATCGTCCAGACACTGGACAATATTACGCTTCAAACCGCCGGAATAAGGCATTAATTCTGCCACCACTTTCACGGAGGCTCCTTCCAACGTCATCCTTCTTGCCATGATCAGTCCGATATCCCCGGATCCTAAGATCACGACTTCTCTTCCCGGAAGATATCCTTCCATATTCACCAGTCTCTGCGCCGTGCCTGCCGAAAAGATCCCTGCCGGACGATAACCCGGGATATTCAGCGCGCCTCTTGCCCTCTCCCTGCATCCCATTGCAAGGATCACCGCCTTTGCCCGTATCTCAAATACGCCTTCTTCACGGTTCATTGCCGTCACTACTTTGTCCCGGCTGATATCCATGACCATCGTATTTAATTTATATTCGATGTTTCGCTTTGCCGCCTGTTGGATAAACCTGCCGGCATATTCCGGACCTGTCAACTCTTCCCTGAACGTATGCAGCCCAAATCCATTGTGTATGCACTGATTCAAGATCCCGCCCAGTTCTTTATCCCGTTCCAGTATTATAATCCTGTCAATCCCATTCTCCCTTGCCGAAACTGCCGCCGCAAGTCCTGCCGGACCTCCTCCTATGACTACAATATCATAATTCTCCATACCCATATCTCCATTCTCTCTATAATGCATCCTTATTCGTTCCGGTTACAATCCTTGAATTTCCTCCTGATTTTGTGACTTCACGGATATCCATATGCCTTTCTCTTGCCAGGATCTCCATCGTCCTTGGAGAACAGAACCCCGACTGGCAGCGTCCCATACCTGCCCTCGTCCTTCGCTTCACTCCATCCAGTGATCTGGCTCCTAATGGCCTGTTGATAGCATCCATGATCTCCCCTTCCGTTATCATCTCACAGCGGCATATGATATTTCCATATGCCGGATTCTGCCGGATCAGTGCAGCCCGTTCTTCTCTGTCCAGGCTTTGGGGTCTTAGGATCCCTTTTCTTACTGCAATGAAATCCTCCTTCTCTTCCAGTTCCATGCGATCTCTCAACATCCCGGCAATGTATTCCCCTATAGCCGGGCAGCTGGTAAGTCCCGGAGACTCGATTCCTGCACAGTCAATGAAGCCTCTTGCGTCTTCTGCTTCTTCTATTATAAATTCATCCTGGCTCTCATGCGCTCTAAGTCCCGCGAATGATGTGATCACCTGCCTCACCGGAAGATTCTTAACACTCAGCCCTACCTTTCCCAACACTTGGCCAAGCCCCTCCCGGGTCGTATTCGTCCCTTCTTTATCTTCAATATCTATCGCCGTAGGCCCAAGGATCAGATTCCCATGTGCCGTCGGCGCCACCAGGACTCCTTTCCCATATTCTCCCGGCAGTGTAAATATTGTACTTCTGACGTGTTTCCCGGCGCTTTTATCCAACAGACAATAATCCCCTCTTCTTGCGGTAATATGGATCTTATCCTTACTCACCATATTATGAAAGCGATCTGCATATACCCCCGCCGCATTCACAATATACCTGGCTTTAAATTCTCCCGCATCCGTGGTAAGCGCAAATCCTTCTTCCAGCTTCTTTATCTCCGTCACTTCTGTCCGGAAACGGAACTCCACGCCATTCACATACGCATTCTCCGCCAGAGCAATATTCAACTCAAATGGGCATACAATCCCCGCCGACGGTGCGTACAAGGCGGCGAAAACTTCATCCGTGACATTCGGTTCCATCTCCAGTACTTCTTCCCGGTCAAGGATCCGCAGTTCTTTTACGCCATTGGCAATCCCTCTGTCATATAACATCCTAAGCCCCGGCATGTCTTCCCTGCGAAGGCACAATACCAAAGAGCCGTTCCGTTCAAACGGAATATCCAACTCTTCTGCCAAGCTCTCCATCAACTCATTTCCCCGCAGATTCATCCTTGCTTTTACCGAACCCTCCGGCGCGTCATATCCGGCATGGACGATGCCGCTGTTTGCCTTGGAAGTTCCGCAGCATACGTCCTCTTCTTTTTCGAATACACACACATTCACCTTGCAGCGGGAAAGCTCTCTCGCCACGGCACAGCCGGATACTCCGCCTCCGATGATCACCACATCATAATCATACATATTTCTCGTCTCCTTTTTTCAGATCCTCTGCCCAAAAAAGAGCCCGGCAAACAGACGCATCTTTTTCAATGCGGTCATTGCCCGGCTCTTCTCTCACGCAATCCTCTATTTATTCTTATTCTTCCTTCGCCCATCCATAGGCATACTTTACAGCTTTATTCCATCCCTTGATCTTCTTCTCTCTCTCTTCTTTTGCGATCTCCGGCTTAAAAGTCCTGTCGATCGCCCAATTCTTTAACACGTCTTCTTTACTCTTCCAATATCCGACCGCAAGTCCCGCCAGGTATGCGGCTCCCATCGCGGTCGTCTCTACGCACTGCGGACGCTGCACCGGAGCGTCAATGATATCAGCCTGCGTCTGCATCAGGAAGTCATTTGCGCTCGCGCCGCCGTCCACCTTAAGCGCTGCCAGAGAGATATCGGAATCTGCTTTCATAGCCGCCAACACATCATTGACCTGATAGGCAAGCGATTCCAATGTCGCACGGATAATATGGTATTTGTTCACTCCCCGCGTGATACCTACGATCGTACCCCTTGCATACTGATCCCAGTGCGGCGCCCCCAGACCTGTGAATGCCGGTACTACATAACATCCGTTGGTGTCTTTCACTTTCTTCGCCATATATTCAGAATCCATAGCCGAATCAATCAGGTGCATCTCATCCCGCAGCCACTGGATTGCCGCGCCCGCCACAAATATGGAACCCTCCAGCGCATAATTGACCTTCCCGTCAAGCCCCCATGCGATCGTTGTAACAAGCCCGTTCTTCGAATATACCGGCGTCTCTCCTGTATTCATCAGCAGGAAACAACCTGTGCCATATGTATTCTTCGCATCCCCCGCTTTGAAACACGTCTGCCCGAATAATGCCGCCTGCTGATCTCCTGCGGCTCCTGCAATGGGAATCTCTCCCCCCAGAAAAGACGGATCCGCCTTACCGTAGATGCAGCTTGACGGTCTGGGCTCGGGCAGCATACTCTTCGGAATATCCAGTTCTTCGAGAATCTCATCATCCCACTCCAAAGTATTGATATTAAATAACATGGTTCGGGAAGCATTCGAATAGTCCGTCACATGGACGGCGCCCTTCGTCAGTTTCCAGATCAGCCAGGTCTCCACCGTTCCGAACAGAAGCTCTCCGCGCTCGGCACGTTCCCTTGCTCCAGGTACATGCTCCAGGATCCATCTCACCTTCGTTCCGGCAAAATATGCATCGATCACCAACCCTGTCTTCTCCCGGAACTTCTCAGTCAATCCCTTTTCCTTCAGGGAATCACAATATTCAGACGTCCTTCTGCACTGCCACACGATCGCATGGTATATGGGTTCTCCCGTAACCTTATCCCACACGATCGCAGTCTCTCTCTGGTTCGTAATGCCGATCGCGGCGATATCCTCCGCTGTCGCCCCGATCCGGTTCATCGCTTCCACCGCGACTCCCATCTGGCTTGCCCAGATCTCATCCGCATCATGCTCTACCCAGCCTGGTTTCGGGAAATACTGTCTGAATTCTCGCTGTGCAACACTGCACATATTTCCCTTCTCGTCAAAAAGAATACATCTGTTACTCGTCGTTCCCGCATCCAGCGCCATTACATATTTTGCCATCCTGTCCTAGCCTCCTTCTTTCATTTCCTATATACTAATGCATTACATTTTCCATACATCCTGATTCGTCGTCGAAACTGCGATCGCCCCTGCCGACAATGCGCCAAGTACGGCTTCCCTGTCCGTGATCAAGCCTCCTGCAATGATCGGCGCTCTGGACAGCCTGCAGATCTTCTTGATGATCTGAGGCATAAGCCCGGGAAGTACCTCTATAAAATCCGGCTTCACCGTATGCTGCTGATACCGGATGTTCTCCACCGCCATGGAATCAATCAAAAAGTATCTCAATACCGTACACATCGACAATTCCTTCCCCCGCTTGATCAGCAGCGGCTTCGTCGTTATGATCCCATCCGCCCTGGTATGCTCTTTGATATAATCCACCGCGATCTCCTTCGAACTCAATCCCAAGACCAGATCCACATGCACCAGGGCAAGCTTCCCGCTTTCTTTCACGCGGTCTACGATTTCCCCGATCGAACAGATATCGCCAAAGAGAATGAAAACTGCCTGAATATCCTCTGATTCACAGCATCTCGCCAAACCTTCCGAATCTTTCACTGCCGCAACTACCGGATTGCTTTCTATTGCATTATAATATCTACTGTCCATCTTCTTCAACCCTTCTTTCACAACCATATATCAGAAAAAAAGAGCAAAATATAACAACATCTCTGTTGTGATCATTTGCTCTCCCGTCTCACCGCATCTTCAAATCTACGATAACTATACCATATCACAGCAAATTCTACAACCTTTTTTCTTTATTCTTCTTCCAATCCACTAACCTTCTCTAAGGCTGACGCCATATACTCCTTTACCTCTATTTCTTCCGCACTGCCATCCTCCAATCGCCCCATACAGGCTTCTCCAAGGGAAAGAACGATCTTCGCCGCCTGTTCCGTATCCAGTAAGGCATAGCCTTTCATCAGGCAACGGTAATATTCCATCCTCTGCTCTTCGGCTATGCTATTCTCCAATTCCCTCAGATCCGTCTCCGGCTTGATCTCCAGCTCCATCAGATCTCCCTTATCTCCAAGAAGCGCCTCCGCCACTGCCCTGAGATTCTCGACCGATACATATTCACTCTTAATCTCGTCCAGATAATATAAGCATTTCTCATAATCCTCCACATACAGCAGGTATACCATTGCAAGGTCTATACGAAGCTTTCTTACATCTGACATCATCATTCCTTCCTCCGGATCTGCATTTGCACCTCCGGATCCAAAATCTTCCGGGATTACTGACGTTCTATTTCTCCATCCATACATTTTCCAAGCAATGATCATTACAAATAGCGCCGCACAGATAAAAAGAAATCTCTTTTTATTCCTTGTGACCGGTCTTGTTCTCTGTACGTATCTGGGAATACTCCTGCGAATTTCTGATATGTTCTTATACGACAGCCTGGAATGGGCATTCAGGCATCTTGATATGATTCTTAGAAATTTCCTCTCTTCCCTCTTATTCAATGCGGGAATAGGATCTGTCATGGCGAGCAGAAACTGTATCGTTTTCCCCATGCCATAGATATCCAGCTCCAGACTTGCCTTCTGATAATAAGGCTCCTCATCCGGAAGAAATGCTTCTCTTACGGCACGTTTCTGCATAAACCTGATCTGTCCTTCATTCGAACCTGCCTCCAGATCAAGAAAATAGACTTCTCCGTCCTCTGTGATCACGATACTGTAAGGATTGACATACTGATAATAAGGTTTTTTCCTGCACTTATGGATCATATGTAACTGATTCGTGATATCGCGTATCAGCAAAAACAATCGTTCTTTTGTAATATTCGGGTATGCTTTCAGCCACCCTGCCAATATCTTTCCTCCAACATATTCCGAACTGATATAACACGTCCGACCATGCTCGATCAAACGCAGTACATCATATCCTTCCTTTACCGTCACGTACACCACCTCTTTTTATTTACTTTTCATACATTTTCCGGGATGCTCAAAGACCTTGCGGCAACCGCCAAATATTCATGCAAGCATGGCTGCCTGGCTCGTTGTTTCGCAGAAGTCAAGAAATAGGAATAACTATGAGAAACGAAATAATTTAGAAATAAGAATATTATATATATTACTCGGTTTTTAAGAAAAAGACAAGTACTTTTTGAAAAAAGTACTTGTCTTTAAATCACATACATACCCGCAAATCCGGTCAGCCCTTTAGGAATTACACTTCTTCTGTCTGTAGCTTAACTCTCTTGGCGTATACAGGTGTCTCGGAATACCGTCAACCATAACAGGCGATACATCTCCCTGGATCAGCGGCCTTACGTAAGAAATAAATTCACTTGTTACGTATGTGCCATCTTCATTCACCCACTCCCTCGGAACAAGCTTCTCATCGTTCGCGATCTTGTGGACATCCTTCACCTCTGTTCCGCACTGGTACGGATCATCCGATAATCTCTGCAGTACTACCATCTTGCCGGAATCTCCCTCGTCCGCAGCCTTCACTGCCGCGCCTCCAACCTGGTAAGCTTCCAGGATATCTACACGTGACGCCGCATGTGATGCGGAACGCTGTAATGTGCTGAGCTCGATCGCACGAGTCTTACATCCAAGCTCACCTGCAATAAAGCTTGCAAGATAAGACGCGGTTCCTGACAACTGCTTATGTCCGAATGCATCGACGAAATCAATGCTGTTGCCAAGCTCACATACATAAGTTCCGTCTGCAGTACGGATACCTTCCGATACCGCAACCACGATAGACGTCTTCTTTTCCAGTAATCCCCTCACTCTCTCGCCAAAATCCTTGACATCAAAGGTGATCTCTGGCAGATAGATCATATCCGGGCCTTCACAGTCTTCGCCCATGGATAATGCAGCCGATCCTGTCAGCCATCCTGCGTTACGTCCCATAATCTCTACGATCGTAACGATTCCATTCTCATTCTCCAGACAGAAGCTGTCACGAATGATCTCTTTCATGGAAGTACCGATATATTTTGCAGCGCTTCCGTATCCCGGTGTGTGATCTGTCAGAGCAAGATCGTTATCGATCGTCTTCGGGCATCCGATGAATCTCGTTGAGAAGCCAGTGATGATCGCATAATCAGACAGCTTCTTGATCGTGTCCATCGAATCATTGCCGCCAATATAAATGAATGCTTCGATATCCAGCTTCTCAAGAATCTCAAATATCTTGTCATAAACTTCACGGTTCTCATGAATCTCCGGGAGTTTATAACGGCATGACCCTAAGAACGCAGCCGGTGTCCTCTTTAGCAATTCCACATCCAGTTCTGTCTTAATATGGTCTGCCAGATCAATATAATTCTCTTCCAATAACCCCTGTACGCCATGAAGCATTCCATATACCTTCTGTGCTCCACGATCTTTGGCAGTACGGTAAACTCCTGCAAGACTTGAGTTGATCGCTGCAGTCGGTCCTCCTGACTGTCCTACAATAACATTTCTTTTCATAGTCCAAATTCCCTTCTTTCTTAAAATTTGCTGACGATATTATTATCTTAGTATAATTTGACACGAATGTCCACAAAAAAACCTTATTCATTCCCCTGCCCGCTGTTTTTAATGGCATTCTGAGCAAAGATATAGCCTTTCATACATCCGTTCCCAGTAACATCAATCGCTTCACCGTCTTCGATCTCAACTTCCATCCGACAGTTGTTGCGGCAGACTTCACACATGACTACTCTCTGCTCCATCTTAAGATTCCTCCCTCAGACATTCTCCCTATACTTTCAAAAAGTCCCTGCAGAAAACTACAGGGACTTCGACGTGGGCGAGAGGATTCGAACCCCCGACCTTCTGGTCCGTAGCCAGACGCTCTATCCAGCTGAGCTACGCCCACATAACAATAAATCTTTTTACAACGATAATTATTATAACTCAGATATATCGCAATGTCAATACATTTTTGTCTATTTTACGAATTTCGACCTTATTTTTATTTGCCCTGTCGATTGGACTGGTCAATTTGTTGTTATCTGGACTTTTCAATACATCCACTCTGATGCTATCATATGCTTGTACAAAATATAAAATTAAATTAGAGGAAACAAATCATATGACAAAGAAAGTAGCTGTAATCAATGATCTCTCAGGCTTTGGCAGATGCTCGCTCACAGCGGCGATCTCCATACTCTCTGTAATGGGCGTTCAGGCATGCCCCCTGCCAACTGCAATTCTGACTGCCCAAACCGGGTATCCCAGTTATTACTGCGACGACTATACGGATAAAATGGAATATTTCCGCGCCGAGTGGGAAAAAATGAACCAACATTTTGACGGGATCTATACCGGATTTGTCGCTGATGAGACACAGATCACTCATATATTTCGCTTCATCGACACTTTCAAGAGTCCCGATACCTTTCTGTTGGTGGATCCTGTCATGGGCGATGACGGCGAACCTTATCCGATCTACACACCCTCCCTTTTCAGGCAAATGCGTAAACTGGTACTGCAGGCTGACATCGTCACACCGAACCTTACCGAATTGTGCCTCCTGGCAGACGCCGATTATCAGGCGCTGACGTCGCTTCGTTCCCCTGACGAGCGGATACAGGCAATCGGAGAACTGGGACAGGCATTCTGCCAGGAGGGACCAGATCATGTGATCGTCACCGGAATCCTGTTCCAGGACACAGACGGTACCGCAAAGATGGGAAATCTTCTGGTCAATCCAGAGGGCTGCTCCCTCTTCGCTTTTCCGTATATTGGCGGCAGTTATTCCGGAACCGGGGATCTGTTCGCATCCTGCATAGCCGCCGGTATTGCACGCGGTTATTCCATTCCATCCATCATCCGTGCGGCCGGTGATTTTCTGGAATGCTCACTGATCGACACTGTCAAAGAACAGATCCCGCGCAATGACGGTGTTAATTATGAACAATATCTTTCTTTATTACTAAAAATCGACAAATGATTCCGTAACAACTCTTGAATTTCATATATGAAACTGATATGATAAGAATGGAGTTCTCGCAATGGAACTCCTGCGCACCGGAGCGCGGCTGTTACAGCCATAGTCCGGCTGCGGCGGGCCGTTTGGAAGCGGCGACTTTACCCTTCCGTCGCAGTACGTCCCGACGAGGCATCGTGCAGCACACGATGCCTCGTCACATAATACATATATTCTCTGTCATCTCGGCATTTTTATCCCATGTTCTGTTATTGTAATACTTTCCGCAGATAAGGTTTCTAAAAAAACCCATCTTTCTTATGGTTTTCTTAAGAAATTTTATAAACATTTCCGGTTTTTGACATACTTGCGTCACATTTTCTTTATATAATAGACTCATCAAATAAATGAAGACGGTAATTGTACTTCACATTACATATTCAGAGATTCAGTAAGGTATGGTTACCGGACTTCGACTAGACGTTTTCTTAAATTTAGATAGATTTTTCATCCCCCTCCAAGGGCTGGCGCGAAAGTGCCAGCCCTCTTTCCTTGTCTGCAGCATAAATAGGATGCAAGCCTGTTTCAAACCATATATTCAGTTATTTTACATATATTTGTCAAATTGGTTGAATTTAGATATTTTTAAATTTGGGTATTCCCTCTTTCTATATTCCTATGCTATAATAACAATCAGTACGCAGCGGTGGTCGAGTTGGCTGATGGCATCTGCCTCGAAAGCAGAAGAGCCGCAAGGCTCCGGGGGTTCAAATCCCTCCCGCTGCGTTTTCTATTTGTTCTGAAGATCAATGTCCATACTCCCCGAACGGAATCCTTCCAGATCTAAAGTAATATATGTGTATCCAAGCTTTTTCAGATACTCGATTACGGAGTCCCTTTCTTCTATGAGCTTTGACATATCCTGCGGATCTGTCTCAATTCTTACAATCTTACCGTGCACTCTCAGTCTCACATTGTATAATCCCAAAGACTTAAGAAATACTTCTCCTTCTCCTGCCCTTTGCATCTCTTGATACGTTATCCTGGTTCCATAGGGAAAGCGGGTTGCCAGGCAGGGAGCGGAAGGCTTTCCCGATACGGTAAGACCATATTCCGCCGCCATCCTGCGAACCTCCTTCTTTGTCATCCCGGCATCCGCAAGCGGACTGATCATCCCCAACTCCCTGACTGCCCGGATTCCGGGGCGATATACATGCAGATCATCCTCATTCGTCCCTTCCAGGATCCGATACACCTGCAGTAATTTCATTTCTTCCTTCATTACCTGAAAAAGATACCGTTTGCAGCGATAACACCTGTCCGCAGGATTATCTGCAATATCTGCTTCTTCTAATTCATCAACTTCTACCATGTGGAATATAGCCCCTGTCTCTTGCGCCACTTGCTTCGCTTCTTCTAATTCACCCTGCGGATGCAGCATGGTACGAAGAAAAACACCATATACCTTCTTCCCTGTTTCCCTAGCTGCTTCGCATACAATCTTTAAAAGAAGGCTGCTGTCCACACCTCCCGAGAATGCAACTGCAACATCCTCCGAAGCATATCTGCTCAGCTGCTCTTTTAACAGCCTGCACTTTTCTTCATAATATTTCACGAATATATCCTCCCAAAAGATTCACTTTCACACTAGCCGCTCTTTTGCCTCACTGCATATCTTGCCCCACACATCCCGGTAATTCAGATCAGATCCGCGGCAGATAGCGGTGACACTTTCGTATTCCGGGTATACCCTGACAATCTCTCCTGATCTGCAGACCTTGACCTCTGCCATACCAAATGAAGTCTCAACCTGACGGATCTCTCTATGCATCACGGAGCGCTGCATCCTCACTCTGCGGATCCCAATGGTCGTAGTCTCACGAAAGATGATCTGCTCCAACTCAGGCGCCGCTTTCTCATCGCAGATCACGTTCAACTGATATGCCGGGCGGTTCTTCTTCATATATACCGGGGTATAATATACATCTCTTGCTCCTGCTTCGAATAACCGTTCCATCACATATCCCAGGACCTCTCCCGTAGAATCATCTATATTGCTCTCAAGTTTACAGATATGATCTGCTTCCTCCGCCTCCGGCTCTATTAACATTCCCCGCAGGATACTGGCTCTTCCATAATCTCTTTTCCCTGCTCCCATCCCACTCTTCTGTATCTTATATCTCTCAGGGAGCCTGTCTGAAGTACGGGTCGCAGCCACGATCGCAGCGCCTGTGGGCGTCACTAATTCTGCTTCTGTCCCTGTCATATGCAGGGAAATATTATGTGCTCCGATGATATGAACCACCGCCGGCACCGGCACCGGAATAACCCCATGCTGGCATCTGACCGTTCCTCTCCCTTCATATAATTCTGGCACGATCACTTCCCTAATATTCAGATCATCCAGACAAACAGCGGCGGCAACGATATCTACGATGGAATCTACCGCTCCCACTTCATGAAAATGAACCTCTTCTACAGATACCCCATGCGCCTTTGACTCAGCCTCCGCCAGGACCAAAAATATATCGGATGCTATCTTCTTTGCCCTGTCAGAAATCTTTGAACGACTGATGATATCTCTGATCTCCGGCAAACCTCTATGCTCATGCGTGTGCCCATCATGTCTGTGGGCATGCTCATGTTCGGCATGTTCATGAGTATGTGTATGCTCGCCATGTCCGTGGGCATCTGTATGATCACCATGTCCGTGGGCATCTGTATGATTGCCATGTCCGTGGGCATCTGTATGTTCGCCATGTCCGTGGGCATCTGTATGTTCATCATGACTGTGGACATGCGTATGGATATGTGCTTTATGCCCATATCCTTCCTGTGCATATAAATATTCGTTATCATGATCATGATTCTCATACTGCCGGTCCAGGATCACATTGAAATCACATGCATCCAACCCTGACTTTTTAACCCTGCTGATCTGAACCTTAAATCCCTCGACAGGAAGGCTTCCCAACTGTTCTTCCAGAACCTTCTGCGAAGCACCCAGGTCCAACAAAGCACCTACAACCATATCTCCACTGATCCCACTGTAACACTCCAAATATAGCGTATTTCCTTTTTCCTTCTGCACCATCTCTGTCTCTCCCTCTTTTTCTGAATTATAATACACAACTCCGAATTTCCGCAGCGATCCGGACGCTTTGCCATATATCGGATATCACGAATATCCCAACCTAACCCATATAGATTCTATTATATAACACACCGCTTCGCAATACGAATACTAAAAAAACCGGCTTAATGTCATTTTCCACTGACAAAAGCCGGATATAACGCTGCACCAGGGCGTCACTGATTCACAGAATACACCCACATCGCCTTAATCTGATCTGCAATCTCTGCAAATACCCATTCTTTACTGCTATTTTTTGTACTAAACGGATCATTGATCTTAACCTTTCCCTCTGCATACTGCGTTAAGACGATGAAATGACCGTTCTGCGTAAAATCACCAGGACCGACACTGCAGATAATAGGATGCCCTGCCTGTAATTCGTCCCGGATCTGCTCCTCTGTAAATACCCCGTCATAACAAGACAAATTCCAATTAGCCCCCGCCTCTTTCATGAATCTCCAATACGTATCATTATACTCATCCACATATTCATTCTCTGTCCCATAAGCCGCTACTTTCGCAGGGGTTATGGACGGGTCATTGGTAAGCCCTGCGGCAACCATCGCCATACAGGTCGGTCCGCATCCACTGACCGCCACTATACTTGTACCATAAGCTGCGTATCCCCACCGCTCATCCCACTGATACAGCTGCGGGATCTGACCTTCTTCCCAATTACCATCAATCGTCTCCGCACAGGGATTATCTTTCTTCTCTTCATAATGCTCTACAAACTCTACCGTTTCTTCATTCTTATCCAGCAATTCTATGACACCCGCCGGATAACCTTTTTCCGTTGCCTCTTTTCTGACTCGTTCAAGCCTCTCTTCTTCATCTTCTACTTCTATCGTAATCTGCTTCGCCTGCTCTGCATCTTTCTGGCTCCCTGATCTGACTACTTTCTGCGCCAAAGACTCTGCCGTATTCTTCCTGCCAAGAACGAGACTCAATACTCCCACAACAAGAAGTAGTGACCAGCCGAGCAAGACCATCTGTCGTTGTACCTGGCGTCTGCGCCTGTAGTATATCCGTCTTCTACGATCCATACGCATCTATTCTTCTCCTCTATAATTGCAGTCCTTATTACATACAAATGTCTTCTCAATTCTCCATATGCTGACATTCCGATGCAAAATTACATATTTACCATGTCATTAATTATACTCTTTTGTCAGATAGGACACAACTTAAAGTATTCTTAAATTTTCTTTGCGAAAATATGCAGATATCCATTGTTTTTGTCACTAACCGTTTGTTTTTATGCGTGTTTATTTAAACTATTTTGTGCTTTATTTAACGACAAAGAGCGGTGGCAAGCCCGCTCTCTTTCTTATTCCTCTTCTTTATCTTTTTTTACTGCCAAGTCTATCAGTCCATCGGAGTGTTTCCTAATTTCTTGATTCAGTTCATGTACCTCTTCAATAGATGTGCATTTATCCGTTGCCGTGGTTATCAGCCATGTCAAAAATCTTACCTGTTTATCTGTCATTATATCCATTCCTGCCTCTCTTTCCGTATTTCAGATTTGCTTGCCTCATCTGATAATACAATTATATCAATATTGGTTACCAATTCCAAGCATTTACTTTCTTTTCTATGATTATTTTCCCATCTTCAAAAGAAACTAATACAGCTTTGTCCTCCTGTGTCACGCCTAAGTCCCGTACCATTTCTGCCGGAAGACTAATTTTATAATTGACCGAGTTTTTCCCGGCGGTCCCCCCGGCTTTTCCCATGATTATATTTCGCTCTACCATCTGCAAACCTCCTATTATTGGTTACCTATCTATATAATAAAATAATTGGTTACCAAATGCAAGAAAAATATATTTGAAAATTCTACAAAATGTTCTTGATTGTTGGTTACCAATAATATATAATTAGACTTATCAAAAGAATGGAGGATATGGGAAATAACAAAACTAGAAGCACTTTACGAAATGTTGAGCATGTTAGAATAATCGTAACAGACCGGCTGTTCTTTTCCTGCTGCTGTCCTTGCAATCCTTCCTATACTCTGCGTCTGAGGTTTCCTTAATGCACCAGACAAAAGATAGAGGTATAATCACTGGAGGCAGGATCATTGACGACACCTCCTTGGGAACCGGCCTTCCGGCTGGTGAAACCTCTTAGAAAGTCTGTCAGTCCATTCGGTGGTGATTTATGTTTTGGCTGGTTGGGAAGCCCCAGGCTATACCTGTATAAACCGCTAGGTTGTGTATCCGCCCTCTGGAAATGGATGCCTGCCAGAAAGGATAAAACCATGAAATACCCAAAAGTACTTATGATGCTTGAAAGCATCCCTTATCTCTCAGTCGGGCTTGATGTCGGCGCAGACTTCACCTGGATGTCCATCATGCTGCCCAATGGCATTCTCACCGGGAAACCTTTTAAGATCATTCATTCTGATCCGCAGTCCCGTGAGCTTGCTGTCGCAAAAATAAAGGAAGCACAAGAGATGTATTCCCTCGAAAGCCGCTGCTTCCTTGAGTCCACCGGGATCTACCACATCCCGCTCCTGTACTTCCTTCGTGATAAGGGGTTTGACTGCTCAGTCATTAATCCTATCATCACTAAGAATAGCACAAATATGAACGTAAGGAAACTGCATAATGATAAATTTGATTCAAAAAAAGCTGCCAAAGTCGGCCTGGATGCTTCCCTTAAGACTTCCATCATACCAGATGATGAGGTCATTGACCTGCGCAACCTGGTACGGGACTACTATTACTTCAAAGACCTGCAGTCCGCTGTCGTCCTGAAGCTCACGGCGAAACTGAAAGTGTCCTTTCCCGCATACCGGAAGGTGTTTAGCAAGGTCACTACCCAAACTTCCTTAAAGCTTCTGGAAGCTTACCCCCTTGCCGCAGACATGCTTGCCGCCCCAAAAGACATACTTGTGGAAACCATACGCAAAACCGCACGTTTCGGTGAAAAATATGCCGTTTCCAAATATGATGCCATACGTGCTGCCGCAAAGGACGCCGCTGTTTTCGGACGTGCGCTTCAAAGCAGTGCACTCCGGATCCGGCTGTATATCAAAACCTACCGGGAATACCAGGAGCATCTGGACAATATACTTGAGGACCTGCATAAGGCTGTTGATAAGCTGGAAGGGACGCCGGTTTATGACCGTATCTTCCTTCTCCAGTCCCTACGTGGTGTCGGTTTTCTCAGTGCAGCCGTCCTGATCGCTGAAATGGGCTCCTTTGACCTGTTTTCTTCCCCAAAGAAGCTTTATGCTTACTTCGGCTTGGATCCTGCCGTGAAGCAATCCGGCAAGTTCAATGGGGATAAAGTCCACATGTCCAAGAGGGGTTCTAGCCTTGCCAGGCGTATCCTGCATATGGTGGCTATCAATAATCTTAAGGTGGATAAAGGGACAAAAACACCAGTAAATCCAGTTATCCACGGCTATTATAGCGACAAATGCAAAAGCAAGAAGAAAAACGTGGCTGTTGGGGCTGTCATGCATAAAATCTGCAATATCATTTTTGCCATGCTCCGGGATAATAAACCATTTGAGATCATCACTCCTCAGGAACACTGTGAGCGGTATCTGGCAGCGCATCCCGACAAGATACAGAACGCAGCCTAACAGGTTTATCATGAATTTTAAAGATTTCCACATGGGTGGGCTTATTAAAGTTACCCTTTTTTACATCAACTGCTTGAAAAAAACTTTTTTAACATTTTTCATTTTACCTATTGACATTTCTTAGCTGGACTTTCCTCGACTTCATTTTTAGTACGCTCTACTTTATGTAGAGTGTTAATACTTTAAGTAAACTTTTTTCACATTTAGTATTGCCTTTATTCTACTTTCTGTTATAATAAAAAATAAGGGGAGGTGTAAAAATTGTCTGATGATGAATTTAGAAAGATTTTTTCGAAAAATTTAAATTATTTTATGTCTCTAAATAACAAAACCCAAGTAGATCTGATTAATGACTTAGGTTTTAACAAATCAGCCGTGTCTACATGGTGTAATGGTACCCGGTTACCTAGAATGGATAAGGTCGATGTTTTAGCAAAATATTTTGGTGTTAATCGTTCTGATCTAATAGAAAATCGTACGCATGAACAAAATTCTGGTTATTACACCAATCGAGAAACAGCGCAAGTTGCACAAGAAATTTTTGAGAATAAAGAATTACGTGCACTATTCGATGTGCAACGTGATATGGAGCCAGACGATCTAAAAGCATTACACAATATGGCTCTCGCACTTAAGAGAAAGGAACGTGGTAACTATGACGACACCGGATGTTAATATTGTTGTTATAGATTTTAAAACGAGTAAAGGGAAAGAAATGGTTGTACCCAATGAAGATGGAAGTTACACCATTCTGATTAATTCAAGGCTGTCATATGATTCCCAACTTAAAGCGTATGAACACGCTATGCGACATATCAATAATAATGATTTTGAAAAATCAGATGTCCAACCAATAGAATGCTCTGCCCATGAATTATCTTCTAAAGAGGAATTTCCTGTACCCGCACATCAATATGTAGATCGAATCAAGAAATTACAGGCAGAACGCCGCCAAACCCAAAGACAAATGAAAAAAGATCAAGAAAGAGTCCAATTCATTATAGATAACTGTGATATGTTCAGACGGGCAGAAAACCTATATCTTTATGGAGACAATCTATAAGATATAATCCACATAACATTGTAGCAAAAAACTAAAGAGGAATAATTATGGGAATAACAGACGTATTTAAAACAAAGCATTTTAAAAATGATATTGAACGACTTACTGCAGAAAACAATTACTTAAATTCTCTACTCACACCTGAGATGAAAACAGCTGTTTCGATTAATGCTGAAATTCGACGACTTGTCGGTGAAAAACAGACAATCCAAGCAGAAATTGAAGAATTAAAAAAACAGCGTCAGAGAATAGGGCAAGAAATTTGGTCGTTAAATAATGAAGTTGAACAAAAGAAATCCCTCATTATCTATTTAGATGATGAAACTTTATATCAGGATTTTGGCTTATATACTCCTGTATATAATTTGATGAATTCCGAAATGTACAAAGATAAACTTACCATAGTACGCGAAAGACAAAAGGCTATGATAAAAAGCAATACAGCCGCTAATTTCCCTACTAATTTCACTTACAATGACAGTCTCGCTCAAGGGAAAAAACTTGTAACAGATAACGTAAAGCAAATACTTCGTGCTTTTAACAATGAGTGTGAAGCAATTATTGATAAGGTAAAATTCAACAATGTTGAATCCATACGTAAAAGAATTATCAAATCTTGCGAAGATTTAAACAAGTTGAATTCAAAAATGCATATTTCCATCACGCCTTCATATTTAGATTTAAAGCTCCAAGAAATGAACCTCTGCTATGAATATACATTGAAAAAACAAGAAGAAAAAGAAGAACAAAAACGTATCAGAGCAGAACAACGAGAAATCCAAAAATTACAAAAAGAAATTGAGGAAGCAAAAAGAAAAAGTGAAAAAGAAAGAATTCACTATAGAAATGCACTCCATCGTCTCGAGATTCAAATGCAATCTGCAAATGAAATAGAACGGGCTATTTTAGAAGAACGGCACCTTGAAATGCAACAACAGCTTAATAATATTGAAGAAGAAATACGAAAGATTGATTATAGGGAAGCAAATCAACGTGCAGGATATGTTTATATTATTTCAAATATCGGTTCTTTTGGAGAAAATATTTACAAAATAGGAATGACCAGAAGGCTCGACCCAATGGATCGTGTAGATGAGCTTGGGGACGCCTCAGTTCCTTTTGTATTTGATGTGCATGCAATGATTTTTAGTAATGACGCGCCCGCCCTTGAATCAGCTCTTCACAGGGCATTCGATGACCGGAAAGTCAATATGATTAATACAAGAAGAGAATTTTTCCATGTGACTCTTGAAGAAATAGAAGAAGTCGTTAAGAAGAATTTTGACAGGACAGTTGAATTTACAAAAATTCCAAGCGCCGAACAATTTCGTGAATCCCAAATGATACGGCGTCAGTCTGGAGCCGGCGAATTAATAAGACATGAAGCTTCTATAGACATACCCACGATTACTCCCGCTCCCGTTCGCGGCACCCCTGTACCTTCAATAAAAGATGTGATACTTGACCCATCAAAAGAATATCTAAAAACCAAGTGGGGAATTTATGAAATGCCAACTCCTTATCATATTCACCTTACCAGAGGACCGTATAATGATTTAAAACTAGTAGCAACTATATAAATATGATAATATTGTCTGCATAAGGAAAATAGTAGGAAAGTAAGAGGCATAACCGCTCCGGCGTTTATATAAGTTTCTCACTGTAAGGTTGAGTAAACAAAAGAGAAAAAGCAAAAGAAGCATTTTCAATGGCAATAGAACTATACAATAAACCCACTATTAAATATAGGGTTGAAGATTTTAGTATGTTTATCTGCAATGCGTGGGAACTTATGTTGAAAGCTCATATGATAAAAGCATTAGGCGAAAACAGTATATATTATAAAGACAATCCAGACCGAACTCTTTCATTAGAGAATTGTATCCAGAAAATTTTTACAAATAACAAAGATCCTCTCAGGATAAATATCGAGAAAATCATTGAATTGCGTAACACAAGCACACATTTTATTACAGAAGAATATGAAATGGTCTATGTTCCTTTATTTCAATCTTGCGTACTTAATTTTAATGAAAAGATGATGGCATTTCATCAGATAGATATGACCACAATAATTCCTCAAAATTTTTTAACTCTTTCTGTTAGCATGAAAGCGCTTGATGAATCGGAGATAATTGCTAAATACCCTGAAGAAATAGCCACTAAATTACTCAATACTAATATCAACATAACAGATAAGATTCTGGAAAATAACGACAAATTTGCTATAAGAATAGAACATCATCACTTTATTACCAAAAATAAAGATAAAGCCACTTCATTTGTCGGCATCGATAACTCCGCTGACGCAAAGGTAAAAATAATAAAAGAACTAAAAGATCCAAATACTACTCATAAATATAGTACAACAAGTTGCGTCAAGGAAATATGCACTCGTTTGACGCGGCTTGGAATCGAACTAAAATATAATGGTGAATCAAAAAAGTTTAATAATTATCATTTTAATCTTTTTTGTAAATATTACGGGATCAAAAACAATCCAAAACTTTGTTATAAACACCAGTTAACAGGTACGTATGGATATAGTATTCAGACTATAGATTTTATAGTAGACGAAATAAAAAAAGATTCTGATAATATTATTCAAAATCTTAAAAATAATTTAACAAAAAAATAAGTCAACCCCAGGGGCAAAGGAATTCTAAGCTTTATAGCCTACTCCTATTCAGGAACCCAGCCTTGTCCTTCACGAGTTAACTTATTTATAGTATAATAATATGCGTCACTCTTGTCAATATATGTACTAAAATTCATACAATGCTAAAACCACCCCTGCACCAACAGAGACGTTTTCACATAAGAGCACATCCAAAGGTGTACAATAATAAACAAGAAAGGAACGTGATCACATGCCAATGCCCCAGGAACGCACTTACACATCAGAAGACTACTGGAACCTTCCAGAAGGACAACGCGCGGAGCTGATTGACGGGAAACTGTACGCCATGGCTCCACCGAACCGGATACATCAAGAATTAGTTATGGAAATTTCCGCTACAATTCACAGCCATATCAAGTCAAAAGATGGTGACTGCAAGGTTTACCCCGCGCCATTTGCCGTCAATCTGAATGCGGACGATAAAATCTGGGTAGAACCAGACATATCTGTTATATGCGACCAAAATAAGTTATCTGATCAGGGATGCAAGGGTGCGCCAGATTGGATTATTGAAATCGTTTCACCTAGCAGCACTCGAATGGATTATTCCGTTAAACTATTCAAATATCGTACCGCTGGTGTTCGAGAATACTGGATAGTGAACCCAATGAAGAAAGCTGTACAAACTTATATCTTTGAAGGTGAAGAAGATTCAAACTTATTTTCTTTCGATGATGAATTACCTGTTTACATTTTCAATGGTCTGACTATCAGAATTTCTGACCTATTATAGAGAAAACCGCCCCTACGCCAACAGGAACGGTTTCACATAGATGTAACTCGATATAATCGATCCGGCGCTTATATAAAATGTCAACAGAAACAATAGAAGGGAATCTGTGAAATGATTGATGTGGAATAGCAATTAATGATGTAGTAAGCTGCATAACGTCCGGAGAAATAATAAAACAATATGAAGATGACAAACCCTTTCCAAGTTGTTTAATTCTTGGTATCTCTTCACATAACATCCCTATCCATATTGTAGTAAGTACCGATAACGAACATATCCACTTGATAACAGCATACTATCCTGATACTAACAAGTGGAAATCTGACTTCAAAACCAGAAAGGAGCATTAATCATGAAATGTATGAAATGTGGTGCATTAGCCCAAAAAGGAATTACAACAAGTGTAACCGATCTGCAAGACTGTCTCGTAATCGTCCGAAACGTGCCTTGCTTCAAATGTTCGGAATGCAATGAAATTATTTACACAGGTGATGTAATCCAGCAATTAGAGGAAATCATTAATTCTGCGAAAAAAGTTATGCAGGAAATTTCTATCATTGATTATTCAAAAGTTGCATAAAAAACCGCCCCTGCGCCAACAGGAACGGTTTCACATAGATGTAACTCGCAAACCAGAGGATTGCGGTATACACCAACCCTAAACAAGTTGATTATACCATAATCCTCCACTTTTTACGAGGGTTATTTTTTATACCCTTTTCAGGAGTGATATCATGCCAAAACGCAAGAAGTACCCCAAGCTCCCCAACGGCTACGGCAGCATTAAACGGCTCTCAGGAAAGAACCGTACCAACCCTTATGGAGTTTACCCTCCTACAAAAGAATTCGATTTAAACGGCATACCCGTACCACAAAAAGCCATCTGTTATGTAGACGACTGGTACAAGGGGTTCACTGTCCTGACCTGGTATCGGAATGGAGAATATTACGAGGGACGTGAAAAAGAACTCTCTTCTGACTCGGATGAACTGAAGAGGCAGATCATCGGAATACTCTCGAAGTTCAACCAAGGGCAACGTGAGGTTGCCGATCAGAAGACCTTCGGAGAAATTTACCAGGAATACTACCGTTGGAAGTTCCAGAAGCCACACGACCATACAGAAAAGAAAACATCAATGGAAAACAGTATGCGCGCCGCGTACAAGAATTGCAGCGCCATCCACAACATCCCTTTCCGTTCCCTTACAGCCAATGATCTGCAGGAAGTCGTAGATAACTGCCCCCGAAAACACTCTTCACTGGAACTGATCCTGATCCTCTTCCACCAAATGTACGCCTATGTAGAAGCTAACGACCTGACAGATAAAGACTATTCAAAGTTCGTGAAGATCAACAGATCAGATGACGATGAACACGGCGAGCCGTTTACCGAATCCGACTTAGAGATTCTGTGGAAGCATCAGGATAATGAGACAATAGAAATGCTCCTGATCATGTGTTATTCCGGATTCCGGATTTCCGCATACCAAAGCATGAAGACAAATCTGGAAGAAAGATATTTCCAAGGCGGTGTGAAAACAGCTGCAGGGAAGGACCGCATCGTTCCGATCCACAGCGCTATCATCCCTCTCGTACAGAGAAGGCTGGATCGGCGGGGTTCCTATCTGCCTGACAGCGTACAGGCGTTCCGAAAATCCATGTATGCGTCGCTGAGCCTCCTAGGGTTGAAAAAGCATACTCCCCATGACTGCCGCCATACCTTCTCCATGCTCTGCGATAAATACGGAGTAATGGAGAACGATAAGAAGACAATGCTCGGACATGCCTTTTCCGATGTTACAAATAAGGTGTACCGGCACCGGGAATTAGAAGAACTACGAAACCAGATTGAAAAGATAAAAGTTTGTCGCTAACGTGTCACTAACGGTTTGTATTTA
>Ga0209694_1001196_pt1 | contig 30685 bp, 24 predicted proteins | sample GluameincwithD2O_FD_187499 | JGI IMG/M metagenome (GOLD analysis project Ga0209694, IMG submission 187499) | Mouse cecum microbial communities from Vienna, Austria - Glucosamine amended microcosms incubated with D2O (SPAdes) (version 2) | ecosystem: Host-associated > Mammals > Digestive system >... | reverse complement strand
AGTGCGTTCAAAAATTGACTTGAGCGGAAAAACACATCATAAAACAGGATTGAATCAGATAAAAAGCATAGAAAAAGGGGCTGTAAATCTCGCTGATGAAAAATCAGTCGAAATTTAACAGCCCCTTTATTTAAATTTGATTCAAACAAATTTCGTGCTGACTGGATTTGCTAACATAGTTTAGTAAATTACGATTCCAGGTCATAAAATCTGTTTGAATACTATTTTTCTGCTTAATATTGTGATTTGAGTTGGCTTAATGAATAAGCGAACTTTGATCAAAGGCTGACAGACGGATTTTAGTCTTCAGCTGGCGCATCATACATATGGGAAATTTCATGGACTTCATGACCAAATGCACTTTCGTCAGCAATCTTCATCTTATCTTCAGCGGCATATTTTTTAACAGCAGCCTGAGATTTAGAGATTGGCTGCAAGGTTCCCGCACCGGCTACACATCCTCCAGGGCAGGCCATGCCTTCAAGCAGGTATCCGTTTAAGCGTCCGGCTTTGGCCATCATCAGCATCGTCCGGCAGTTCTTCAGACCTTCTGCAGCCTGAATCTTGACTTCAACTTCAGGATGAGTCTTATTGATGAGGTTTTTAACGGCTTTGGCTACTCCGCCGCCAACGGCAAATTCACGGCCGGCAGCAGTTCCTTCATCAAGACTTCCATCAGACTGAATTCCAGCCAGATTGACACCCTTGCCTGTAAACATACCCATGACTTCTTCGAAGGTTAATACGAAGTCGACATCGGAACGAACAGAACGGCGGCTGGCTTCAAGCTTCTTGGCAGCACATGGACCGATGAAGGCCACCATGGCATCTGGATTATCTCTTTTGATCATTCGGGCTGTTAACACCATTGGAGTCAGGGCCATGGAAATATATTCCGCAAACTGCGGGAATTCCTTTTTCGCCATGACAGACCACGCCGGACAGCATGAAGTTGCCATGAATGGCTGTTTTTCTGGAACTTTATTCATGAAGTCTTCCGCTTCTTCGATCGTACAAAGGTCTGCACCGATTGCAACTTCAACCACATCCGCAAATCCGAGTTCCTTTAATGCGGCTTTGACTTTGTCGGGTGTAACATTTGGACCAAACTGACCAACAAATGCTGGAGCAATGGCTGCAATGACTTTTTTACCCTGTTTCATCGCATAAATCGTCTGAAAGATCTGACCTTTATCGACGATGGCGCCAAATGGACAATTGACTAAGCACTGTCCGCATGAAACACATTTATCGTAATTAATTACGGCCTTTCCATCCTCGTCACTGGAAATGGCGTTCATTCCACAGCTTGAAGCACATGGACGTTCAATTTTGATAATGGCATGATAAGGACAGGCATCAATGCAGCGCCCACATTTGATGCAAAGATCCTGATCGATTTCTGAATGTCCATTGACCATGTGAACAGCTTTTTTGGGACATACTTCAACACACTGGTGAGACAGGCATCCCTGGCAGCCGTTGGTCACCATAACCTTCTTTTCAGGGCAGGCATGACAGGCAAAATTGATAATGTTTACGAGCGGCTGATCGTAATATTTTTCGGCGATGACGGATTCTTGCACGCCATCGGAAATGGCAGCTACAGTAGAGATATCACGTACAGGAAGGCCCATACCTAAACGAAGACGTTCACCGATGATGGCTCTTTCAAGGAAGACATTATCACGGTACTTCGCTTTAGCGCCTTTTATAATTTCATAGGGGATGGCTTCAAGGCGTTCGCCATAGTCAACATTTTCGTCATACGCCATTTTTGCGATCGCGGCAAAGACCTGGCGGCGAATATCTGTTACGGAATTGTAAACTCCTCTCATAGAATGTAATTTCCTTTCTGTAAAATTGACATATTTCAGATTCTGCAAGTCCTGCCCATAGATGCAGAAAGCAGATCTCTCACTTAGTATCATTATATCGAATAGAATGACAAAAGAAGCAGATTCTTTTTAACTGTGGTCAATAGACTGGACGATTTCGAATAATTGCGGTACTGAACTAGTTTGAATATCGTCTGTCTTTTGCATGAATTGCAGACAGACGAACCTATTATACAGGCTTGATTGTGAAATAATACACAAAGTTTAAAAGAATTCTCAATTTTTCAATTTTCTCTGTTACAAGGCTGAATAATGATTTTTTAAAGAATTGGATTCAGACTGAAAAGTTCGCTCGGTAAGGATAATCGAACAGAGAAATAAGCAGATTCTGCTTTTGAAGGTGAACAGGATGAAAGAAATAAGAATAGAAGAAAATGATGCCGGACAAAGACTCGATAAATTTCTTGGCAAAGCCTTTCCGGATCTGAAACGCTCCATGATGTACAAGGGACTTCGAAACAAAAAGATCAAGGTTAATCGTAAAAGAGCAAGTCATGATCAGATGCTGAATTCTGGAGATGTCATTCTCCTGTTTTTACCCGAAGATGCTTTGCGCCAAAAAAATGAAGGATTTAAACCATCTGAAAACCAGGGAAAAATGAGTCTTTCGAAAAAAAGTTCTGTTAAGGAGAATGAAAAGATTTCAATCATCTTTGAAGATCAAGATCTTTTGATCGTTGATAAGCCCACTGGGCTCTTATCTCAGAAAGATTCATCAAAAGATCAGAACACAATGGCAGATCAGATCATCAGTCATCTGATTGATAATGGCAGCTATGATCGAAGCAAGGAGCTCTCCTTTGTTCCTGCAGCCGTCAGCCGGCTCGATCGAAATACCGCTGGGCTATGTGCAGCTGGAAAAAACGCAAGGTCGCTTCGGCTTTTAAATGAAGCAATCAAAGATCATTCCCTGAAAAAGTTTTATCTGGCTGAAGCTTCAGGAATCCTAAAAAAAGATCGTTATGATCTCAAGCTCTATTTAAAAAAAGAGGGAACGAAGGCTCATGTTTTCAAGGATCCTGAAGCAGGCGCTCTTGAGGCCAATCTGATCATCAAAGTTCTGAAAAGAAAAGAAAAGGAAAATTCAACTCTTATTGAAGTTGAATTATTAACAGGTCGGTTTCATCAGATCCGAGCGACACTGGCTTACCTGGATCACCCCTTAATTGGAGATCATAAATATGGGTATCAGGGAAAAGAAAATGCTCAGCACCTGTATGCCTACCGGATCGATTTTTCAAAAACTCCTTTTAAGGAAAATATTATGGATGTTCAAGTTGATTTGGCCATGATTTCCTGGTTGTCAAAACAGGATTATTCAGCTGTATTCGATCAAAGGCATCAAACAGATTAGATGCTGCGCTGACAAGGAATAAAAAGCGAACCGGATCAAGAAGATTTAAAGCGTTAAAACATAAGAAATTCGATTTTGAGGAAACAGGTTATGGAAAAACAGACAATAAATATTCTGGCAACTGGTTTTATGCCTTTTAATAACGAGACGATCAATCCTTCCTATGAAGCGTTAAAAAGACTCAGTCAGAATTGGGATCCCAATAAAGGAAAACTTACAGTGATCGAGCTTCCAGTCTCATATGAGAAAGCACCTCGTATACTGATAGAGCATATTCAAAAGCTTCGCCCAGATTATGTCATCTTTGTAGGTCAGGCTGGCTCAAGGCAGGGAATCACCCCGGAAAAGATTGCAGTCAACTGGAAGGAAGCCACGATCAAGGATTCTGAGGGTTATACGGCCGCTGGAGAAAAGATCAGAGCGGATGGAGAGGATGGCTTATTTACCACACTTCCGATCAAGGAGATGGTTCAGAACATTAAAAAACGAAAAATCCCAGCTTCGGTTTCTTACAGTGCAGGAACCTATGTCTGTAATACATTGATGTATTGTGTGCTCGATTGGATCAGGCAGAATAAGGAGTTCTCGAACATTCAGGCTGGATTTATCCATGTTCCTTATCTCACTGAGCAGATTCTGGATAAACCAGGTCTGCCGTCACTTTCTTTGGAACAGATCACACAGGGGTTGGAGGCCGCTTTTGAAGTTCTGAACAGGCAATAAAACGAAATTTAGATAAAAATTAAAATAATGGCCGATTTGTCACATTGTTTCGATAGACTTCAACCATGAAAAAAATAATTGAAATGATAAATGTTCTCGAACAGAATCAGACATTCGTTATGATTGCGGGAATTTTTTTAATGACAGTCGGTTATCTGCAAAAGAGCTCGAGAATAGCAAATTCTCAACCAAATCTGAAAACATCTCTGGATGAATCCTCAGACAGACAAAAGAATACTTTTGTTAAAGCAACTTTATGGAATCTATTATTCATAGTCATCATGATAAGAATACCATCAGTTCATTCGGGGTTAAATTTTTTATTTTATCTATATATGATTGGATTTCTCTATGCATTAGGACTTCAGGATTTACTTACATATTTTATTGATTGGAAAAAATGGTGGGGTTGGATTCTCTGCTTTTTAGTCGCAGGTGGATCATTGATGAAATTTGATATGGCTGCAATCTTTTATGGACTGCTCTTTGGGCTGATGGTTTTCCCATTTGTCAGACAGAAAAAAATGGGATCCGCTGATCTGGTTTTCATCGTCCTCTATACAAGTTTGCTTGGTGCTGAGCGAATGCTGGTCTGTCTGATGACTGCGGCTGTCCTTGGCCTGTTGATTGGAATTGGAAAAATCGTCATGAATTCAAAGAATCGATTGATTCCGTTTGTTTCCTGTCTGAATGTCGGATTTCTGATCAGCTATGCCTATGGATATTCAATCTATTTTTCCAGTATTCAGATGCTTAGTTTTAATTTTTAAATGAAACTGACTTATGAAATTGCAGGACATAAAACAAATCGGAAGAACTGAAAATAAGGAAGAAGAGAAAGGACAGAGTTCATGAAAAACTGGTTTGAAAATCCTGAAAACAAAAAAATGGGTCTTGTCCTGGGCGGAGGCGGGGCACGGGGCTGCTATGAAATTGGAGCCTGGCAGATGTTAAATCAGGCGAATATCGAATTTGATTGTGCAGCAGGGACATCGATTGGTGCTTTAGTCTCAGCAATCTACACACAGCAGACGCTGGATCGGATTGTGGAATTCGTCGGTGAAATTCATCCTCAGGCGATCGCCAAGGACCTCTTTGATTTTCCAGAAAACTTTTCACAGGTTTTAAAGTCCCATAAGGAAATCTCTTCCTATATGGAAAAATATATCCTTTCAAATAAGGGGATGGATATTTCACCCTTAAAAAGCGCAGTTGAAAAGATGTTTTCTTACCCGCTGTTTTCAGCTTCGAAAATTGATTTTGCCTGTATGACATTTAATGTTACCAAAAAAAGACCAGAAGCTTATTTTAAAAAAGATATGACTGCCGAAAATTCGGTTGATATTCTTCTGGCTTCCGCTTCATGCTATCCTGCTTTTCCCATGATGGTTATGAATGGTGATGATTATATTGACGGAGGATATGCCGATAATGTGCCGGTTGATCTGGCTTTAAAAATGGGAGCAAAAAAGATCCTGGCAATTAATGTTGAAGGACCGGGAATTACTTTGCCCTTACAGCCAGGTCTGGATATTGTCTATGTTAAACCAATGCTTCCATTAGGAAATTTTCTCGATTTTTCATCGGAATCATGCATTCGAAGTATGCACATTGGATATCTGGAAACAGGACGTCTTATTGGCGAATTTACAGGCTATCTGTATACCTTTACCAAAGATTCTGCTGCTGATCTGTGCTTTCTTGATGAATATCTCTCATATCGGTTTATGCTGATCCACCAGAATCTGAGCGAAAGACAAACGCTGAGAATTGTTAAGGATTCCGTTGGTTTTCGTCCATCTTCCCTGTCGAAGATGGCTTCTTCGGATGAAATTTATGGAAGACTTGTTCAGGCACTAGCTTATATTTGTCAGCTTGAAGCGGTAAAGCTTTATACCGTTAATGACTTTTTAAAACAACTGCTGGCTTTGCTTAGCCAGATCCGATTAGAAAAAGTACCTGATGATCTGAATTCTGTCTGGGAATACATCAGTTCACTTTCCGAAAAGCAAAACATCGCCCTGCTTCATGCTTTGATCGTTCAGGAAAAAGGACAGATAAATGATCTGATTGGAACGCTTGAACGGCTGTTCTTTAAACAGATGATGCTGGCCTGGACTTGGTATTTCATTGAGGAGACAAGTTAAGTTACTGATTTTCGTATCTTTTCTATTCTTTTCGATTATTATATAGTCATGGAAAAGAGATATAAAATTGGTGAATTCGCACTGATGATCGGTGTTTCTCTCCAAACCCTCAGGTAATGGGAGAAGGCAGGAAAACTGACTTCTTATCGCTCTTTTGGCAAAGTTCGCTATTACACTCATGAACAATATTTAGAACTGACTGGAGGATCTGTTCGTTCTTCCAAAACAGAAGAAACTTCTGTCATCTATGTTCGAGTCTCGACAAGAAATCAGAAAGACGATCTGAAAAACCAGGCCGCTTTTCTTCGACAGTTCTGTAATGCCCGTGGAATCATCGTTTCTGAAGTGATCGAAGACTATGGAAGCGGCCTGGACTACAACCGCAAGAAATTAAACAACCTATTGAATCAGGCCATGGACAGAAAAGTATCGCAGATCGTGATAGCCCATAAAGACCGATTCGTTCGATTCGGCTATGATTGGTTCGAACGATTGTGTGAACGATTCGGGTGCAGGATCATCGTTGTAAACAACGAAGAACTTTCTTTTGAAAAGGAACTTGTCGAAGACATCATTGCCATCCTGCGCATGTTTTCATGCAGATTGTCTGGATTGAGGAAATACAGGAAGATGATCAAAGAAGATGATTCATTGACCAAAGAATAGGAGACGTCATCCTATGAAAGGATATAGGACATTCAAAGTTGAGATTGATCCAACAGACGAACAAAAACAGCAGATTGCCCGGTTTCAGGGAATTTGCCGTTTTGTTTACAACCTGTATCTTCATGAGAACCAAGAACGTTGGGAAGCAGAAAAGAAGCTTGCTGAAGCATCAGGGCGTAAGCCTCATAGTACGTTGATGAAACCAGCAGAGTTCTATACATGGCTCAAACAGGACTATATCCCCGCCAGCGGAAAGATATGGATCAACGACTGTCCTTCCAAAGCAGTAAGACAATCGATCAACGATGCAAACGAGGCTTATCGTAAGTTCTTCAAGAAACAAAGCGGGTTTCCAAAGTTCAAGAAGAAAGGTTCCAACGAAGCGATGGTTTATTTCTGCCGCAACAGTCTCAGTCAACCCGTTCGATCGACTCGATGGTATGTCCAGGTACCAAAACTTTGACGAGTCCACCTCAAGGAGAAAGGTCGAATTCCGACTTATGTTCCAAACGAAGTTGAGATTGTAAAAGGATGGATTGGACAGAAGAACGGCAGATGGTATATGAGTGTCTATGTCGAGTACGAAGTCGATTCTGTTCCTTCTTATCGTAAAGATTCAGATGGTATTGGTATCGACCTCGGGATCAAGGAATTGGCTGTTCTCTCTAACAAAGAGGTCTTTGCAAACATCAATAAGAAACGTCCGATGAAACGAAAACTCAGAAAGCTAAAGCATCTTTCGCGGATCTATTCTCGAAAGCTAAAAGCTTACAGAGCAAGGAAGAAAAAGGATCCAGACAATAGGCCCACCAGGAGCAATCTGAACAAAGCTCAGAAACGATTACAGGCTGTTCAACAAAAGATGAACAACACCCGGGATACATACCGCAGGCAGACGGTTGCACATATCATGGATCTGTATCCGTCCTACATCACGATGGAAGATCTGAATATTGCCGGCATGATGAAGAACCGAAAACTGGCTCATGCCATTGCTCAGATGCAGTGGTACGCCTTTAGAACAGACGTCCAGTTTCAGTGTGCCAAACGAGGGGTCGAGTTTTGTTTGGCTGACCGTCGTTACCCTTCCAGTAAGACATGCCATCAATGCGGGCATGTCCATAAGGATCTGAAGCTTTCCGATCGGACTTTCGTCTGCCCAGATTGCGGATATACCGAAGACCGTGACCTCAATGCAGCTCAGAATCTTCGGGATACTGCCGCTTATACTGTGCTTGATCTTCAAACCACTATGTTTTAATGTTTCGTTTTTTTGTTTTAATGTTTCTTTTTTTGTCCTCTTTTACAGACAATAAGGCCATTGATATTGACGCCAAGATGCAGTGTCTGAAGACAGGAAGAAAAACCCAATCTTTCGAATATCTTCAGAGCAGATCAAATCAACAAAGAAAGGAAAAGCTCGCAAAGATCAAAATGAGTCTGTAAAAGAAAAAATCAAATCCATTCATAGAAGACAGAGCAATGGATTTGATATGTACCGCAGGCCGTGCGGGAATTTAAGCCCCTGGAGAACTATACCCCCGGTTCCGGATCTTCTGATCTGTCAGACCGGAGTTCGTCGTTGTCTCTCGCACGAAAGGGGAATAAAACGTTATCTAGTATTTTCTAACGTGAACAGTAGAAAATATCAGCTAAAAGCGAGCAGGTTTTTGATGAGTTTAAACAGAAATCAAAAGGATTCATCAGAAAATCCGTTCGATAATGATGATCTCTCAAACCCTGATCTGGATGACTTGCGAAAGACTTCACTGGATCTCACAGATGGAAGCGGGTTAGATGCACAGTATGAAAAACAGCTGCTCGAAAAACAAACCAGCGCCCAAAAAGAAGAATCCTCTGAAGAATCATCTGTACTCAAGCCATCTGATCAGCTGGATAGAAGAGAAGAGAACTTTAAAAATCAAAAGAATGATAATTTAAAAAATATAGAATCTGGCAAAAATCTCTCAATTGATGAACCAAAAAAACCTCAGAAAGGACTGGTTTTAGGTGGTGGAGGAGCGAAGGGATGCTATCACGTGGGAGCCTGGGAAGCTTTCAGAGAATTGGGGATTCGATTTGATGCGGTGACAGGCACCTCAATTGGTGCCCTGGTCGGAGCTTTTTACGTTCAGCAGGATATTCATCCAGTGGTCGATTTTGTTTTAGGGATGAAACCAACCGAAATCGCTGAAGAGCTTCCATATATGCCTAGTACGGTTCGTGAAAAAATCCATGGATCAAAGACGATGATTGAATTCTTGATCAAATATATGGATGATAAGATGGATATCACACCGCTTAAAAAGCATTTTGACAATATTTTCAACTACGAAAGCTTCAAGAACTCCCCAATCGATTACGCCTGCATGACCTATAATGATACATTGCAGGAAGGAGAAGCTTTCACGAAAGATCAGATCACAAGGGAAAACGCCAGAAGCATTATCATGGCTTCAGCTGCCTGTTATCCGGCTTTTCCAAAAGTGGAGATTGGAGATCAGGTCTATATGGATGGCGGGTATGCGGATAATGTGCCAGTTGAACTTTTATTAAAGATTCAGCCTGAAGCAGATGTTCGCGTGGTCATTGATATTCATAATCCAACTGACCCCAAATCGCCAACAGCCCAGGTCGAAATGAAATTGATCCAGCCGCTGATCAATCCGGGAAATTCACTTGATTTCTCTGAACGGCATGCTCTTTCTCTATATCACCAGGGATATCTTGAAACAATGAAATATTATGACCGTTTTCCAGGGTATCTTTTTACTTTTACTTTGGATGATTGGCCATTAATGCAGGTGGTTGAGAAGTATCTCGATACGCAGATGGAGCAAAAGGAAGTTGTGATTCCGCTATCAGACCAGATTGAAAATCTGTCTTTGAGCAGTTTGTTAGGGTATCGCCCGTTTCCTTTAGAAAACAGGTTTTCAGAGAATTACCGCTATGGAAAAATGATTGAGGCCCTTGGGCTGCTTGCCAGGATGGAGCCGGTTGCTCTGTATTCTTACAAGGTATATCTGATTGAAATGACAAGGCGTTTGTCCGAGTTAACGGTGACCAAAACCAATGAATCGGATTATCGGATGATTGAAGTACTCTCCAATCTGAAAAGAGAAGAGCTGCCCGCTTTGCTTCATCGATTGCTGGTTCGCAATCAGGGTAAATTTCCATCAACAATTGAGATGATGAAAGATCGCTTTCCTGTAAGTTACGCTTTAGCCTATACCTGGTATTTCATTGAAGAATTGACCAGAAATCTTCAGGATAATTCTGATTCGCAGGAAAAAAGTTCCTGATCAGAATAAGACTCTTATAGAAGCCAATCCTGAATTAAACTGAGACCTTTTCTGCACATATTCCAATATTCAATTGAGTCGAAAATGAACAAAAGCGGCTGATCTATTATCAGGATTGAAAGTCCTGGCGTGATCAACCGCTTTTTGTGTTTATTTGATGTTTTACTTGATCCATGCAGAGATTATCATCGTCAGGGATTCTGAGAACCATGAATAATGGTTCAGCTTGAATCAGTAAAGATTGAAATCTGAAAATCAGGCTTCTTTAGCAAGTTCAGGATCAAACCATTTAAAACGTGTATCCATTGGCAGTTCAATTTCAACGGATTCATTGGTAAAAGGCTGCTTGAATCCGAGACGATAAGCCTGAAGCATAAGACCTTTATTATTGCGGACTACACCATACAATGGATCGTTCATGATTGGGTAGCCAAGATTGGCTAAATGAACTCGAATCTGATGCTTGCGTCCAGTTGAGATTTTAGCTTTTACCAGGGATTTATCGTTGAAAAGTTTCAGACGGGAAATATGGGTATGGGCTGGTTTACCTTTTTTATAAACCATCATTTTATCGGCTTCATGACGGTTGCGGGCGATAGGATTGTTGATATCAATTTCGCGGTTTTCAACTCGGCCATCAATAACAGCTAAGTATTCCTTATTCACTTCGCCGTCTTCAAACTGCTTTGCCAGGGCATTCTGAGCTAAAGGGTGTTTGGCGAATAAAACCAGACCGCTGGCTTCATAGTCGATGCGGTTGACAGGCTGAGCCACAAAAGGCCATCCATTACTGGCAAGGTAAGAATTGACACGGACGTTGAGTGAATCATCCTGATTTCCATCGCCATGAACCAGTAAGAATGGTTTTTTGTTGGCAACCAGGCACCAGTCATCTTCATAAACAACCGGTACAGCTCCAAAAAACATGGGGGTTTCGTCATTCATGTTAAAGCTGTCATCTAGATGAAGGGTGATTCTATCGGCAGGAAGAATTTCCGTTTCCGGATTGGTAATAACGTTGGAACCCTTCAGGATCTGAAGGTGTTTTTTCTTTTCTTTGGAGATCTCCATCTGCTGGATCAGGGATTCAAGCGTTGTGGCTTCTGGAACTCTGACCTGCAGATCTCCATTGTTCAAAAGTGTGATCTGTAAATTCATGAATTGAACCTTTCTCGAGCAATGCTTCAGTCAAATCACTCATAATTTTTATGGATTTTTCTGATGAAGATCGCTCCGCTGTAGTTTCATTTTACGTTTGATCTTCAGGAAAGTGAAATCGAATACCAATTTGCGCTGACCAGACGCCTGCAAAGGATTTCGAGAAGGCAAATTCACTTGAATTCAGAAAAAAGATTAAAGACGCCTGAAGGACCTTTCGAAATCATCAGACAAGTCTACAAAAATAGAATAGGTACTCAAATAACACATCAATTGTCTCAATGCTATAATCAAGACAGGAGGTGTGTATTATGAAATTATTCAAAGGTGCTAATGGAGAAGTTCTTGAACTGATTTATCCAGCTGATGAAGCGGTTGAAGTTGTAGTAAATGGACAGCCGGCAGCTGAACTGAAAGCTGGTTCTACTGATGCGGCTACTGAAAAACACGTACCAGCTGTAAAAGCTGTTGATGGAAAACTTGAAGTTCAGGTTGGTGAAATTGCTCATCCAATGCTTGATAACCACTACATCACAAACATCTGGGTTGAATATCCTGATGGAACAGTAGAAAAGAAAACTCTGAAACCTGGTGAAGCTCCAAATGCTGAATTCGATATCACTGACGTAAATGGTAAAGTCACTGTTTATGAATACTGCAATCTGCATGGACTGTGGAAAAAGGAAATCGAACTCTAAAATCCAGTGTTAAACCAAAAACCGGCCAATAATCAGCCGGTTTTTTTATTCTGATCGGATTCAAAACCGAGATCTGAAATGGATCGATCTTTAATCAAAAGAATACAAAGAGACTTAATCTTGGGAAAAGAATGTGTAAGGTTCGAAACTTTCCGACTATAGAGTCTGAAACCAAAAGTCTGATAGAATGAAAACAGCTGATTCTGTCGACGATATCCATTGGGTGTATAAACAGGTTTTAAAAATTAAAGAAAAAGTTAAGATTTTTTATCGGTTGTATTGTGTAGAATGGAATCTTCCATGAAATCTTATGCGACGTTTGAGCCGACCGATGACTGGTCGGGCTTTATAGGAAAGATCATGGAAGTGATTATTAAAAAAGTTAGGAGGCAGCTGAATGAATAATCGAAATATGAAACTGATAACCGGAAGTGCTCTGTCGCTGATGATGACATTTCAGAGTACTCTTCCAATTTATGCTTCAGAAACCAATGCGGTTCTTAGTCAGACTGCAATTGAAGATATCGCAAAGAAAAATGATGCCGAAAATAAATCACAGACCGAAACAGAGGATGTCAAAGTAGTTCTGGTCTCGAAAGAAGATCAAAAAACCATTGCGGTAATCAAAGCAAAACCAGAAGACGGAAAAATTAAAGCCGCTGATCTGAAATTACCGGCTGGAGTTACTGCAGATAATCCTGATGAAGTGATTGATATACAGGAAGGAATTGTTCCTGAAATTGTATGTACTAGTACAAATAAGCAAACGGTTCTCAATCTGACTTTCATGCACGATGGCAGTGAAATTGAAAAAGCTCAGGACACTTTACAGGTTAAACCAGACAAGAATCAGCTTGTTGATTTTGTCATGGGTCTTAACGTAGATCTTCCTGAAGGCTATGCATTAAGCCAGAATCAAAGCAAGGCCTTTACAGATGCCTATTCCAAAAAGAATGATGCCTTACAGGCAGCTTATGGACAGAGTCTTGATCTTGAGGTCAATCTGTGTAATACAGCATCGCTTGAAATTAATTATATGGATGGCTCAGATCAGGTTGGATCCAAAACGATTGAACTCAATGAAGAAAACGATCAGAATGTCACTCAATTTGATCTAAACTCCTTAACACCTCCAAAAGGCTATGAATTTGTCAGTCAGCCTCAGAATGTTAACGTTGAGTGGAATCAGACTCAGGTTCTTGATGTTGAAGTGATAAAAGAAGGTTCAAAGGAAGAACAGAAGAATCCTGAAACGGATGAAAACAATACTCAGAACAATAAAGAGAACAACAATTCTTCGCAAGTGATGCCTGCTGTGCAGGAAGTGAATGAAACGATTCAGATTAACTTTGTAGAAAATGGCAAAACCATTGGCAATCAGAAACTTGAAGTATCCGGTACCGTGCAGGAAGCCTGGACTCTCAAAGAAAGTCAGCTGCATATTCCAGATGAATATGTCCTTGATCAGCAGAATTTTGAAGAGAACAAACTTGCAGGGCCTTACGTTTATGGCCAGGCACCAGCCAGTATCGATGTTGCTGTGATCGCGGATCAGAAACCTGAATTCAAAACGGCAGTGATCGAGTTTGAATTTAAGGATAAAGAAGGAACCGTCGTATCAAAGAATGAAATCGAAGTTCAGTTTACTCCTGGTGAAACATTCGAATTAAGTCAGGATCTAATTTCAGTACCAGAAGGATACAAGATTGTTTCTTATGAAAAGAATCTGACTCTTTCTGAAGGAGTCAATCCGGTAGAAGTCACTGTTGAAAAAATCGAAGAAGCTCCTGAAGAAAAAACAGGAGTTATTCAGTTCAACTATCAGCTTGAAAATGGCGATCCGGTTGAACCTTCCAGTACAAAAGATGTCACCTACACAGAAGGGACACCTTTAACTCTGTCTGAGGACATGATCTCTGTACCTGCTGGATATGTGTTTGTCAGCATGCCGGATTCAACAACATTTACCCAGGAGGGCAATGGTCAAAGTGAAGTGACGGTTGTTGTCAAAGAGCAGCCAGCAGAAGCTCCGACTGCAACGGAAGCATCCTTTACAATCATCTTCAGACTGGCTGATGGAACTGTTGTAGGAGAGCCATACCCAGTCAAAACGACGCTTGACCCGGGCGTTACAGAACTTCCATATCAGGAAAGTCAGAGTGCGACGCAGATTGTTTATCCAAACAACTATGAACTCGCTGGTGAACTTCCGCAGATGATGTTTATTGCGAATTCTTCACCAACCTATTATGTAACAGTAAAACCAATTGAAGATGCGCCGGTTTCAAAAACAGCTGTATTGAATGTGACTTTTGTTGATTCAATTACGAAAGAAAATCTTGGAACGAAAGATGTAAGAATTCAGCAGGCTTCAACCAATTCAGAAGATGCTGTTTTCACCATTGAAAACATCGAGCTTCCTGAAGGCTATGCCATTGCTCAGTCCTTCGAAAATATCGAAGTTCCATTTGGCAGTTCCAAAAACGTAGAATTACAGGTAGCTAAGAGCGGACAGGCTCAGGTTTCCTTTACCTATGAAGGAAAACAGGTTGGAAAAACATTTACCTATACCTTCCAGCAGACTGAGGCCAATCAGACTAAGGCACAACTTAAAGCCTCTGATTTAGCTGTACCTGACGGATATGAACTTGCGGTTGATGCCAATACTGTTTATGAAGTCGCTTTAGGAACAGGCAAGGATACACTCATTGCTGTTCCATTAAAAGTGAAAGAAACGGTAAAAGAAGCCAAGGCTGTCTTAAGAATTCAATACTACGTTCAGTCAGGTTCAACCCGTCAAATCGTAGGAACTCAGTCCATTGAATCGCCAAGTGCTGAATCTGTAAATTCGAAGTACTCCTATGATTTTGATAAGCAGTACAAACTCGAAGTTCCAAAGGGTTATAAGCTCAAAACAGCAGCTAAACTTGGAAAAATCGATGTTCAGTACGGTACAATGGGAACCATCCAGCTTGAAGTTGTCCGGGATACAGCTCATACGAGCACTGGAACAAACTGGCAGTTATATGCAGGAATTGCTGCTGTAGCAGCAGTGGCTGCAGGTGGATTATTCTTTGCTTCCAAAAAGAAGAAGAAATAAGCCATACGCATTAACACTAAAATATTCAGAAGAGCTTGGATTGAGAACGAATAGACATTAATTCTTATAACTTCGATCTGCTGGATATACGAATTACCAAAGAAATGAATAGCGGAAGATCGGCAGGATTACTCTTGTCGTCTTTCGCTTTTTTTCGTTCTTTTTCTTTTTTGCTTTAAAGATATTCGCCAGTCGAGAATGAAAATGTCTTGTAAAATTCACTTTTCATTTTTTATTCATCTTAGGTTCATAATTATAAAACGGAAATAAAAATCTGGTTGCGTTAACCGGATTTGTCACTTTTATTTGATTTAATCAGAACTGCCAGGTTATAACATGGGAATTTTTGAAAGGAGACTTTTATGAATACCAGATGGACCAGAAGAATGTGTTCATTTTCATTGAGCGCAGCACTTCTGTCGACTTTATCCTTGCCAGTGCACGGGCAATCTAAAGCAACTGCAGAAGTGATCAAAGAAAATCCAGCCATTCCGGCAGTCGAAATTTCGAATGCCACATTGCTTGATAAGAGTAAAAAGCCAGTTCTGATTGGAAGGGATACGCAGATTCCTGTTCAGGAGCTGCTTGATCAAATTGAAAAGGGACAGGCTACTGCCGTCAAGGCAGGGGTGTTTGTGAGCGATGAGGAAGCACTCAACGGTATCGTTCAGCTGACTTTTCAGATCGCTGGAAAAGAAAACGAATCAGAAAAACCGATTAATGTCATGCTGATCCTTGATCAGACCGGATCCATGAATATGTATTGCAAAGATCCAACCACATTTATGATGGATTGTCTGAATCCGGATCACCTTTACTATATTCCGGAAGGAACTTTTGGAAATCACGGCGCAGGGTATGTGCGGATTGCAGATTTTAATCCGGAAGGGCCGGTTTTCAAAAGCTGGTACGGAGAAGAAAACGGAAATAAGTATGTGGTGAAATGGGTTGTAGATATGCTCAATTCACTGCCAAAAACGACTTCCGATAAGTCGCAGACCAATTCTGATAGCTTCATGACGGATCCGAATGACGAAAACAAGAGTGATTTCAAAGAACCGGAAAATCAACATAGCCTCGCAGATAACGATCAGACTGGATCTGAACCGCAAAGCGGTGTCATTGATGAAATTACGAAGGATCAGAATATACCTTCTGTACAGAGCAGTGAGCCAGCTCCGGCTCCGGCTTCAGAAAATGATTTCGTTATGACCAGTTCAAATACTGAGACTCAGCCTGTGATTTCTCAATCGGTACCTTCAACTATCACTGCTGAAGATGTTCAACCAGCGATGGTTGAAAAAGAGATCACCGAGTATGAAGAAGTTGAAGAGATGGTTGAAATTACTCAGGAACCAAAATATGAGACAGTCACGGAAAAACAGATGGTTTATCCTGAACCATATACCATCGAAGAACCGGAGATTCAGATGGTTGAAGGAGAACCTGTTTTTGATGAAGAAACAGGTGAAATGATTCCTGGAGAAATGGTTGAAAAGGAAGTTCTTGTAAGTAAAACGATAACGCCGGAACCTTACGAAACAATCGTTGAAAAACAGGTTTTAGTCGAACAGGAACCCGTCTATGAAAAAGTGATCAGAAAGGTACCGGTAACTAAAACAATCCTGGTTCCTGCAAAAGAAGCAGATACAGATGGTGCAAGTGCTGTTTTGACTCCTGTAGGCGATTCGACAGTCCAAACTATAATTCCAAACGTTCAAAATAAAGCCGATGAAAGCGCAGCACTGGCTGAAGAAAACAATCCTGCTGTTTTTGCAGGTCAGGAGCAGACGATTGATCAAAGCGGCACCGATCAGACAGTAAATAGTGATTTAAAACAGAGCAGCTTACCAGAAGGCAATTCTGATTTAACCATTCAGGAAGAAAATAACGATACTGATATTCCATCAGATCATTCATCTGAATCAGAAGCTATGGTTATCAGTCCTTCTGAAAGTCAGGGTGAGCTTCAAACCAGTATAGTCCAGGATGAAACAGAGACTTATCTGGCTGGCATGGATACCAAAACCGCTGATAATAAAGACGATGAATACGATTTAGAAACACATCGAATGGATGGTATTTATGCCCCAGTCTACGACTCGGGATATAATGTCGATTTTTTCTCAATTATCAAGTGGAATCCTAACGATAACCATTACCATATCTCAAATGGGAATTATGTAAAAATTGATCAGCCATCCTATACCTCCCAGACGCTCAATGGACAGGATCTAGGTTACATTTACTATTCACCTGCAGAAGATAATCAGGTAGGATGTGTTGACCGAGCTATCCTTCAAAAGCAGTATGTTCGAAATTTCGTTCAGAAAGTCTTTGCTCAGAATCCTGAAAACAAGGTAGCCATCGAACTGTTCAATAATGATGACAATCAGGCATTACGTACGGATTTCACCAGCAATTATGCCGATCTGCAGTCCGCTTTGAACTTTTTACAGGGCGGAAATAATACCAACTATGATTTAGCATTCAAAGTGGCTGGGGATATGATTGAAAATTCGAGAGGTTATATGAAGGACTCGGCTTTATATACGATTTTTGTTTCCGATGGTCAGCCAAACCGGGCTCTTATGAAACAGGATCCGAATATGGAAGATGTCTATAACCAATATGGCGGATTTAATGAATATGCAGGCTATGAGGCTGCTCGCCATTATAAGGAAAAATATCCGCAGACTTTATATGCTGCAGGTCTGCAGACGGATATTAAGGATTATTTAGGCAAGCTCGCCAGCAGTCCGCAATATGCCGTTGACTGCAACACGATGGATGAATTCAATCAGTTCTTAACGAGTGTTCAATCAAGCTGGCAGAAGGCTCATCCAAAAAACGGAGTGCTTGAAGATATCATTGCAGATGGCTTTACATTAAGAATTGATGAGATGCATCCATTTACCCTGGATCAGAAGAATTTTACCAGGCCAGCGGATCTGCCTGAAAATGTCAGGATTTCTGGTAAGAAGATTCAAATCAGTTTAGATGTGCTTGATGAAAAGGGAAGACTCGTTCGATTCTATGTACAGGCTGATCCTGAACTGCTCAAAAATGACAAGAATTGGGTGGATCTTCCTACGAATCAGTCGGCAACCCTTACCTATGAGCCAGTTCTCATCGAAAATAAGGACCTTGTTTATGGAAAGCCTGTTACTGTAGATATTCCCACTCCATTTGCAAAATTTGGTCATTCGAAAGTCACAGCTCTTAAAAAATCGAATCGGTTAGATGAAACTCTCCAGCCAGGAGAAAGTATTGAATATACGATTGAAGTTAAGAACACGGGATTGCTTGATCTTAATGAGCTGCTTTTAAGTGATGCAATTCCAGAAGGACTTGAATATGTGTCCGGCGGAACACTGCGTGATGGAAAAGTTTACTTTACCCTGAGAGATTTAAAAGCGGGTTCAATTCAGAAAGTCAGCTTCATCTGTAAAGTGGAAGAGGATGCCGTTGAACAGGGAATTGAAAAAGTTGAGAATACTGGATATTTTGGAATTCAGCCAGGTGATGATGGAACGCCTGATCTGCCAACCAATACGGTGGAAAATCCACTTGAACCAAAACCTGTTCCAGAACCGGAACCCGAACCAAAGCCCGAACCTGAACCAGCTCCTGCTCTAAAACCAGTGATTGAAAAGCCGACAGTTAAACCAGTTGTTCAGACTGCTGCAGCATTAAGCGGTATGCGTTATCCAATGATTGGTCTGTTTGGTGCCCTGTTGCTGGGTGCAGCAACATTCTGCTCAAAACAAATGGACAAAAAGAATAAAAGATAGCTGTTTTAAAAGGTGATTTGGAAAGAAGATAGGAAATTTGTTTTATATTTATCATGAGCGATAGTTATAACGATAGGACCGTTCAATAAAAATTTGAGCGGTCTTTTTCTTTCGACATAAAATCTGGGTGTTCAGTGATGGTAAGAGAAAGTGTGATGAAATGGAATTTTTTACCTGGATATGATCATAGTTTTCACGTTTTCAAAGTTTTTCATTTGATTACATCGGCTCTGAATCTGTTTGACTCAATATTGTGAATCTTGGATAATAAACCTAATGTTTCATCAGAATATGGGGGGATTAACAGTGAATAACAACGATATTAATACCTGGAAAGAACTTCTTCAGGACCTGAGTGATACGGTTGAACAGAATAAAGTGATCATCCGTGAGATCAAGGAAGAAGTAGAACTTCAAAAACAGAGAAATAAGAAAGAGGTTCAGGCTTTATCCGATGAGATAGCAGCACAGCTTGCCGATCTCGAATCCCTGTTAAAGGAATTGGATCAGACTGAACTTTTTACATTGCCAAGTGATCTGAAGACCAGAGATTCCTTTATTGCAACTCTGACCTCTCAGCTCGATAAATCAAGAAATCTTGTTAATTATTCAAGTTCATTGCTCGATTCGCAGACAACACCTGAATCGACGATTGAAAAAATCAAGGTTGGAACCAGAAGAAACAAAGAAAGAGTCCATAACTATCTGCCAAAATTATTCAGACAGGAACACATTCTTGGAAACTGGGTTCACCGTTTCAATGAAAATCAGTTTACCTGTCAGTCATTCTGGGATGATGACACCTTCAAGGAATACGATTTTGATCATGGAAAACTTGTCGAGGAAAGAGAAGGAACCTATTCCATTGATCAGGACAAGGTATCCCTGCGTTATCAGGATGGGACCAAAATGGATTATACCGTGACGGGTTTTTCAGATGAAACCATCAGTTATCAGATCAATAAATCAAAAATGGATTTCGATTATATGCCTGAAGCAACCCTTAACCAGTTCCTTGATGAGGACTCAGTGATTACTGCAGATTACTCCTTAAAAGCAGAAAGCTGATCAACTTCTACGAAACTCCTTTTGAAAATTGTTTTCATCCGCATGAAAACGGTGTAAAATGTGAAACATTTAAAGAAGAAAAGGAGATACCATTGTGAAGACCAAAAGGACTTACGCACTGATGGCTGCAATGCTTATGGCAGCTGGATGTGCATCAGGAAGCGACGCTTCAAAAACAGATGACAGTTCGAATACGACTGCCCCGGCTGAAGATGCCTACAAGATCGGTATCATCGAATATGCTGATCACCCAGCTCTTGATGCAACCGTTGAAGGCTTCCAGGATTATATGGAAGAAAATAACGTGGCAGTAGACATCGATTTTAAATCCGCTCAGGGCGAACAGGCTAACTGTACAACGATCGCTCAGACCTTTGTAAATGACAAAGTGGATCTGATCTATGCGGTTGCCACTCCTGCTGCTCAGGCAACAGCCAATGCAACTAAAGATATTCCAATCGTTACATCCGCTGTTACAGATCTGGAAACAGCCGATCTTGTTGAAAGCAATGAAAAACCTGGAACAAATGTAACTGGTGCGAGTGATCTCAATCCGATTGAAGCTCAGCTCAATCTGTTAAAGCAGATTCTTCCGGACGCAAAGAAGATTGCTATTATGTACTGCAACGCCGAAGAAAACTCCCGCTTCCAGGCAAAACTGGCCGAAGAAGTTTGCGATAAACTCGGTCTTGAATATGAGGAAGCCACTGTAACTGAAACAAACCAGATCCAGCAGGTTGTTGAATCTCTTGCCGGAAAGGTCGATGCAATTTACATTCCAACAGACAATATGCTGGCTAAAGCGATGCCGACAGTAACGCAGGCTGCAAACGATATTAATCTGCCATGCATCGTTGGTGAAGAAGGAATGGTTGAGCAGGGCGGACTTGCCACTTATGGAATTGATTACTATGAACTTGGAAAAATGGCCGGAGCTCAGGCAGAAGCTATTTTAAAAGGAGAAAGTAATCCAGCAGATATGCCAGTCGTATTCCAGACAGAAGATGAATGCGCTCTTGCCATCAACTCTGAAACTGCGAAAAAACTTGGAATCACCTTCCCAGAGGACGTGACAAAAGACGCCAAAGATCTGGCAGAAACTACGGAGGACTGATGTCAGTCCTCCTTTCTTTGGAAGGGGCCCTCGGCCAGGGGATTCTCTGGGGAATTATGGCTTTGGGCGTTTATATCACCTTCCGACTGCTGAATTTTTCTGATTTATCCGTTGACGGTTCTTTTGCAACAGGAGGAGCCGTTTCCGCAGTACTGATTCTGAATGGAATTGATCCGGTTTTATCTGTTGTTATCGCTTTACTGGTTGGACTGGTTTGCGGAGCGGTAACTGGAATTTTAAACACAGTTTGTAAGATTCCTGCGATTCTGGCTGGAATTCTGACTCAGATTGGTCTGTATTCAGTCAACCTGATGATTATGGGCCAGTCGAATCTTCCAATGTTGAAGGCTGATACAATGTTCAGCAGCTTAGCTGGTGCGATTTCACTGCCTGAAAGCGTAACAAGCTGGATCTCTGTTAATAACGTTGTAACAATCGGACTTGGATTACTCTTTTCAGCTCTGGTCATTGTCCTTTGTTACTGGTTTTTTGGAACAGAGCTTGGATCTGCCATCCGAGCTACTGGCAACAACATGAATATGGTTCGTGCCAATGGAGTATCGACCAACATGATGACCATTATCGCTTTGATGATTTCCAACGGCATGATCGCTTTATCGGGAGCTCTGGTTGCTCAGCAGCAGGGATATGCCGATGTTCAGATGGGTGTCGGGGCAATCGTAATGGCTCTGGCTTCTATCGTTATTGGGGAAGTCATTTTCGGAAGAGGCGGAGGATTTTACCGACGTCTGATTTCGATTGTGGTTGGAAGTATCATATATCGAATGATCATTGCGGTTGTATTGCAGCTGGGTCTTGATTCCAACAACTTAAAGCTCTTTACCGCATTGCTGGTTGCTGTGGCATTAACTGTTCCAGTAATTCTGGATAAACATAAACAGACTTCGATGTATAAGCGTCTTACGGATGTGGTTGATTCAGTGGAGGATAAGTTTTAATGCTTGCAATTAAGAACATTTCCAAAACCTTTAATACTGGAACCGTCAATGAGAAGAAAGCACTTGATAACCTTTCTCTGACACTCAATGATGGTGATTTTGTTACAGTGATCGGTGGTAATGGAGCAGGGAAATCCACTCTGCTGAATATGATTGCTGGAGTGTTCCCAATTGATTGCGGTCATATTTATTTAGATGACAAGGATGTTTCACTTTTGCCTGAACACAAAAGAGCCACCTTTATCGGCCGCGTCTTTCAGGATCCATTGATGGGAACAGCCGCAGACATGGCGATATATGAAAATCTCGCTCTTGCCGCAAGACGGGGCAAATCAAGAACGTTGGCCTGGGGAGTAAGCGTAAAGGAAAATGCAGTATACAAGGATAAGTTAGCCGGTTTAGGTTTAGGTCTTGAAGATCGGCTGACCAGTAAGGTCGGGCTTCTTTCAGGAGGTCAGCGTCAGGCATTGACGCTGCTTATGGCGACTTTAAAAAAGCCGAATCTGCTACTGCTCGATGAACATACAGCCGCTCTTGATCCGCTTACGGCAAAGAAAGTTCTCGATCTGACTGAAAAACTCGTTAATGAGCATAATCTGACTACCCTAATGATCACTCACAATATGAAAGATGCGATCCGCATCGGGAATCGACTGATCATGATGTATAACGGAAAGATTATTTTCGATGTTGAAGGTGAAGAAAAGAAAAAATTGAGTGTTGAACTTCTTCATGAAAAGTTCAGGCAGGCGGCCGGCGAAGAATTTTCTGATGATCGTGCGGTACTGATCTGACCGAAAAAATTTAGATTTTTCATAAGTTTGTTTCATATGATAAATAAGTATTGATACTCATTAAAAACAGATTTTTTCATAACATGAACAATGTCATTTGAACCCGGTCTGACCGGGTTTTTTTTGTTGCTTTGATCTGATTACGCTTTCATCTTATACGGATTATTTACATGTTTTACACTTTGTGAAAACTCTTTCATATTGAACGAAAGTTGTTTATCAACCGTATTAAACAGTGGTATACTTTGAATGAATTCAGTTTCAGGAGGAAAACTATGGAAAATAACAACATGCTCGCCATGATTCTGGCTGGCGGGCGCGGGACCAGACTGTATGATCTGACCAATAAAACAGCCAAACCCGCTGTTTATTTTGGTGGAAAATACCGCATTATCGACTTCCCGCTTTCCAACTGTGCAAACTCTAACATTAACGTTGTTGGTGTATTGACACAGTATGAACCTGTTCAGCTTAACGCCTACGCTGGTGCAGGTCAGAGATGGGGTCTTGATACCCGTGGAAGCGGAGTCTATGTTCTGCCGCCATCAGAAAAAGACGGTACAAAATTCGGGGTATATCAGGGAACTGCGGATGCAATCAACCAGAATATTGATTTTATCGATGAGTTTAACCCTTCCTATGTACTCATTCTTTCCGGTGACCACATTTACAAAATGGACTACGACCAGATGCTTGACTTCCATAAGAAGAACGATGCGGATCTGACTGTAGCCGTACGTCCGGTGCCATGGGAAGAAGCACCTCGTTTTGGAATCATGAATGTTGACATGAATAACCGCATTGATGAATTCCAGGAAAAACCTGCCGAACCAAAGTCCAACCTAGCTTCGATGGGTATTTACATTTTTGACTGGCCATTGCTGCGTAAAGCCTTAATTGAAGATGCTGCTAATCCGGATTCCGAACACGATTTCGGCAAGAACATTATTCCAGCTCTTCTTGAAGAAGATAAACGTCTGTTTGCCTTCAGCTTCGATGGTTATTGGAAAGACGTTGGAACCATTGATTCTCTTTGGGAAGCTAATATGGATCTGATTGACCATAACGATGAACTCAATCTGAGTGATCCAAACTGGAAGATCTATACGTCAGATATTCCTCTGCTCCCTCACTATGTAGCTCCTACAGGTAAAGTTGAACACTGCTACATCAACCAGGGCGCAGTGATTCATGGAAATGCCAAAGACAGTGTGCTTTTCAATAATGTTGATATTGCAGAAGGCGCTTATGTCGAACAGTCCGTTCTGATGCCTGGCGTTAAAATTGGTAAAGGCGCTAAGGTTTATCGTGCAATTGTGGCTGAAAAAGTAGTCATCGGTGATAACTCGGTTGTCGGCTCGCCTGACTCCAAAGACATCATCCTGGTGGCTAAAGATGTAGAGGAGGTTAAGTAGACATGGCAAACGCAATGGGAATTATCGCGTACAACGATTCATCTCTGTATGTTCGCGGAATCGAAAAATACCGTCCTCTGGCTGCTTTTTCCTATGTAGGACGTTATCGTCTGGTTGATATTCCAATCAGCAACATGACCAATTCCGGTCTTGAAGAAATTGATGTTTATACCAACGGGGATCCAAAAGTTCTCTTTGATCATATCGGAAGCGCCCGTCACTATAACATCAACAACAAGCATGGACATGTAGGAATCATTCCTGTGTTCACAGATGGAACTCCAGTTGAATATGTAACGGATATCGATTCTTACTATAACAACATTTACAACATCGAGCAGGATCCCAATGATTATGTAATCATTGCCCCGGTAAACTTCATCTACAAGATCAACTACTCGGATCTGCTTGATCAGCACATTGCCAGCGGTGCTGACGTTTCTGTCCTTTACAAAGACGTTGACGGCGCCCGTATGAACTATCTGAATAACTTTGCAATTACGATGGGTACCAACAAGATGGTTGAAACCCTTGTCCGCAACCCTGGAACTGAAGAACATATCTCCATGTCCTTATCCACTTATGTCATGAGTAAAAAAGTGTTCCTCGAACTTGTTCGTGAAGCAAAAGCTTACTCGGCTCTTTACTGGATGACTGACATTCTGAACCTGAAAGCTTCTCAGGAAGACTTCAAGGTGAAGGGCATTCCTTATAGAGGCCCTGTATTCTCCATTAACGATCTGCGCAGCTATTTCTCTGCGAATATGCTTATGCTCAATGAAGAAAATATGCGTTTCTTCAACGACCCTGACTGGCCAATCTATACCCGCACAAACGATTCCTCACCAACGATTTATGTTGGAAATGGAACTGCTCAGGGAGCTTTGATCTCTAATGGATGTACTGTTGCCGGTGATGTCCGCAATTCGATCGTAGGCCGTGGCGTTAAGATCGGTGCCGGAGCTCATATCGACAACTGCCTGTTAATGCCAGGTGCAGAAATTGGTGAAAATGCAATTCTGACCAACGTTATCGTTGATAAGGACGCCAGAATCATTCATAAGAAAGAACTGGCTGGATACGAAGAAGATCCTTTATACATTGCTAGAAGGGAAGTAGTTTAATGGCTTCAATTTTAATGGCAGCTTCTGAAGGATTGCCTTTTGTAAAGACAGGCGGACTGGCTGACGTTATCGGTTCGCTGCCTGCTGCTCTTTCCGAAATGGGCCATGAAGTTAAAGTAGTCCTGCCTCTATACAAGAAGATCGCAGAAAAGAATTTCCAGGATCTCACTTATTGCACAAGTTTCAATATTGGAATGAACTACAAGGATGTTCCAGTAACGATCTATTCCCAGACTATCGGCAAGGTTGCTTATTTCTTTGTTCAGCATCAGGGTTATTTCGAAAGAGATGCTCTGTATGGATATCAGGATGATGGTGAGCGTTTCGCCTTTTTCCAGAAAGCTGTTATTGAAATGTTGAACCGCCTGAATTACTGGCCGAATATCGTTCATTGTCATGACTGGCAGACAGGTATGATTCCATGTATGGTCAGAGAAACCCGCTCGGGTGATCCCCGCTATCAGAGAATCAAATTCGTTTATACGATTCATAACCTGCTTTTCCAGGGTAACTTCGGTCCGGAAATGGTAGATTCCTGCCTATCCCTGCCATGGTATCTGTTTGATAATGGAAATATCCGTTTTGATGGCGGAGTATCCTTTATGAAATCCGGCATCCTGTATTCGGATAAAGTCACTACAGTATCTCCAACATATGCTCAGGAAATTCTGACTCCTCAATTTGGTGAACATATGGAAGCAATCCTGAATATGCGTAAATATGATCTGTGGGGAATTGTTAATGGTATTGACACAAGTCTCTGGAATCCAAATACCGATCCAACCATTCCTTTCAATTACAACAAGGTCACTCTTGCGAAAGGAAAGACTGAAGATAAGCTCGCCTTGCAGCGTGAATTGGGTCTGAATCAGGATCCTAATGTGATGCTGGTGGGCGTTGTAGGACGTCTGACTTATCAGAAGGGCTTCTATCTGATGATGGAAAAAGTTCAGCAGCTTGCTGAAGCTCCAATTCAGTTGGCTATTCTGGGAACTGGTGAAGATGCCATTCAGAATTCATTCCGTAACATGGAGAATAACAACAAGGGCAAAGTTTGCTTCTATCAGGGATACAACGAAGATCTCGCTCACCGCATTTATGCCGGAAGCGATCTGTTCCTGATGCCTTCTCTTTTTGAACCTTGCGGACTTTCACAGCTGTGCTCATTACGTTACGGCACTCTGCCGCTTGTTCGTGAGACGGGTGGTCTTAAGGATACTGTCAATCCATATAACGAATATGATAAATCCGGTAACGGATTCAGTTTTACAAACTACAGTTCTGATGAACTGATGGCTACGATGTACAATGCGATCGATGTTTACTACAACCGTCCTGAAGACTGGAAAACATTGGTTCGCAACGCTTTGAACACTGATGTATCCTGGGAAAATTCTGCTAAAGTTTATTCTCAGCTGTACGGTCAGCTCGTTTAATGAAGATCATTGTCAGTGCCTGTCTGTTGGGCGTTGACTGTAAATACAATGGGTCAAACAACCGGGATGAAAGAGTCATTGCACTTGGCAATGATCATGAATTGATCCCTGTCTGTCCGGAGATGGAAGGAGGACTTCCATGTCCGAGAATACCGTGTGAAATCTGTCGTGGGAAAATTCTCAGCAAAGATGGCAAGGACTTCACCAGAGAATATGAGATGGGAGCAAAGCTCTGTCTTAAAAAGGCTCTGGATGAAAAGGCTGAGCTGGCAATTCTTCAGCCAAGAAGCCCAAGTTGTGGAGTCGACCAGATTTATGATGGAACTTTTTCAGGACAATTAATCGACGGTGTTTTTGCCTCGATGTTGAAAAGTCATAAAATTCCGGTTGTGAAACCCAATTCAATTTCAGTTGTAAACGACAAAATATTGCTATAAAATTGAAACGAATAAAAAGTACATATTTAGGAGGAAATCTAAAATGAAACAAGTAACTGTAAAGATTATCGACCCAGTAGGACTTCATGCACGACCAGCTACTGTTGCTGTTAATGCTGCAAGCAAATGCAAATCTGACGTTAACGTAGCTTTCAAAGGCCGTGAAGTGAACATGAAATCCATCATGGGCGTTATGTCTTTAGGAATTCCTACACAGGCTGAAGTTGTTATCTCCGCTACTGGTGAAGATGAAGAACAGGCTATTGCTGCAATCGAAGAAGTATTACGCGCTCAGAAAATTATTGAATAATTCTGGAAAAGTAAATTTCTTACGCTTGAAATGAAGCTCGCAAATGCGAGCTTTTTTCATTTTGGGAAAATCTGAAACATAAAAAATCACAACAATTTTGACCATAATACCTGTCTGACCAGATTTATGACTCATTTAGACCATGAGATTAAATGGATCTGATAATCATGTATTATAGAGACAGAAATCAACTGATAAGTGATTAATACTGAAAGTTTCAATTCACCGTCTGCTTTCAGACTTGCTGCAAAAAGAAAATGAACAGTATAGTACTAGCATAGAAAAGTACAAACAATTGAATTATAAGTAATCAAATTACCAAAGTTTTAAATAAGAATTACCCTTAAATGCTTTATTCAGTGAATTTGAATATTCAAACATAGTTAGAAAAATTTGATTGCGCAGTGCATCAAGATAGAAACGCCCGACAATTGAATATCCCAGAACTACAAATTATTAAGTAAAGCAGCTAAAAACAGGAATTTGAACTTCAGTCTTCGTTCAGCGAAATTCCGAGGATGAAGCGATTGATCATTACAGTTAGATAGCGGCCAGATCCAGATTGTTCAGACTGACCAAAACGAATCTTTTATAATATCAGTGTTCTTAAAAACTTTAAGGAACGAATTATGAGTATATGGATTAAAAATGTTGAGTTTTGTTTTGGAACTATCTTCAATCAGTTTTTGAATAGTCAATCATGTAAAGTCTGATCAAATAATGAAAACCTTTTTGGTTTTCGAGAGTTCTTAAATAGGTTAAGACCAAAAATATCAGTAAATTCATAAACTGCCGCAGCCCGGACGAGTAAAAAAAACGTCTGGGCATTTTTATGCCTGTTTCTTCAGAGATAAACAGGGGAATCCGCTTTGATAATGATAAAGAAGTTGGATAAATTTACCTTGTTCCAATGCTATAATTTAACCAGTGATGTGAACTTTATAAGGAGGAAATTTAAATGTCTGTTGTTGAAGAACGGTACGAAAAATGGGTCAATTCACCAAACCTGGATGAGAGTTATAAAGAAGTTCTTGAAAGCATGAATTCAGAAGAAAAGAATGACGCATTTTATACCACTATTGAATTCGGTACAGCTGGTATGAGAGGTCTGCTTGGTCCAGGTACCAACCGAATCAATCTTCATACGATTCGTAAAGCAACTCAAGGCTTTGCGGATTACATTAAAGAACATGGTGAAAAAGCCTGTGAAGAAGGTATCGCCATCGGTTATGACAACCGTCATATGTCAAAAGAACTTGCTTTTGACTGTGCAAAGCTGCTTGCAAAGAATGGAATTCGTTCTTACGTATTTGAAAGTCTGCGACCAACACCAGAACTAAGCTTCGCGGTACGCCACCTCGGATGCTTTGGCGGAATTATGATTACTGCCAGTCATAACCCAAAAGAATACAATGGTTACAAGCTTTATGATGAAAAAGGATGTCAGCTGATCCCATCACTGGCTTCTCAGGTCATTGATAAAGTAAATGCCATTGAAGATGAACTGGCGATCAGCTCCGATATTACACCTGAGCAGGAAGCACTCTACACGGTAATTGGTGCTGATGTCGATCGTCCTTACTATGATGCAGTTGAAAGTATTCAGCTAAATCCAGAAGTTGAAAAGAACATCAAGATTGTATTCTCTCCTGAACATGGTACTGCAAATGTTCCTGTTCGTGAAATTTACAAAGAAACTGGTTATGATGTAATTCCTGTACTGGAACAGTGCACACCTGATCCAGATTTCTCTAACACTCCAACACCTAACCCGGAACAGCCGGGAGCTTATGAATTAGCTCTTAAATATGCTAAAGATAATGATGCAGATATTATCCTGGTTTGCGATCCAGACGCAGACCGTATGGGTGTAGGTGTTAAACACGATGGTGAATACGTGGTTATGACTGGTAACCAGTCTGGTGCTGTTCTTCTAGAATATATTCTTTCTCAGCTTGAAGAAAAAGGGCAGATGCCTACCAATCCAGTAATGTTCAACACGGTTGTAACCAGTGATCTTGGTGAAAAAGTTGCTGCTGATCATGGGGTTGCGACTGAAAAGACTCTGACTGGATTCAAATTCATCGGTGAAAAGGTTGCCAAATACGAACAGTCTGGTGAAAGAAATTATGTATTCGGTTATGAAGAATCCTATGGATCTTTGATTAAACCATTTGTTCGTGATAAAGATGCGCCACAGGCTTGCCTGATGTTAGCTGAAGCTGCTTCTTATTACAAAAACAAAGAAGGTAAGGACCTGGTTGATGTTCTGAATGATCTTTATGCTAAACATGGAACTTACGAAGAAACTCAGGTTGCTTTATCTCTAGAAGGAGAAGCTGGAGCTAATCGTATTAAACAGATCCTTTCTGACTTAAGAACTGATGGACTGACTGAAATTGCTGGAGTACCAGTAGTACGTTTTGAAGATTACAAAGAATCCGTCATTAAAGAAGATGGAAAGACTGAAGAACTCGAAGGCTTTGTTAAGTCTGATGTTCTGAAATACTATCTTGAAGATGGTAGCTGGATTGCAGTTCGTCCTTCTGGAACTGAACCAAAATGTAAATTCTACTATTGCGTAAAAGGTACTGATAAAGCCGATGCTCATGACAAAACTTTGAAGTATCAGAAAGCAATGGCAGAAATTACAGGTACAGCGGAATAAGTTCGATAAAATTAGATTTAAAATACTGGATTTAATTATAATCTGATGAAATTAGAGTAGGTATCTTCTAAAGATGCTTACTCTTTTTTTGTATTCTGAAAAAGAGGTTGTCAGCATACAAAAAACTATAAGAATTTCATCAATAGACTTGTCACAAGAAAAAATGAGGAGTATTTTTAAAAAGCTGATTCGAAAATCAGTGGCTTGGAATATCCAAACTCCTTTATCTAAGGGCAGAAATCCTTATTTGTGAAAAAATAAAAATAATTCACAAAAAGGGTTGACCGATGATTGCTGGAGTGATATTCTTAATGAGCCTTGTGAGAGACGGTTTGCTTCTCACAAGTGAAGTCTTCTTCTGATTGTGAAATTCAAAAAGAAATTCACAAAAGTCTTGACTTTGATCAGGACAGGGAGTAAGATAAACAAGCTTGTGAAAGATAAATAAATCTTCACAAATAACTCGTTCTTTGAAAACTTTACAGACAGTATGTACAAGTACCAATTGGTACAGGTTAAA
>Ga0209694_1001193_pt1 | contig 30744 bp, 28 predicted proteins | sample GluameincwithD2O_FD_187499 | JGI IMG/M metagenome (GOLD analysis project Ga0209694, IMG submission 187499) | Mouse cecum microbial communities from Vienna, Austria - Glucosamine amended microcosms incubated with D2O (SPAdes) (version 2) | ecosystem: Host-associated > Mammals > Digestive system >... | reverse complement strand
GTGCGTTCAAAAATTGACTTGAGCGGAAAAACACATCATAAAACAGGATTGAATCAGATAAAAAGCATAGAAAAAGGGGCTGTAAATCTCGCTGATGAAAAATCAGTCGAAATTTAACAGCCCCTTACATTTGTTTTGTCGATCTGTTCATGGATTGCTTCGATTGATCTGAATTATCATTATTCAAAATCGTCTATTGCGCTTTGCAGCGCTCTTGCCTGCTCGCCTCGAGAAGATACCAGAACCGCTTTATTTAAAGTACTTTCAGGATCTTCAAGCCTGCTCATAACCTCAGAGACAAGTTGTTCACTTCCTTTTGCAGAAGGAATATTCAATACATCCTTCCAGCCTGGCATGATTGCAATGGACTTATATCCTCGAGCATTCGCCTTATCGATTGCTTCATGCAGAGCGCTCCTGAATGCCTCCTGTTTTTGATCAGTATATAGACCATAAATCGGATCAAAGGATACTTCGATCACTCCTTTAACCGGTAAATTATAATTTCCTGAAACCCATGTCTTCGAATGATTCAAATGAAGGTGGTTCAAGTTTTCCTTTTGAAGCCCAAGCCCGGCACTTTTAGAAAGCCATGGATCATAACTTTGTGAACTTTTCATGAAACTGATCAGACAATCCACAGTAAGTCTTGAAGCATCTCCAGTCCAGACAGAGATCTTTTGATCCTCAGACATAATAAACGCAAGAGCGGTTAATGCGGTATGCTGCTTTTGCAGGGCAATCAGCTGGTTTTGAAGCTCGATTAATTTTGGGGTAATCTCTTCAGAAGTCAGCTGACCAAGCTTATGTTCAAGCAGATGACGGCGTTCCTTGAGTGATCTCGGGCGGCTTTGATTCCCGTTAATCAGTTCTAGCATCTCATCAATGATTTTTGATTGATTCAATGAGTCACTCTGCATAACTCCGATATTAGGGATTGACTGGTGCTGGTACTCAATTTTCCATTTCCCTGACGCATCCCGTTTTAAATATTGGGTCTCAATGATGTTTTGCTCATGGGCCTGCTTCTGATTCTTATAGACTAATATCACGGTATAAGTCAGATAAACTAATGCATGATCATCGTTGGCATTAATTACTTCCATCTCATTAGAAATCATATTGATCTCTTTAATATCACCCTGCAAATGCGTTTCAATGTTCTGTTTTATCTCATCAAAACCGTCGCTTACGCCATATATGGATACAGCCCGGGTTTGCGGATCATTCATCCACAGCTCATTCATCCCCTCGATATCCTGATCTTCTAATGTCTGGATATATTGATGATAGAAGCATTCGAGTTCTTCACGGATATTTTTTTCCATTGTAGGTCCTCTTTCCTTCAATCTGATCTGATTTTAATTAATCACTGATTTGATTAGTTGATGACTTTTACTGATACGCGTTTTTCAAATGAATGGTCTCCTTATCCTTCTTGATCCATCTTGATCATTTTTGGCCATATACTTGGCAGATTCAGAGATCACTTCTGAATTTCTTTGCCTTTCATTGTAACCAGCGAGTAAGCGAAAGTCCCGTTAGAAAAACCAATGTAATAAGAGCGGAATTCACCAATTATTTTGTTTTGTTCAAATTCTGAATTAAGATGAAAGACGAACCATTTACTACTTACTTGAATTTGAAAGGATACCCATGACAGGAATTACTGAATACCTTTGTAAACAGCTCAATCTACGTGAAAAACAGGTTGAAGCCGTTCTTGAATTGCTTGATGAAGGAGCTACAATTCCATTTATTGCCCGCTATCGAAAAGAAAGAACCGGCTCACTCGATGAAGAACAGATCAGACAGATCGAACTGATGCATAAATATCAGCTCTCTTTGCAGGAGAAAAAGGAAAGCATTGCCCATCTGATCGAAGAAAAAGGACTCCTGAGTGAAGCCATTCAAAAACGAATCGATGCCTGTGAAAAACTGGCTGAACTTGAAGAACTCTACCGTCCATATAAGGAAAAGAAGAAAACCAAAGCAACCGCAGCCATTGAAGCAGGACTTGAGCCCGCCGCTAAACAGATTCTGCGCCAGGATCGTCAGAATTCAGTCGATCGTGTTGTGAATTACTGGTCTAAAAAGATTAACATGCCTGAAGAAGAAGTCCGTGAAGGAATTGGTTTTATTCTGGCTCAGCAATTTTCAGATGATGAAAAAATCCGCGCACAGGTTTTAAGAGAAATGCAGAAATTCGGAAACCTGAAAACTTCGCTTAAAAAAGGTGCCGAAGATGAACATGGTACCTACGAAATTTATCATGACTTTACTACTCCAGTCCAAAAACTGAAAGGACATCAGGTCATGGCCATTAACCGGGCCGAAAAGGAAAAAATCATCACTGTCGCGTTCGATTTTGATCAGGACCGTCTCTTTGATCAGATTGGCCGAAGAATGATTCGTAACAGGGATTCTGATTATGCCGGAATGCTTCAGGAAGCCATTAAGGATTCCTGCAAACGCCTGATCATTCCTTCCATTTCCCGTCAGATTCGTCGTGAACTCAAAGAAAAAGCCGAGTTGAATGCCATTGATAAATTCCGCGGAAACCTTGAACATCTGTTAATGACAAGACCTCTTGAATCTCAGAAAGTATTAGGATTTGACCCCGCCTTTCGTACCGGCTGCAAGCTGGCCTTTCTCGATGAAAAAGGAGACGTTTTACATATTGATGTCATCTATCCGCATTCAGGGGATCATGCCAGAGCCCAGGCGGATGAAAAAATCAGAAAACTGCTTAAAACCTATCAGCCGCAGACGATTGCGATTGGAAATGGAACCGCATCCCGTGAATCTGAAGCCTTCGTCGCTGATCTGTTAAAGGACTTTCCTCAAATTCAATATGCCCTGGTTTCTGAAGCAGGAGCTTCCGTCTATTCTGCTTCTGATTTAGCGCGTGAAGAATTTCCGGATCTGACCGTTGAAAAAAGATCAGCCGTTTCCATTGGCAGAAGAATTCAGGATCCATTATCCGAGCTGGTCAAAATTGATCCAAAATCCATTGGAGTTGGAGAATACCAGCATGATCTGCCTCCAAAACAGCTCGATGAAGCATTGGATTTTACAATCACCAAAGTGGTTAACCAGGTTGGAGTCAATATTAATACCGCTTCTCCATCGATTCTGAAATACATCTCCGGATTGAACAAGACTTCCATCAAAAAACTGCTCGATCAAAGAAGCAAACATCCATTTACCAGCCGTAAGGAAATTGCTGCAGTTAAAGGGATTTCTGCCAAGACTTTTGAACAGGCAGCCGGATTTCTTCGAATCAATGAAGCTGAAAACCCACTTGACCAGACAGGAATTCATCCTGAAAGCTATGATCTGGCCAATAAAGTCATTGCACTGCTGAATCTTGATTTGCGTCAGTTTCGAACTGAACCCTTTATTAAGGCGTTAAAGTCTTATCAGAATGAACAGCGGATCAATGAAATCGCAAAGAAAACAGGCACGGATCCAGTAATTGTTCTCGATATTTTAAAGGAACTTGAAAATCCGGGACTTGATCCTCGAAAGAGCCTGGATGGACCCATTCTTAAAAAGGATGTTCTCGAACTCAAGGACCTGAAAACCGGAATGCAGCTTCAGGGAACCGTTCGCAACGTCACTTCATTTGGAGCTTTTGTCGATATCGGACTTCATGAAGATGGTCTGGTTCATATTTCAAAAATGGCCAACAGATTTATCTCAGATCCATCCGAAGTGGTTTCAACCGGTCAGATTGTCACCTGCTATGTACTTTCGACAGATGAAAAAAGAAATCGGGTTCAGCTTTCACTGCTTCCCCTGTAAAGTTAAGTCTTCAATCCAGATATCGGGTTGGTTCATTGAACTTCACCATTCATGAACCGCCTTTGGTTACTTATCCATCAATAACAGTAAATTTAATAATGAATTTAGCTGAATGACTTTAGAAGGTCTGTCGTCTTTTAAGATGGCAGATCTTTTTCATTCATGGATATTGATCAGGTTAATTTTCAGAGTCAATCAGAAAAAGTTCGAGAACTCTATCTCGTTATGACCTTCAAATGATCCGTTTTTCCCTATTATAGGTCCATACAGAAGCCGTTATTTTACGGATTATCTCATCTTGAATGCTTGCATCCAAATCTGGTAAGTGATAGATTAATTAAGCATTCAGGATGTAGCTTAGCTTGGTAAAGTGCTTGGTTCGGGACCAAGAGACCGCGGGTTCAAATCCCGCCATCCTGACCATTCTAAAAATCACTCCAGTTCAAAAAACTGGAGTTTTTTTTAATTCACTTTACCGCATAGAAAAAAGGCAGGATCCATTCTTCTATGATCCTGCCAAGATGAACTGCTCCTATCAATTTTCAAGTTTTTCTGAATCTAGCGGTTGTTCAGACTTGCCTTAAAAAGAGCTGAGTGATTGTAAACTCTAGACGTTTTCCTTATTGGTCGTGCTGCTTTTTTCAGTTTTGTCTGCGTCGGATTGATCCTTATCAGAAGTGGAGTTATTTTTGTCTGAAGAGCTGTTCTTATCATTATTTCCCGTTGCATTCTGATCTTTCTTATATTCTTCAAACTCATCAACGAACGTCTGAATTTCATCATCAGTAAATTGACTCATGAAATCATCGATATCATCCTGTGAATCATAATTTCTGAAGGCTCTTCTGCCTCTATTTCGAGATGGTCTGTCATCTTCGAAGAAATCCGAAAAATCATCCATGTCATCATGATCAAAGTCATCATAATCATCTCCATACAGGAAATCACGATCGAGATCCTCTTCAAAACCACCAAAGCTGTCATCTCTTGCAGCCATTCTTCTTTCGATACGGCGCTCAAAATGAGTATCATTATGATTTCCACTCATGTATCTAATACTAAATCCACCGGCGAGCAGTGCAGTACAGGCACCTCCAATGATTAATCCTTTTTTCGTTTTTTCAGTCATATTAAATTTCATTTTTTTGTCCTCACTTTTCTATTTACTATTTACAGATGGAATATTATCCAACCGAGATAAAAGAAAAATTAAAACATAAATTTATTTTTGAAAAAACGAGTTTTGAACTTCTGATCTATATAACCTTAATTCAGGCTTTCCAGTTCCAGTTCAAAGCCAGCATCATCATTCATTGAAGTCTGAACGCGAATTCCCCCAGTCATTAAGGCCTGACCACTGAATATGGCTTTTGTAAATTCTGCAGCTGATTCATTACCTTCTTCAAAGCGTCCATGTGTTGAAATCGGAAAGGAAGCATAAGTAACCTGATACTTCTTGTCAGGATCGAGTCCAGCTAAAACGACTTTTCTTCCTGGATAATTTGAGATAAATCGATAGAACATTCCCTGGACCAGAGCTTTATCCTGATTTTTATCGACAAACATCCATGCTGCAGCGTGGTCTTCAAATGGATTACTCAGCCGATAATAATTTCCATCAAAGATCAGCGGCTGTCTTCTTTTGTATTCAATAATCTGTTTTTCAATATCTCTTTTTTCAGACCATTCAAGCTCTGCAGGGTTTAACTCATAGCCAAATGTTCCTGGAGAGGCTGCAATCTTTCGATCGTTTAAGGAAATCTTTCGCCCAGTCTGATGATTGGGGATGGCGGAAACATGGGATCCAACCGAACGAATTGGATAAAAGAAGCTGGTACCGTACTGGATTTTTGTTCTTTCATGTGCGTCTGTATCGTCAGAACACCAGATCTGAGGAGTGTAATAAAGCATTCCGGCATCAAATCGGCCTCCGCCTCCGGCGCATCCTTCAAATAAGACATCCGGAAATTCGTGAGTGAGACGTTCAAGTAAGTTATACGTTCCTAAAACAAAGCGATGAGGCACTTCTGATTGTCTGTTCGCTGGTAAAACAGAGGAATAAAGCGGATCCGGGGAGCGGTTAAAGTCCCATTTAATATAGTCCAGATGGGTATCACGAATAATCTTCGAGAACAGATCATATAAATAATTCACAACTTCAGGATTTGCCATATCCAAAACGAGCTGACTTCTTGCAACCAGCGGTTTACGGGATGGAATAACCATCGCCCATTCAGGATGTTTTCGATAAAGATCTGAATCTTCTGAAATCATCTCCGGTTCAATCCAAAGTCCAAATTTCAATCCCATCTGGTGAACCTGTCTGACTAACATTTCTAAAGGCATCTGAAGTTTTTCTTCATTGACCTGCCAGTCTCCTAATGAAGTGTAGTCGTTATTGCGATAACCAAACCAGCCATCATCAAGCACAAGCAAATCTGCTCCCAGTTCTTTTGTTTCTCTGGCTAGATTAAGAATCGATAAGCCATCGAAGGTGAAATAGGCTGCTTCCCAGCTGTTTAAAAGAACCGGTTTGGCTTCTTTGGCAAACCTTCCTCTCATGACGTGATCTTCAATCACATGATGAAAGTTATGAGAGAGTGTTGAAAAGCCATCTTCGGAATAAGACATCAGGCCTTCAGGAGACTGAAATCTTTCATTGCTTTCGAGCGTCCAGGAAAAATGATCCGGATTCATTCCTAACAAAAGACGAATCTGATCAATCTGATCTTTTTCAACCAGTCCTGCAAAAGATCCAGAATACATCAGCAGATTTCCATAGCACGGTCCGCTTAACTCATCCGCATTTGGGCTTGCAAGAATAAGAGCCGGATTATGCTGGTGGGAAGACATCGCTCTTGAAGAAGAAATGTTCTTGATTCCATGCGAAATGGGTTCGCGTTCGAATTGTCTTTCCATCACATGTCTTCCATAAAAGTGAATCAGATCAAACTTCTGCTCCTGAAAATCCAGACTGATTGGAAAGATTCTTCTGATGCGGATGGCTTTTTCATTGTGGTTAATCACTTCAATCGAACGGGCGATCACATCGGTTTCATAGAACACACTGTAATGGAGGATGACTTCAATAGCTGCCTGATGATCCTCAAGAACGATATCCATAGCTTCTGCTTTTTCGTTTTTTCCATCATGAGAATAAGGCAATCCATTTAATGGCTCTTTGTGATCTTTTGGGATAACCTCTTTTATTCTTAAATCAAGGTCCACACTTCCCTCTGGTAATTCAATCGATAAGGCACTGATTCGAAAATCACCATGTCCGCTCACCGGAAGTTCAAAAGGCAGAATGTCGTTCGAATACGAACGATCATGCTGGGATTCATAAAGAACTCCTGTGTAATTGATTTCATTTGAATTGATCAGATAGTCCATGTTCTGATCGGTTTTCTTTCCGTACCATAAATGAAGCAGCTGACCATATGGATCCTTCATCATCTGATACAGAGTATTTTTCGTTTCAAGACTAAATAAGTTTTCTTCAATATGTATACTCATAACAATTCCTTTCCATGGTTCTGATCAATGGTTCGAAATGAACATAATCAGGAATTCGGGCTCATATTCTTGTATTTCGATTGTTTAAATATTCGGTATTTTACTCAATAGCATTTCTTGTTTTAATTCTTTACTGGATGAGCGTTTTTGTGCTGAAAACCAAGAAATGGAAATCAATCTTGTGATTTCCATTTCCTGAATTGATCCAATTTTTTAAAACTCGACTGAACCTGGAACCTTGACTGATGTCTGCAGCAGTCATCGGATCCGTTAGCACAATAATTTGCATCAAGGATAAGAACAGAAAAGAAGAGCGCAATCAGTCGAGAGTTCGCGATGAGTTTGCTTTTTGCAATTCTCATTAACAGACTGATATTCAAATGATTGGATCTCTTCCATTCGTAAGGCTTAAAACAGGTTAGTTTCAGAGTTACTTGATCGCACCATTGGCCACGCCGCCAATAATCTGTTTCTGACAGATCACATAGAATAACAGAATTGGAATCAAAGCCATGGTATAGGATGCAAACGCCAGATTGTAGTTGGTTCCAAACTGAGTCTGGAAATTCAGCTGAGCAATCGGGAGCGTATTGATTCCTGTACCGGACATGATAACAAGCGGTGTCATGACATCATTCCAGGTGCCTAAAGCAGTCATGATGGCTACCGTCGCATGCATCGGTTTCATCATTGGGAAAATAATTTTCCAGAACGTCTTAAAAGTCGACGCGCCATCAATATAAGCCGCTTCTTCAAGCCCGATGGGGATGTTTTTCATATAACTTGCATAAAGCATGACATTCATCGGCATGTAGAAAACGATATAGAGCAAAATAACACCTAACTGGTTACCCAAATGCATCTGAGCTGTCTGTTTAACTAAAGGCATCATCAGAATTGCAAATGGAACAAACATACCGCTGACTACATAGAAATAGGCAAATTTATATTTCTTATTTGTCGCCATGGTTCTTCCAAATACATAACCGACAATCGAATAAATCAAAACACCAAGGATAATGGTCGTTACAGTAATCAGCAGCGAATTTCCTAACGAGTTCCAGAAGTCGGTCACTCTCATCGCTTCTGCAAAGTTGGAGAGTGACCATTCTTTTGGTGGGGCTAACGCACCAGCTACGTCATTGGTCATCTCAGTGGGCTGCTTGATCGCAATATTCAGAGTCATGTAAAGCGGAAAGAAGACGGTAATGGTTCCAAGAAAAAGGATGACCGTCAGCATCCAGTTTACTTTTGGTTTTGATGCTTTGGGAGCTGCTTTCGTATTCATCATAATTGTTCCTCTTTCTTCGAAGTCATGGTCAGCTGGAATACAGACAACAGGACAATCACGATAAAGAAGATGACTGCGTTTGCCGACTGGAAGCCGAACTGACCGCCGTCAAGACCATTCTGATAGATTAAGAAGGAGATCGACTCAGTGGACTGAGCTGGACCGCCGTTGGTCAGTGACAGGATCTGGTCAAATACCATCAAGAAGTTCTTTGTGGTTAAAACCAGATTCGTTCCAACGAATGGAATAATCAGCGGGAACGTAATATCCCAGAATTCTTTCCATTTTCCTGCTCCATCAATTTTTGAAGCTTCATAGACATCATCCGGAACAGTCTGCAGACCGGAAATATAGATGATGGTTGTCATAGCGACAGCCTGCCATACGCCAACAATCAAAATTCCGATCCAGGCGAATTCCTTGGATGAAAGAATCGAGTTTTCAATCCAGCTGATATGCCACATCTGTCCTAAAGCCGGCAGAATGTAGGTAAAAAAGAAGCTGAAAATATAACCGATCACCAATCCGCCAAGAATATTTGGCACAAAATATACGCCGCGCAAAAATGATTTTGCTTTGATCTTGGCATTAAGCGCCAGAGCCATCAATAAGGAAAGAACGTTAACCAAAATGGTTCCGCAGATCGCATATTTAAAGGTAAAGAAGTAGGAATTCCAGATGCGCGGATCCGTGAAAAGATCTGCATAGTTGCGAAGTCCTACCCAGTCGAAGTCACCATAACCTCTGTAATTGGTAAAGCCATAAATAAAGCCGCGAATCATTGGGTATGTGTTGAAGCAGAAGAACAGAAGCAGAGCCGGAATCATAATGGCCGCAAACGTTTTCTGCCGTCCCGTCATTTTCTTCTTCTTATTCATTTTCAGACTTCTCCTTCGCTTCGTATTCCTGGATACGACGGATCGTATCCCGATTGTATCTTTGCCAATCCGAATCGAATTTCTTCAGGAATTCTTCCTTGGCCGTACCAGAATCATTGATCAGGTAAGTCTGTATTAATGCGTCAACAGACATTTCAGAAGGATACTTATGATCGGGGAAGTCTTTCATTCGTCCAGAATCAATATATTCTTTCATATCGCTCAGTTCTTCTGGAATTGGGAAGTCGCCTTCTTTTGCCGCAACACCTCCCTGAGCATCCAGATACAGATTGACGATTTCATCTGAATTCAAGAATTCAAGAACTTCCCTGGCTTCTTCCTTGTTTTCAGAATCTTTTAAAATGGAGAACTGAATATCAATACCGGAATTCAGGTTATTCTCACTTTCATCATCACCGGCTGGCATAACGAAAGATCCAATTTCCATTTCCGGATTTACCGAGCGAATCTGAGGAATCGCGTAACTGCCGATGGCCCACATCGCAGACTGTCCTCTTGCAAACGCGGATGCCGCATCGTTATAGCCATAAGCTACCGGGTTATCTTCGATATAAGGCATCATTTCCTTGATCCGGTCTGCAACCCGTGAATATTCCTCTTCAAAAGTGGATTCTCCACTGTTGACTCTTGCGATCGCATCTTCATCGGCTACACAGACCGCCAAAGCATTCCATGGAGCTAATGTGGTCCAGGTATCTTTATAACCGGCATACAGAGGTTGGATGCCCACTTTTTCGATTTCTTTACACAATGAGATGAACTCATCCCAGTTATGCGGAACTTTCCAGCCGTGTTCTTCAAACATTTCCTTGTTATAAAGAATTCCAGCTGCATTGGCCGCAAACGGCATCGCATAGATTCCTTCCTGCGGCACGAGTTCAAGCGTCTTGTCCATATCCAGGTAAGCCTGCTTGATCTCCTGTAATGCTTCAACATCGGAAATATCTTCAAACAGTCCTGCATCGAGGAAGTTTGAGTAGTTGATATCTCCTCCGATCCCCACGATTTCAGGATAATCTTCCCGGACCAGTCTGGTTTTCAGAATGGTCATCGCCTGGTTTGGAGAGGAGACTTCAAGTTTAATGTCATCATGGGATTCGTTGAACCGTCTTTCAATTTCTTCAAAAACGTCTACAGCTTCTGGTTTATAATTGAGCAGTTCGACGGTTTTGACTGTTTTGTCATGATCTGTACTGGCACATCCTGCCAGGGGTGCAGCAAGCATAACGGCAGAAAGACCATACAGAAATCCTTTCTTAGTTTTTCTTCTCACTGTTAAACCTTCCTTGGATATCTCTATCCTTACAGCAGTATTCATCCATGATTGATCGGCCGAATTTACACATGAATATTGATTACAGTCCAATCATATCAACCCTTTTTGCGTCATAACATAGCGCTTGTTAGCGTTTTCTATACCTAAATGCGGCATTTTTTCTCTTTTTGATATGAAAGTTGCTTTATGGTATATTCCAAACAAAGAGGATTGGAGAAATGTCTGATAAGCTAATATTTTCGATATTCCCAAATGATAATTTTATCGACCTTGGAATCTACCAATGCGGCTTCGAAAAATGCACAGCTGGCCATATATTTGGCCCAGCCGTCAGAAACAACTATCTGTTTCATTATGTAATCCGGGGAAAAGGGACTCTGATGGCTAATGATACCAAAGGAATCACTCAGAATTATGAAATCACTGCCGGGCAGGGATTTATGCTTTTTCCCGGACAGATGACAACCTACTTTGCCAGCCAGGATGATCCCTGGGAGTATATGTGGATCGAATTCGGAGGTCTGCGCGCCAAAGAAGGTCTCGTCAATACGCCGCTTAATGTAAACGCCTGTCAGTACCGCTGCATTTACCCGGAAATCCGCGATGTTATGGTTTCGGAAATGCGATACATTGTTGATCATTCAAAAGAATCATCTCTATCATTAATAGGCCATCTGTATTTGTTTTTTGATGCTCTGATCCGATCCTGTTCCATTGCCAAGATGAACAATCACAAAAAGATGAGTGACTACTATATCAAGGAAGCGATTCACTACATTGAACAGAATTATGAAGGAGATGTTTCCGTCGAAACCATAGCGGATGTCTTGGGCATCAATCGGACCTACTTTGGCAAGATTTTTCGAAAGTCCACCGGAAAGACTCCTCAGCAGTTTATTATTGAATATCGAATGACCAAAGCTTCAGTTTTATTGAAAACAACCAGACTTACAATCTCTGAGATTTCACAGATGGTGGGCTATGAAAACCCATTTCATTTTTCAAGAGCCTTTAAGCAGATCTATTCGATTTCACCAAAACAATGGCGTCAGCAGAATCAGACTCCTTCTTCATCCTTGTTGATGGAAGAAGAGACAGGGACAACTCCACCATTCACTTCCTTAGAATCCAAACAGCAGTAATTTTATAAAAACAGGCATGCTGGTAATTGTTTATCCTTCATCCGTTTATTCTGTAATCAGGAGGTGGAAGGAATGATTACTTTATATGCCATCGAACAATTAAGTCCTGATGAATTAAAAACTATTGGTAAAGAAGCTGTTAAAAGAATGGAAACGGCTGCTGAAAGCCTGAGAGAAAAAGCAGGCTCTATGGAAGAAAAGGATTTATACGGTCAGCTGATTGATTACGCTGAAGAAAAAATCAAAAACTACTTAGCGAGTGGAGATACAATCAAATCCGTTCTGACTAATCCTCATAACATCGAAAATGCCTTCAACGAAATGACATCAACTCCAGAATTCGAAAAAATAGGTACTGAAGAACACAGAAGACTGCCAAGAGTTGTTATGATGATGCTTTTGGCCGGAGCCGAAGCCAATGCCGCTGATGCTGCTCTGTCTTATATCAGTAGGCATACGGATAAAAATCCTGCAGAATTCAATGCGGTTGAAAAACTGGTTGAAATCTACAATGGCTATTTCAGAGATGCACTTGAATATGGCAAAGGCAACGATAAAAAGCTGACATTTACTGGCGAAAAGCAATAGCGATGCAATCTTAACCGGTAAAACAGAAAAGAAACATATATTGAACCATATATTATAGAAATACAATTTTAATCTGCCTGAAGGAATCCTTTCATTTCAAACTTACGAACTTTGCAGCTCGAATGAATCGATTCCTTTTTTTTCACAAAAAAAAGAGATTATATCCTATGCCATTCTGAAAGGTCTGTTATCTGTTATATGAAGACCAGTTTATACAGGATTTAATCTCTTTTTCTGATGATCTAAATTTTCTATCTGTTTTGATCTGCTCTATTGATCAACGTTCTTTGTTATTCAACTGTCTTGTTATTCAACTGTCTTGTTATTCAACTGTCTTGTTTCATTCGTTTTTTCAATCAGAGCCACACATTCAATTCCAGTCGTATGGGCAAACATATCAACAGGCTGGATCAGTTTACAGGAATACCCGTTATTCATGAAATCCTTCAAATCTCTTGCCAGAGTTCTGGGATTGCATGAAATATAGACAATTCGTCTTGGCTCGAGAAGGCAAATATCATGAATTCCCTGAGCTGTCATTCCCTTTCGCGGCGGATCAACAAAAACGACATCCGCCGCATTTTTGTTTTTTGCGGCGAATTCACTGGCATCCATACAGATAAATTGTGCGTTTTCAATATGATTCGCCTTTCTGTTTTCATTCGCATTGGCTACTGCTTCAGGAACAATTTCAACTCCAGTCACCTTACCGGCAGATCTTGCTGCCAAAAGACCAATCGTTCCCGTTCCTGAATAAAGCTCAATTACATGGTCCTCTTTGGAAAGATTGGCCAGCTCAAGCGCTTTTGAGTACAGAACTTCCATCTGAACCGGATTGATCTGATAAAACGATTTAAAATGCAGTTCAATTTTGAGTCCCAGGCAATCTTCAGTAATCGTATCCTTGACGAGCAGAATTTCGTATTCATCCGACAGAATCACATTATCCTTTCGGGTATTTTTATTAAAAACCACACTGACAATCTGGGGAAACTGCTTCTGAAGCAATCTGGCAAAGTCCTTTAAATCATTTTCCTGTTCTCCGATAAACACGACCTGCATCTGTTTCGTTTTAGCTTCCCGAATATACAGATGCCGCAGTCCCCTGGCATCCCTTAAAGGAAGATTCTCAATAATCCAGGCAAAAACTTCGTTAATCATAACAGCCTGGATTGGGCAGTGATCGATCGGAGCGATTTCATTGGTATGCGGTCTGTAAAAGCCAGAGACGATTTTTCCATCTTTGATTCGTATTGGAAACTGGGCTTTGTTTCGATAATTCCATGGGTTTTCCATACCCAGAACCGGCTTGACATCAATGGATGGATCAACCTGATCAAACAGATGATTCAATTCATCGTGCTTAAAGTTCAGTTCACTTGAATAATTCATATGTAAGAAGGAGCATCCACCGCATTTTCCAGCCTGCGTGCAGACTGGTTCAACTCGATCTTTTGAAGTCGAAATTCTTTTTTGAACGATGGCTACTCCATAACTCTTTGCCGCTTTAATAATTTTTATATCCGCTTCTTCATCAGGAAGCAGGTTTTTAACAAACACCGTCTGACCATCAATATGGGTGATTCCATACCCCTGATCGCTGACGGATTCTCCAACAACTCGGTATACACTGTTTTTCTTCATAACCCGATTTTATCACTCTCACAAACAGATCACGTCAGGGATGTCATCTGAACCTTGATGCCTCTTCCTCATTCATCTTCAGATAGTCAATTTTTAATCAGTGAACTGTGATTCTTAGTCATTCATTCCAATCTAGGAAAATCTGCTCGTGAATTGTAAAATGACAGGAAGGTTTGATTTGGAGCCATAAATGATGTAAGAGTTCACATGAAATTAGCGAAATGAGTTCAATTGACTATGAATTTCAACCGAATATAATCAAAGATAGCTTGTTATATAGCGTCCTATATATTTCTAGCTGGTTCCCTCCCGGAAGAAATAAAGATATAGGAAGCTCTTGAAAGGAGGCAAAGATGAAGGAGCTGACAAACTCCCTTAGTTTTTGTACCGGCGTCATTATCAATGAGTTCGATCGGCAGATTAATCTGATCTTCAAGGATCTGAACATTACCAAATCGCAGGCTGATCTGGTCCGCTATGTCTGTTCACAGACGAAAAAAGGAAAAATGGTACGTCAGAAAGATATTGAAGAATTCTTCAATGTATCCAATCCAACCGTTTCCGGCCTGATCAACCGCCTTGAAGCCAAGGATTTATTAGTCCGCGTTCCCTCCAAAGTCGATCGACGCATTCATGTCATTGAACCGACACAAAAAGCCTGGGAAATCCTTAGCGAGGTCTTTGAACGCATGAATCATGTTGAATCAGAAATGCTCAAAGGCATCAGTCCTGAACAAAAAGATGAAGGGATGAAGTTTTTAAGGACTGTCGCTTCCAATGTAATTGATACAGGAAAGGAGAATCCATTTGTTAAAAACTCTGACTGCTCAGATTAAGCAGTACAAAAGACAGACGATCCTGACGCCAATCTTTGTTGCGCTTGAAGTTGTCTTTGACATCCTGATTCCATTTTTGATGTCCTATCTGGTGGACTATGGAATCACTCCCGGCAATATGGCGAATGTCTGGAAATATGGCTTACTGATGCTGGCCTGTTCCATTCTCGCACTGATTTGCGGTGCTCTCTCAGGAAAATATGCTGCGGAAGCGTCTGCTGGCTTTGCAAAGAATGTCCGAGACGCAGAATTTCGCAATATTCAGAACTTTTCCTTCTCGAATATTGATGAATATTCAACTGGAGGACTGATTACCCGGCTGACAACCGACGTAACCAACCTTCAGAACAGTTTTCAGATGATTATTCGAATTGCCGTCCGAAGTCCTCTCAACTTCATCATGGCTCTTGCGATGGTATTCTATCTCAATTCCAAAATTGCTCTGATGCTTTTGGGTGTGACTGTTGTCTTAGGAATCTTTATCTTTTCGATGATTGGGCGAGTGAATCCAATTTTCGTCAAGATGTTTAAGAAATACGATGCGCTCAACGAGAGCATTCAGGAAAATATTGCTGGAATTCGTCCAGTAAAATCCTTTGTTCGTGAAGACTATGAAAAAGAACGTTTCGATAAACGTTCGCAGGAAATCTTTGACATTAACCGCAAAGCCGAATTGCTGCTTGTTCTTCAGCAGCCGATGATGCAGGTGGCTATTTACAGCTGTATCCTTCTAGTCGCATGGTTTGGTGCTCATTTCGTAGTGGATGGAAGCATGCAGATTGGTACATTGATTTCCTTATTTACTTACATCATGAACCTTCTGATGTCCTTGATGATGTTTTCCATGATCTTCGTAATGGTTGTCATGTCCTTAGCTTCCGCAAAGCGTGTCGTTGAAGTCATCAACCAGGTTTCTTATCTTGAAAGTCCAAAAGATGGAATCAAAGAAGTCAAGGATGGTGAAGTCGTATTTGACCATGTCTACTTCAACTATGCTGAACAGGTCGATGGTCACTATGTACTCCGTGATATTAACTTCACTCTTCCTTCTGGAAAAACCATGGGTATTCTGGGAGGAACCGGATCTTCCAAATCGTCTCTGGTCAGCCTGATTCCAAGATTGTATGACGTCACCAAAGGTGAAGTTCGAGTTGGCGGCATTGATGTGCGCAAATACGATCTTCATACGCTGCGTGATGCGGTCAGCATGGTTCTGCAGAAAAACGTCCTCTTCTCAGGAACAATCAAGGAAAACATGCGGTGGGGTGATCCAAATGCGACCGATGCTGAAATCATCGAGGCCTGTCAGCTGGCTCAGGCGGATGAATTCGTTTCGAAAATGCCAAAAGGCTATGACACCTACATTGAACAGGGTGGAACGAACGTTTCAGGAGGTCAGCGCCAGCGTCTGACGATTGCCAGAGCCTTATTAAAAAAGCCAAAGATTCTGATTCTGGATGATTCAACGTCCGCCGTAGATACCAAAACCGATTTTCTGATCCGTCAGGCTTTTGCAACGAAAATCCCGGATACCACAAAGATTATTATTTCTCAGCGTATTTCTTCCATTCAGGATGCCGACATTATCATGGTTCTTGATAAAGGTCACCTGGTTGGCTGGGGTACTCATGATGAACTGATGAACTCCAACGAAATTTACCGTACCACCTATCAGGCACAGCAGAAGGGAGGAAGCGAAGATGAATAACCGCAAACAGGGTCTTTCCAGGATTTTTAAACTGGTCTGGCACAACTACAAAAAGTTAGTTGTGATCGTCTTTGTTCTGATTCTCTTTTCCGCTTTAGCCAATGTCTATGGAAGCACCTTCCAGAAAACACTGATTGACAGCTATATCACTCCAATGATGAACCAGAGCAATCCGAACTTTCAGCCTCTGATTGCCGGAATCGCTAAACTGGCTTTGATTTATGTATTGGGAATTCTTTCAACGTATATCTGGAACCGCCTGATGATCACGATTTCCTTAGGAACTCTGAACGATATTCGTGAAGATCTTTTCGCTCATATGGAAAGTCTTCCCCTTCGCTATTTTGATACACACGCTCATGGGGATATCATGTCGGTTTATACCAACGATACGGATACACTGCGTCAGCTGATTTCACAATCTGTTCCGCAGGTCGTTTCGTCGATTGTCTCCATCGTTATGGTTGTTGCCAGTATGTTTTTGCTTGGCTGGCAGTTAGCTTTAGTAACTATCGCAGGAGCTTTGTTCATGCTTTTTGTAGCCAGAAGCATCACCAAACGTTCAGGTAAGTACTTCCGCTCTCAACAGAAAAAACTTGGTGCTGTGAATGGTTATGTTGAAGAGATGATCGAAGGAGCCAGAGTGGTTAAAGTTTTCTCTCATGAACAGCAGACCATTGAAGGTTTTGAAAAGATCAATGATGATCTATGCCTGGCGAGCACTAAAGCAAATACCTTTGCCAATATTCTGATGCCAGTCTGCATGAACCTTGGATATTTATCCTACGTCATTACAGCAACCTGCGGTGCCTTCTTCGCGATTCATGGCATGTTTGGCATGTCGCTGGGAACAATAGCAGCCATGCTGACTTTAAACCGTTCATTCAACCAGCCAATTGCTCAGATCTCTCAGCAGATCAATGCCGTCGTTATGGCTGGAGCTGGTGCAAGCCGGGTCTTTGCATTAATGGATGAGCCAAGTGAAACCGATAATGGAGTCGTCACAATGGTTCGAGCCAAACTTGAAGATGGTCAATGGGTAGAATCCAAGGAATATACAGGTAAATGGTGCTGGCGTCATCCAAGACCTGATGGAACAACCGTTATGGTTCCTCTGGAAGGTGATGTTGTATTTGATGATGTAACCTTTGGATACAATCCTGATAAAACTGTACTTCATGATATGAACCTGTACGCCAAAGCGGGCCAGAAAATCGCATTTGTCGGAGCAACAGGGGCTGGTAAAACGACCATTACGAATCTGATTAACCGTTTCTATGATATTAACAAGGGGCAGATCACTTATGATGGAATTGATATCAACCTGATTAAGAAAAATGACCTCCGAAAATCTCTGGGTATTGTTTTACAGGATACACAGCTGTTTTCTGGAACAGTTATGGATAACATTCGCTTTGGAAAACTTGAAGCGACGGATGAAGAATGCATAGCAGCGGCGAAACTGGCTAATGCTGATGGCTTTATCAACCACCTTGAAAATGGATACAACACCTACCTGCAGGCTGGTGGAGAATCCCTTTCACAGGGTCAGAGACAGCTGTTGGCTATTGCCCGGGCTGCTGTAGCCAATCCTCCGGTGCTGATTCTTGATGAGGCGACTTCTTCGATTGATACCCGTACAGAACGCCTGGTTCAGGATGGTATGGATAAACTGATGGAAGGAAGAACCGTATTTGTCATAGCGCATCGCCTTTCAACAATCATGAACTCAGATGCGATTATGGTTCTCGATCATGGCCGAATCATTGAACGAGGCAATCATGACGAATTGATTAAGAAAAAAGGAGTTTACTATCAGCTCTATACTGGTGCGCTTGAAATGGATTAATGGATTCATTTAAAAGGCTTCAACAATTTTCATTCGAGACTATCCCTATTCCATTCACTCTACACTGTAATTTCATGCAATTCTCTACATACTCATTCAAGCTTAAGACTTTGTATGTATTTAAAATGGCTCTGTGTAAAATCGTGTGGGATTCCTGGCTTAACCGGGAATCTCACACGTTTTTACATTGAACCTTTAAAATGATCAAAGCAGCAGAACACACAACTTGGATTCTGCTGCTTTTTTGTTTGATTTCAAGTTTGGATTCAGATCTTCACAAACTGTTTTCATGAGACGAGATTTATAAAGGTGAGTTTTTGCCAAAAGTTATTCATTGTAAAAATTAGCTGTAACTTTGAAAATCAATCTTTCGTGAGTTCATCAGAAATCCATAAGAAAGCATAATCCCGATTCTTGATAAAATACGCATATCCGAATAAAATATAATCGTAAAATCATTCGGTTATGCGTACTTTGTGGAGGATAGAAATGGATTACATATCAGTCAGAGAAGCGGCGCAAAAATGGGAAATCTCTGAACGGCGTGTTCAAAAACTATGTGAAGAAAGCAGAATAGACGGAATACAAAAATTTGGGCGTTCTTGGATGATTCCTAAAACGGCAAACAAGCCGATCGATTTACGAAGAAAAGATAATTCGTCCCAATAAGGCAGGTGAAATATTATGTATAACCCACAACTTGAAACATTTATAAGAGTAGCGGACGCAGGCAGCTTTAACAAAGCGGCGGAGAAATCCTTTATTACACCTACAGCTGTTATCAAACAAATCAATTTGCTGGAGGATTCGTTAGGCGTTAAACTATTTGATCGGACACACAGAGGGCTACACTTAACAAAGGCCGGGCACTCTCTATATCAGGATTCAAAATACATTATACAATATTGTAGAGATTCCCTTACAAGAGCCAAAAATGCAATGCATGAAGATAGCAATATTATTCGTATCGGTTCATCCCCTATCACCCCTGCACAGCTTCTTATGGAACTTTGGTCGAAAGTTCAAGCCTTGCACCCAAATATCAAATTTCAAATTGTACCCTTTGAGAACACCCCCGAAAACGCACGGGAAATTTTAGCCAATTTAGGCAAAAACATTGGTATAATCGGTGGTATGTTCGATGATACAATGTTAGGTGTTCGTTGCTGTGCGGGATTGGAATTGATTAGAGGCCCATTTTACTGCGCCGTTTCTATTCACCACCGTTTGGCAACCAAAGATAAATTGCAGCTTTCTGACCTCTACGGCGAAAATCTGTTGCTTATGCACCGTGGCTGGAGCCGCTATGTCGATCAGCTCCGAGACGACCTTTGGCAGAATCACCCACAAATAAATATTGTGGATTTTGACTTTTACGGAATGGATATATTTAATCATTGTGAGAATACAAATGATGTATTGCTGGCTATTCCCGGATGGGCGAATGTTCACCCTCTACTGAAAGTAATACCTGTGGAGTGGAACCATTGTATTCCCTATGGAATCCTCCATTCTCCCGTTCCAACGCCAACCGTACAGCAGTTTTTGGATGCTGCCAAAAAGGTCAGCAAGGAATTGTACCACTAAACAGATTGTTATAACCGTTGGGTATAAACTGATGAACGAAACGAGACTTCTTATGAGGTCTCGTTTTTTTTACAATGTAATCAGAAAGGATGGGGACGGCTTTGAGAGCAAATTCTTTTGTTGCGGTACTGATTTGCATAGCCGTTTTCTTGGCAGGGTGCATCGCATATATGAACAGCATTGAATCGGACACAGATTTCAAAGGAGAAGAAACTACTGTACAGACAAATCAGAATGATACAGAACAATATACGCAAGATACGGAGATCTCAGATGTGATAAATGACACCGCTTTTGGCGATTACGGCAGGCTGATATTCCCTGTGAACAGCAGCTATTACAGCGGCGATACATTGGGCGAACTGGGGCTCACTTGGTACAACAATATTGATCCCGACAAAACGGTAGAGATTGCAAACTATATGAAAAGCCACGTTGAAAATGGCAGTGTAATTTTTTTTGATATTTATACCGATGAAGAAAAAGCGGCCGATCACGCAAAAGAAGATACAGGCTTATTTTTCTTCAAAGGAAATCCCGGCGAACGGTTTGCGGTATGCAACGCAGGCGGTGGATGTGCCTATGTAGGTGCAATGCACGACAGTTTTCCCCACGCTTTGGAATTATCCAAAATGGGCTACAACGCCTTTGCCTTGATCTACCGCCCCGGTGCCGAGACCGCCTGCGAGGATTTGGCGAGAGCAATCAGCTTTATATTTGAAAATGCCGACGAATTAGAAGTAAACACCGATTGCTATTCCCTTTGGGGCGGCTCGGCAGGAGGAAGAATGGCGGCTTGGCTCGGCTCTTACGGTACGGCTGCGTTCGGGGAAAAAGATTTACCGCAGGCCGGGGCTGTGATTATGCAGTACACAGGTCACAGCGAATACAGCCAAAGCGATCCGCCAACCTATGTTTGTGTGGGCGAAAATGACGGTATTGCAAACTGGCGTACAATGGAGGCTCGGCTGAATCGCTTAAACGAGCTTGGAATCCCAACAGAGTTTCATCATTACGAGAGACTTCGCCACGGCTTCGGTCTTGGAATGGGAACGGTTGCAGAGGGTTGGATAAACGACGCTGTGAATTTTTGGGAAAATCAAATGCAATGATTAGCTCAAATTATCAATAAATCAGAGAAAGGACTATGACAATGAATAACTTTATTTTTGAAAACTCTACAAAGGTGTTTTTCGGAAAAGGCTGTGTAAAGGAATACCTTTGCTGCCTGACGAAAGCCTACGGCGATACCGTTATGCTATGTTATGGCGGCGGTTCGGTTATGGACTGCTGCAAGGCGATTTCGATTGCCGCCCATTATGACGGCGATGTATGGGAAGATTTCTGGAAAAGACCGGGTGTTTTTGACTTCGAGCCGTTACCTCTCGGCGTGATCGTTACTGTGGCAGGTACGGGCAGCGAGTGCAACGGCGGAGCAGTTATTACCAATGAGGAATTGAAAATCAAGACAGGCAGAGATTATCCGCAATGCAACCCCAAATTTGCCCTGCTTGACCCCACCTATACCTACAGCGTTCCAAAAAAGCAAATGGTTTCCGGCGGATTTGATATTCTGTCGCACATTATGGAGATTTATTTCAGCGAACCAAATGAGGACAATGTATCGGACGATATTTCCGAGGCGCTTATGCGAAGTGTAGTCCGTAATCTGCGTGCTGCTATTCAGAATCCGCAGGACTACACCGCACGAAGCAATTTGATGTGGGCGGCGACAATGGCGGAAAACCGCATTATCAAACTGGGCAAGCGAATGGATTTTGAGTGCCACCAAATGGAACACCAGCTTGGCGCATACACAAACTGCAATCACGGTGAGGGGCTTGCCGTTCTGCACCCTGTCTACTACCGCCATATTTACAAATACGGCCTCCCGAAATTCAAACAATTTGCAACCGAGGTTATGGGAGTTTCAACAGAGGGCAAAACGGACGAAGAAATCGCCCTTGCAGGTATTGAGGCTTTGGAAGATTTCATTGTAGAAATCGGACTGCCCGTGTCTTTGCAGGACTTGGGAGTGGATGAAAATACCGACTTGAAAACCATTGCAGATTCCTGCGCCCTTATGCCCGGCAGTTATAAAAAAATGACACACGAAGAAATCCTTGAAATCTTCAAGAGATGTTACTAAACACAGCGAGGACTAAAAACGATGAAAAAGATTCTCTCACTTTTTATGATGCTTGCTATGGTGCTGTCACTGGCAGCTTGCTCAACAAACGCCTCCCCCAGTGCAACACTTCCCGAAAAAAGCAATACACCTACAAATGAGAGCACCCCTGCACCGAGTGACACAAACGGGAAAAATCTAGTGGTGTACTTCTCAATGCCCGACAATGTTGATGACAGTACGGTTGTAATCGACGGCGAAACGCTGGGCAATACGCAGTATATGGCGTATGTGATTCAGGAAACCGTCGGCACTGACATTTTCCGCATTGAGCCGGAAACGCCCTATCCCACCGACCACGACGAACTGGTTGATCTTGCGAATGAAGAACAAAGCGATAACGCCAGACCGGCAATCAAAGATACGATTGAAAACTTTGATACCTACGAAAACATATTTGTCGGTTATCCCAACTGGTGGGGCGATCTGCCAATGATCCTGTACTCTTTCTTTGACGAGTACGATTTTTCCGGCAAGACGATTATTCCCTTTAACACCCACGGCGGCAGCGGCTTTTCGGGTACAATCTCCACAATCAAAGAGCTTGAACCCAATGCCGAGGTGTTGGACGGCAAATCTATCTCCCGCAATGATATTCAAGACGCAGAGCAGGAAATCGTAGATTGGATAAATTCTCTTGATCTGAAGCAAGCCGAAGAACAGCCCGATTCTTCTGCCGAAGCACAGCAGCCTACCGATGAAGCAAGAAAAACATTGGTTGTCTACTACTCCGCAACCGGCAATACCGAGAATGTGGCGAATTACATTGCCACCGCAACAGACGGCGATTTGTTTGAGTTAGAGCCTGTCGAACCGTACAGCGACGCTGACCTTAACTGGACGGACGATAACAGCCGTGTTGTGCGTGAACACGATAACCCCAATGAGCGTGATATCGCCCTTGTAAAAAGCACCATAGAAAATTGGGACGAATACGGCACGATTTATATCGGCTACCCGATTTGGTGGGGGATTGCTGCTTGGCCCGTTGACGAATTTATCGAAGCAAACGATTTTACAGGAAAGACCGTGATTCCCTTTGCCACATCTTCAAGTTCGGGACTTGGCGAAAGCGGCGAGCTGCTCGCTGAAATGGCAGGCACAGGCGATTGGCTGACAGGCGAGCGTTTCCGTTCCGGCGTCAGCGAAAGCGATGTGACGGCTTGGGTGGAAAGCCTTGAAAGATAACGCTATAAAAAAAGGTATTCTAATTTTGACTACGCTGATCGCCTCGTCGCTCATTCTTTCAGCGTGTGATTCACAGACCCCCGACACCTCGACAAGCAGCGAGGTATCGGGAACAGAAAGCAGCAGTTTGGAGGTTGAAAGCAGTACTCAGATGATACCGCAAATCATTTTCCTGCTTCGATCACCTCGATTCCCGACAGTTATTTGACCGAGGCGGAACAACAGGGCACTTTGCAAGACCTTTATTACGATACTTACGAATCCTTTTCCTACAATGAAAAGAGCAAAAGGCTCCAAAAGCATGCCGTTGTATATCTGCCCTATGGCTATGACGAAAGCAAGCAATATCCTGTCTTCTACCTTATGCACGGTGGTTGGAGCAACGAATATACCTATCTCGGCAGCCCCGATGAGCCGCAGGTAATGAAACATATTCTCGATCACGGGATTACGAACGGAGAAATTCAGCCGATGATTGTTGTTTGTCCTACCTACAACAACACAAGCCCGGAGGACAGCGGGGATTACGGTCTTGCTCTACGGCTGACCGACAATTATCGCAATGAGCTGATAAACGACCTTATCCCAGCAGTGGAAGGCAAATACAGCACCTATGCCGAGGACACCACCCCCGAAGCGATTGCCGCTTCTCGTGATTATCGGACTTTCTGTGGCTTTTCAATGGGTTCTATGGCAACTTGGCGCACCTTTGAGCATTCCCTTGACTACTTCCGCTATTTTATGCCGTCAAGCGGCGGCCCGGCGGCAAGCACCGAAACCTATGAGAGCGTAATTAAAGATTCGGGTCACGATTGGGACGATTTCTTTATCTTTGCCGCTTCGGGTACGAATGATTTCGCCTATTCGGGATTTAAGAATGGAATTGATGCTATGAGAGAAAGCGACAGCGGACTTTTCCGTTTTGCCGATAATGAAGCAGAGGGTAATCTATATTACCTTGAGTCTGACGGCGATCATTCCGGCGAATACGCCATGCTCTACTTTTACAATGGACTGCGCTGGATATGGAGGTGACAAAAATGAGGTGCAGGCGAACAGTTAAAATTATCATTGATATTGCGATGTATCTGATTTTTGTCGCTCTTATGCAGGAGCATTTATGGTCGGACGGATTACACGAATGGCTCGGTATCACGCTGTTTGCCTTGTTTATCGCCCATACCATCTTGAATTTCCGTTGGTATCAATCCCTTTTCAATGGAAATTCACTCCGGCAAGGACAACATCAGCGATTATCAATTTGTACTTCTTGCCGCTATTCTGTGCTGTATGGTAAGTTCGGTGCTGGTTTCAGGAAAGGTTTTTGCTTTTCTGAATTTGGGTGGGGCAAGATTCGGCAGAACGCTTCACCTTATATCGACTGCGTGGCATTTGTCTTGATGAGCCTGCATATGGGACTTCATTTGACACCTTTGATCAACAAACTGAAAAAGAATAAGAAACTCCTACGGGCAGGCCAAATTCTTTCTGTTTTGCTAGCGGCATTCGGTGTTACTGTGTTTATCGGCAGAGCCTTTTACGAGGAACTGTTTTACCATACCGAGTTTAAGTTTTTTGATACCGATAAATCGGCAGTCTTATACTTTTTTGAAACGATGGCAATGTCCTTTCCCTTTGCTTTTATCGCTTATTATGGGCGAAAACTTCTGCAAATGAAGAAAAATAAAAATGAAAATTCAAGGTGGTGCTATGAATAAATTATTGAAATCTATTCTTTCACTTGTTTTATGTTTGGGGTGTTTATTTGCTCTGACCGCCTGCGGTCAGCAGAACAGCACCACTACGGATAACACTGACACAGCCGTAAGCAATAATACTGTCGTAGAAAACAACACAGATGCTTCCGCTGCCAGCTCAACCGGAGATTCAAATATCTTGGTAGCTTATTTTTCGTAGTCGGGCAACACACAGCAGGTTGCGAACTGGATTTCCGATAAAACAGGCGGTGAATTATTCAGAATCACCCCCGAAGTGGAATATACGGAAGATGATGTATTTGACCTGGCGTAAGACGAACTGAACAGCGGCACCCGCCCGCCCCTTTCCTCTCATATAGACAGTGAAACTATAGCTGAATATGATGTTATCTTTTTGGGTTTCCCGATTTGGTGGTAGGATCTGCCAATGCCTGTTTGGTCTTTCCTTGAAGAATATGACCTGTCCGGCAAGACAATCATTCTCTTCTTTACTCACAACGGCAGCTCGTCAGGTGCAAGCAGCATTTCTACCGTAGCCGAGCTTTGTCTGGATTCCACCGTACTGGCCGATGACTACTTTACCTATTCGGGCAACAATGTGGACGAAGCCCAAAGCGATGTTGACGAATGGCTGACCGAGCTCGGCTACAAAAACTAAACAAGGAGAATTTGAACAATGAAAAATATACTTATCTTATCCGGCAGTCCCCGTAAAGGCGGTAATTCCGATTTGCTCTGCGATGAGTTTATGCGGGGAGCAAAGGAAAGCGGCAACAATGTAACCAAAATCAATGTTGCAAGCAAAAAGATAGCGCCCTGCCACGCCTGCTATTTCTGCCGTGAACACGGCGGTGAATGCGCCTATAAAGACGATATGGCTGAAATCCTGCAGGCGATGATTGACGCCGATGTGCTTGTGCTTGCAAGCCCCGTTTATTTCTATTCCATTGATGCACAGTTAAAGGCGGTAATCGACCGAACAGTTGCACGCTGGCTGGATGTTAAGGATAAAGAGTTTTACTACATTATGACCGCCGCCGATGAAGATAAATCGTCTATGGAAACCACCCTTGCCTGTTTCCGTGGTTATGCAGACTGCGTAAACGGTGCAAAGGAAATGGGTGTGATTTACGGTACAGGCGTTTATGAAAAGGGCAAGATACCGAATACCCACGCTATGACACAGGCCCATGAAATGGGTAAAAATGTATAATGCATACAACAGAGGAAAAACAATGAATATTTTATTTATAAACGGAAGCCCGAACCAGAATGGAAATACTGCTGCCCTTGCGAAAGAGCTTCTGAAAGGAAAAGAATACGAAACGTTGAATCTGACCGATTATAAAATCGGAAGCTACGGGCAGAACTTTGAGGACGACGAGCTGGATCAGGTCATTGCGAAAATAGAACAGGCAGAGGTAATTGTTATCGGCTCTCCTCTGTATTGGCACAACATCTGTGGCTCAGTGCGAAATATGTTGGATCGCTTCTACGGCTTGGTGGAGAACGACTCATTATCGGGTAGAACGCTTTATTTCCTCTTTCAAGGCGCTGCGCCGGAAAAATGGATGCTGGAAGCCGGAGAATATACGATGAAACGCTTTGCCGGACTTTACGGAATGAAATATGCAGGTATGGCAACTAATCGTTCCGAAGCGGCTAAATTGTCAAAAAACATCAGAAAACAATAAATCAATATGTTAGGAGGACAACAGTATGGCAGTAAAGCAAACGGCGGGAAGAACCGCCCTCGGAGAATTTGCGCCGAAATTTGCAGAACTAAATGACGATGTGCTTTTTGGTCAGGTATGGAGCAGAGAGGATAAACTGTCTTTGAAAGAACGCTCTTTGATTACCGTGGTAGCGCTTCTCTCGCAGGGACTTACCGATACATCGTTCGTTCATCATTTGGAATCGGCAAAGGCGAACGGCATTACCAAAAGCGAAATTGCCGAGATCATTACACACGCAGCCTTTTATGCAGGCTGGCCCAAAGCGTGGGCAGCTTTTCGTTTGGCAAAAGATATTTGGAAAGAGGACGCAAACGAAGCAGACGAAAAAACCGTCTATGAAAAATCTATGCTCTTTCCGATCGGACAGCCAAACGACGCCTTTGCACGTTATTTTGTGGGACAAAGTTATCTTGCTCCTGTCTCAAAAGAGCAGGTGGGCATTTTCAATGTGACCTTTGAGCCGGGATGCCGGAATAACTGGCATATCCACCACGCCGAGAAAGGTGGCGGTCAGATTTTGGTCTGCGTTGCCGGCAGGGGTTTTTATCAGGAATGGGGTAAAGAGCCGATTTGTATGACGGCAGGTGATGTTGTCAATATCCAAGCAGGCGTGAAGCATTGGCACGGAGCAGCTCCGGATAGTTGGTTCTCTCATCTTGCGGTAGAAGTGCCGGGAGAAAATACCCATACCGAATGGTGCGAGGTTGTCAGCGATGAAGATTATGAACAGGTAAAATAAGGAGCACAGTTTATGGAATATGTGACTTTGAATAACGGAATCAAAATGCCAATGGCAGGAATCGGAGTTTTTATGATGACACCTGCAGAGGCACAAAGTGCGGTTGAAAATGCTCTCAAAAGCGGTGTTAGGCTGATTGATACAGCAAACGGCTATATGAATGAAAGCGGAACAGGCCGGGGAATCAAAAGCAGCGGTGTTGCGAGAAAGGATATTTTTCTCGTAACAAAACTGTGGCCAACTGTATATGAAAAAGAAACGGCGATTGACGAGAGCCTGAAGCGCCTTGATACAGACTACATTGATCTGCTTTTTCTTCATCAGCCTACCGATAACTGGCGGGAAGGATATAAAGCCATTGAGAAAGCTTATAAGGAAGGGAAAGTGAAAGCAATCGGACTTTCAAATTTCCCCGATGAGCTTTTGCAAGAAGCTATTGATACTATGGAAATCAAGCCGCAGGTAGTACAGGTAGAGGCGCACCCGTATTATCCGCAGACAAAGTTAAAAGAGATTCTTTCACAAACAGGTATGGCTCTTATGGCTTGGTATCCGTTGGGACACGGCGATAAAAATTTGATGGAAGAGCGGCTGTTCTCGAAGCTTGGGGAAAAATACGGAAAAACCAACGCACAGATTATCCTGCGCTGGCATACACAATGCGGCAACATTGTAATTCCGGGTTCTAAAAACCCGGAGCATATCCGTGACAACTTTAATATTTTCGATTTTTCTTTGATAGATGAGGAATTGTCGGAGATTCAAAAGCTGGATAAGAATACACGCTATTATACGGCTACGCCGGAACTGATAGAGACATACAGCAAACTGGAACTAAAAGAAGATTTGTAATGCAATGACTGTTACAAATAACAGCGAAAAGAGTGAAAATAATGGAATATGTAACTTTGAACAATGGAATCAAAATGCCGAAGCTGGGCTACGGTGTATATCAGGTATCCAATGAAGAATGTGAACGCTGCGTATTAGACGCAATCAGCGTAGGGTATCGCTTGATTGATACAGCGCAAGCATACGGCAATGAGGAAGCGGTCGGAAACGCTATTAACAAATGCGGCATTCCCCGTGAGGAGCTTTTTATTACAACAAAGGTGTGGATTGCAAACGGTGGTTATGAGAAAGCGAAGGAATCACTTAAGGAATCTTTGAGAAAACTGCAAACCGAATATATCGACTTATGTTTGATTCACCAGCCTTTTAATGATTACTACGGTACTTACCGTGCAATGGAGGAAGCCTATAAAGAGGGTTGGATTCGTGCAATCGGCGTTTCTAATTTTTATCCCGACAGACTGGTTGATTTGTGTAGTTTTGTAGAGGTCAAGCCTGCAATCAATCAGGTAGAAACGCATATTTTCCAACAGCAGAAAATCGCCCACGAGTATATGGAGAAATACGGCGTACAGCACGAATCATGGGGCCCGTTTGCCGAGGGTAGAAAGGATTTCTTTACCAATCCCGTGTTGAATGAAATCGGGAAAAAGCACGATAAAAGCGCCGCACAGGTCGCTCTCCGTTTCCTTTTGCAAAGTGATGTTGTGGTAATCCCGAAATCCACCCACAAGGAGCGTATGGAAGAAAATATCAATGTCTTTGATTTTGCTCTGGACGAAAGCGATATGAACACTATCCGGGCATTGGACGAAAAAGAAAGCCTGTTTTTCTCTCACTATGATCCAGCGATTGCAGAGATGATGATAAAGCTGCATTAACAGCAAAATTCCAAAAAAGGTGAAATCAATGAAAAAAGGTGTGGTGCTATCTGCTGTTATATTGATTGTTTCACTTTTGCTTACCGCCTGCTTGGCAAATCAGCCTATAGACAATACCGAAAACAACAGCACATCTGTCACCGTTCCTGCCGAATCGGAAGTGCCGAATGAAACAGAAAAATCACCCGAAAAAACCGGTGCTATCGCCGAGCAGATTCTAAACGGCAACGACGGTGAAATTCATTATAGTTATTACTTGCCGGAGGATTACGATGAGAGCAAGACTTATCCGTTAGTAATGACGATGCCGGGATATGGTATGATGTGGTTTGGCGAGGATTCATCGGGCAGTAATCTGGAGTGGAACGGTTTTCAGGTATGGACAGGACTTGAAGAAGATATGATTGTGGTTTCTGCTCAACTTACCGACTGGCACGAAACATCTGCACGGCAGGCAATTGAATTGACCAAATACTTTATCGAAAACTTTTCCGTTGACAAATCAAGAGTTTACGCTGCCGGATATTCGGCTGGCGGGGAAACAATGTCACAAGCGGTTTCTATGCGTCCCGATCTGTATGCAGCGTATCTGCACGGAGCTTCACAATGGGACGGCGCTTATGAGCCGATAGCGCAGAATGATGTTGCCGTATATATCTTTATGGCTGAAAATGATGAGTATTATGGCTCTGAAAAGGCACGCTCCGCCTATGACGGATTGCAGGCGGCTTATCATGAAAAGGGATATACAGATAAACAAATCGGCGAACTGTTAATCCTCGAAATCCCCAACAACGAATACTTTAACAGCCGTGATATTTATAACTACCACGGCGGCGGGAATATCGTGTTTGATGATGAAACAGTTTTGAATTGGATACTGTCAAAAAGTAAAACATAAGAAATTCAACAAAGCACAATGTGTTTTGTCTATTGTAAAACGACGACTGACGCCATTTTAGAAAAAGAGTTTTCCGTAGAATACAGGAACATGTTCGGAGTCAAGTTATTTATTAACATTTTGGGCAACCAAACAATTAACAGTTTGGGTAATGAATTGGGGGAATAGAGAGGGGTCAGGTATTAACTATAGCAGCCAATACCTGACCCCTCTCTATTCCCCCAATTTGCACTCGCGCGGGCGCCTGGGGGGAGGCCGGACTGTTTAGTCCTCTCGAAATTCAAATTGCTTATCTTTCAGACGATAGGAATCCCCTACAATTTTGAAAATCTCACTATGGTGGAGGAGCCTATCCAGAATGGCATTTGCCAGGACGGCATCCTCAAAGATTTCATCCC